>Ga0307511_10004397_pt1 | contig 14385 bp, 16 predicted proteins | sample 13_EM_MG_FD_200266 | JGI IMG/M metagenome (GOLD analysis project Ga0307511, IMG submission 200266) | Populus trichocarpa ectomycorrhiza microbial communities from riparian zone in the Pacific Northwest, United States - 13_EM | ecosystem: Host-associated > Plants > Roots > Unclassified | place... | reverse complement strand
TACACTAATGTAAATAATGACAACACAAACAACAACCACACACATAGTCTGGTTCAGACTAAGTCCGGTTCCACCGTCCAATCATCATCCACCAAGACAGATCATCACCCATCCTTGTTCGCTCAATAATCCTTGTCTTCAACCGTACCTACTATTTCCAAATGCCTCCGAAAAGGATTACCCCGAAAACAGCTAAAGGTACTACCAAGAAGAGGAGAGCTGCTGTAGAGGTTGGAGATCAACCTAAAACGCCGACGCCGTCCCGTTTACGCAAGACTTCTAAGCTTCCTGTGCTTGATAACGATTATGTTGATGAATCCGATCAATGTCAGAATAGTGAAGATGAAGAGGTGGTCATCACGTCTACACCAGTTCGAGACCACTCCATAGCCACCAGTACTACCTACTATGCAGAGCCTCCAGCAAAATGTCCAAAATTAGATGGTAATCAGGGACTCACGCCTCTCAAGCCTTTGAGTTCTATCCTGAACTTTCACCTGACTTTCAAGTCAGATGTGGAACTCGCACGCAAGGAATCCAAGGATGTCCTACTAAGGGTGAACTTTCATATTCGAGTGGCGGCATGGCAATCTTTGGAGTTCAACAAGGAGCTTCGTGCGAATTTCGTGCATGCAGCCTTTGGAATTATGAAGGCTCAAGTCCTGAATATGGATGTTGATGATGGTCGGCACATAAAGGGGGCCAGGGCATTGGGATTAGTCGTAGGGGAGCAGATTCAAAAGTACTCTAATATGCTAATGAAAAATATGAGGGAAAATTTTCTGTGCCTTTTACGCATATTATTTGAGAACGAAGGGGCCCAGAAGATGTTGGAAACCCTTCTAGTTGGGGCAGAAACTAGAGGAGCCCGAGCCTTCAATGAACATTACTCGGTTATCGACCAGGAAGAGGTCAACGAGATCTTTATTAAGAATGACGTTTACCTGGTTGCAGATTTGTGGAGCCCCATTATAGATCTGGTGGAAAAGGATTACCTTCTTACGGCGCTTGACTAGTCAGGAAGATTCATTAACAGGACCTGTCTGACTTTGGCATGGCTTGTGTCGTATTTTATGAAGAGCTCCAAAAACCCCCGAGAGGATATGAAGAACTTCAATGTGAGTTCCCAGGTAATTAGGGTATTGAGGAACATGTATAACTAATTCGGGTGTAATTGACATAGCATTTGCATTCATGTATTCTGACTGAGCTGCAGACAACTGCACTCATGAAAGGAAATGCAGTCCCTGATGGCAATTTCCTGGAAATCAAGAAACCGGATCGTTGGACAAGACGTCCTGTTATGTGTATTTATGGAACGCTTCAATATGCGAAGCTGGCCGAGAAAGAGGTGGAGAACTTTATCGAAGAGTTAATCGATGGTGTTCTGAAGGACGAGTCTTTTGGAATCAGGGTACCTAAAATGCCAGTGCATTTGGATGACGTCCTTGATACTATGGAGACTGTTGAGCAGGGAGAATGGTTCAGGGAACTATTTAAGGCAAAGCGACTGTCTATGAGCAGAGTTAAGGTTGAAATTGATAAAGGAATTAAGACTGTGGAAGAGACATGTCTGGGGACTGAAGGGTGGTTCAAGGAGCTGAAGATTGCGATAGTAGGTTTCGGCATACGAGAATGCAAACAATTCTAGCTGAAAGATTTGAAAAGGGTGTTCGGGCTATTTTTGCGGATGCTGAGGTTAGGGAGAAAGGATTGGGAATAAGTGTAAAATTAGGCTTTGCGGGATTGGGAGCAGGGCAAAATGTTGAAGGTCTTTCAACCACTGAAATTTGGGGAGGGTTTTTGGCATGGGTAGCCTGCATGAAGGAGATAGGTCTCTTCAATTCGGCGGTTCATGGGAATGATACGGGTGTGGCAGCACTTCATACAGACGAGCAAAATGGAGCAAGGGGTAATACACAAGGCCAGCAAGGAGGTGGAAATACGAGTCAGGCTAGCGGAATGCAAGGAGGTGGGATGCAAGGAGGTGGGATGCAAGGAGCTGGGATGCGAGGAGGTGGAATGCAAGGAGGGGTGTTTATGCCGCCACAATTCCCAGCTCAGATGCCACCACAAATTGCCGAGGCCTTCTTCAAGGCATGGTTTCAACAAAATGCTATGATGGGGTTACCAAGTAGTGATCGAGAGATGAGTAACAGGACGCCGGCTTCTCCTGTGGAGTCTGAAGGAACGGTGAATGCTGGGGGGGCTAGAGAAAGTAATGATGAGTTTAAGAAAGATCTCATGGTTTAGAGCTTAGAGGCTAGTAGGCCTAGTAGTGCTGGGTCTAGTCCGCGTGTGGAGGTTCATCAAGTTAGTGTCTGAGGTTGTCTAGTGACAAGGTAGTATAGTAATGTGTGCTTCATGTGCTTCATATTTCTATTGCGGGGAAAGTGTAATGTCAACGTGAGATAGGTGGAAATGGCCGAGATAATGTTGAGATGAAGGAGGTTTCCAAGGAGGATGGCTAAAGTTACTTGTTTCTTAGAGGTAGTCTAATGACAGTGCTCTATATAAATGATGATATATGGACGAAATCCTATATACAAGTGCATTCTGTAGTATATGAGGGGTACGCTCATTAACCAGACTATACTCTAATAGGGCAAAGGAATACCGTTTTAGGCAATAAGGCTCATAATCATATGTTATCATGGATCCACTAGTCTACACTGGTTAATATCGGCCCGGTTAAGTTATATCAGTTGTGGATTGAATGCGGTCTAGTTATGATGGTATCATGATACTATGGACTGGAAAATGACCTCAAATATGGATTTTGGGTGCAAGTGGTGTGTGGTAGGTGGCTCACATGTTCGTTTGTGGTTGCTTTTGTTGTTGCCTTTGTTGTTGCCTTTGGGATTCTCAATATCAACAACACCCTCTGCTGTTTCTTTCCTACTTCCATAACTCCGACACCTACCTTAGGAAAATTTCATATTCGAAGCTTTTGAAAGATGAGTTCTAGCACAGCCATACAAAGTTGGGAATTGTCCATTGAATATAAACAGAAGGAACGAGCGATGATAGCAATTACTGAGCACCGAACAGGGTTTACACCTAAACCTACACAGACCCGCTTCGCAATAGCCTTGGTGAGCGGAGAAGACGTTAGCTGTGTAGCTGCTCCTGGGTTTGGTAAAAGTCTAGCCTTTCAGATGGCAATGTTCATGATCCCGAGGAAGATCTCCTTGATTATTATAGCAATTGAAGCCTTAGGACAGGACCAGGTGGATGCATGTAACAAGTTCAGGCTGAAGGCTATCTCTTTGACAGAAGAGGTATTAAGCAGTAACCTAAAGATATTGGATGATATAGTGATGGGCAAATATGATATGGGTAAGGAATTCATTTGCTTTCAAGCATAGGACCTGCCGGCATTGTTCTCTACTAATAAATATGATAGTGTACTTGGCTCCTGAACGATTAATGGACAAAACAAGCCTCCTGCACAAACTGCTTTTTAAAGGAGGGCAAAAACTCAAAAGCATTATTAGATTCGTTTTGATAGATGAAAGTCACTTGGTGATAGACTAGTATGTGTTGTTTGTTTATATGTTTTGGCGTGGTTGCATGGTTTTGGCTTCTTCGTAAGGAAGGACCTAACCTTCAATTTAAGTTTGGCTTCTTCACTAGCTTTGAGTGAAGACTCCGAAACTTCTTCGCCCTTGAAGAAGCCGAAGGGGCCAAAATTGTTAACTGATGAGCTAACAAAGAAAGTATAGGGGGGACAATTTTCGCACAGACTTCGCGCGACTGGATATATTGCGCCATCTCCTCGGATTCAAAGTCCCCTTTGGAGCATGCACCGCAACTGCAACTCCTGATAAACTCCACTTGATTCGTGCTGCATTAGGGATTAAGGAATCAGCGGTGTCTATTATCGAACCACTCAATCACGGGAATTTGTTCTACTTCGTCAAAGTGATCACTGGCCCAGAAAACGGAGAAGATGATCTAGGTTTCATAATTCCAGATAGAGCTTCTGACCAGGACATATCTGAAATTTCTCGAAGAATCCCGTCAACTATTGTCTATGTAGACAAAATTCGGTTAGGTATAGACATAGCTGCAACCCTGCGGAATCGACTTCCTGGCGCCTGCTTGGTTCGTCCACCAGTTCCTAAGGTCTGGGATGGAGACCCCTGTTCACATGGTGAGCGTATGGTTTGTTTCTACCATGCAGGGTTATCAGCTACAATGAAAAAATATATGCAAACTGATTGAAGGAGTGGTGTCACTAAGGTTTTGATAGCCACCTCAGCATGGGGAATATGGGTACATGACCCACGAGTCCAAAGAGTGATATAATGGAGATCCGAACGACTGGAAAACCTAGATATCCTTATTCAATGATTTGGACGTTGCGCACGAGATCCCTCCATTCAAGGCGTCTGCATTTTATTTGCGGAAAAGGCATTTTTTGGCCCTAGAGCCCCCCCAGATAAAACTCTGAATATACTCAACAGACAGAGAAGTAAAAATGGAGAGTCAGTTAAACAAGCCACAGCAGATCAGTGACGAGGAGGCATGGAACTTGGACTATACAAGTTCATAAACATTCTAGGAGAAAACAAGTGTCGTCGAAGGACTATCCTCGGATACTATTCAGATCCGGAATATTCCCAAGATCATGAGCACTTAACTTCCTTTGGTGCTTGTTGTGATTCTTGCGGCGCGGAAGATATACAAACTATCCAGAGGTTAGCACCCCACGCAAGTAGGACAATTATTCAGGCAAGGCCTGTACATTCTTTTCCCCGTGCCCCTATGGGTCTACAGTCACATGTTCGTAATGCATTGGAGAATTTGTGTCGAGTACTATGCATGCGTGACTATGAAGATACCCCTTACTTACAAGTTATTCATGTTCTATCATATACGCAGATACAATCCCTTTCCACCAATTGTCGGGGTATATCAGCCCCCAATCACATCCTCATGGTTCGTGGACTTACTTTCGACCGCGAACTATATGACAAATACGGTAATAACTATACCCTTTGGGTTCTTTAGGAATTCATTCCCCTAATATATTTCTTCAACAGGACCAGATATTGTCACCTGTGTTATCGAAGCCGTTACGACGTATATCCATCCTCAGCAATCGGTACAAAATGATATAGCACCACAAAACAACGACACACAAGGCAACCAGCCACAGAACTCGGGAACACTTCACACAGAACCCGCACCTCTTCCACGCACAGATCAACTAACCATTAGATATTCGGCCTTTACAGTGAAACAACTCGGAGAAATACTTGTTACTCGGAAGATGAAGAAAACTGGCAGAAATAAAAAAGAGTTGATCAATCAACTCAAAACCGCAGATTTACTCCTTAATCCCTATAGAACCCCAATACAACCAGACTACCGCAATATCCGAACTTGCGGTATAGCACTTTGACACCCAGTCTACACTTTGACTAGTCTGGTTTTGACCTGATATATTTCCGAGGGGCTTGTCCCAACTAGACTACTGATATATCATTCCCTTTGTTCTTTTAGCTAATTGCTATATCCTCTAATGTTCATCCGCCATATGTCTATGTATCTAGCTAATACTATTATATTGTCATTCTTGCACTCTGTTTATCCATCAACATCCATTCCTCCCATACAGTCCTCATTTTCTTCCTCGAATTTTAACTCTAATTGGTCTGCCAGACCCAGAGTTCTCAATACCCGCATCCGACTGCAACCTGGACTCCTACTCAAAAATTCAGGCCACCACTTTCCATTCCTCATCCTTTCCAAACCACTATTCATCATGTCGACTACTTCTTCAATAGCTTGATCATCTATCGTAGGTCTTCCTCTACCTCTCACAAACCTTACAACATCCTCCTCCAAAAACTTCCCCAACAAAGATTTAACATCAGCCGAAGAGTCTTGTTTCACACGCTTACCGGCATGTCTCCAGATACCCAGGCCACATCGAAGTTCGTCTTTCACAGCCATCAGATGTAGAGCACACCGCGCAATGACGTTACGTTGGTGATCTTCCAACGTTTCGGATCCACCTGGATTGTTCTGATGCTTGTATACTCTGACCAACTCTTCCATGAACTCATCTAAACCCAAGCACTTGCCTCTCCGCCCATGGGGATTGATAATCCAATTCTGGCGCATAATCTCTTTCAATTGATTATTCCACTCTCCAAGCATTCCACAGCGGATATCCATTAACTCTGGCCCATACTTGCTTGCATTAGAGGATCCCAAGAACTCGGGCCCCCAAATTTGCAAGATAAGTTCCATAAATCCAACATTACTCCCTCGAATAGCCTTATAGAATGCACGGAATTCCAACTCCATCCTCACAAACAACAGGATATTTTCATGCACCTTGTCTCGTTCATCCTCTTTCCCATCGTGGAGGTCACACACATAAGTGTATCCTAACTTCTGAGACACACCCTTGATAACCTCCCTCCACAGAATATCTCCATTCACACATTTTCTCCGGAACTCATCCCATGCCGAAGCCCCCCCCTCTGCAACCATCAGTCCCATTAAAATCGCTTCCAAACAGTCTCTGGTAAAGTCCATACACGCCCAGAAATTGGTTGCTTTATCGTCGATGTATTTCTTGCCCGATTTCCTATTGAAAGAGCTTAACGTCCCTAATGCCAACCCATTCTTAGACCCCAAAAACGCCTTCATCATCACCTTTTTAAAGTTCATATTTATGTGTAAAGGGCCCAACATTGGCTGCACAAACGCAAAGTCTTCACCAGAAACATCCCCTTCTCTCTGTTTCTGGATGCTCCGCACCCGCTCAGCAAGCAATTAGTCACCCCCGACCAGGAAGATCCCTTTTATGAGCTTCTCCTTCTTATACCCGAGGTTGTCAATTAGAACCCTACTGATTCCTCTCAAATTTCCCTCCGTCGATGATTGCTCAATATCCATCAGGGCAAATAGTATAATAGTATTTGCTTCCAAACCTAGCACTTCCACCCACAGCCTCTTAAACTCATTTTCCTCAATTGCCAGTTCCCCTCCACCCCTTCCTGCATATTTTTTTAACAGCTCAACCATACACCACTTATTATGTTGCTTCATTACCTCGAAGGCTTCTCGACTCGGGTCCAAAGCACAAGGAGACATATCAACCCTTGCTGCCGGGTTTGCCCATTCTCGGGGTATGAAACGATAGTTTGGAGGCATCTCGAACACAGGTGTATAATAACCCCCAGTACTATTTACCATCAACCCAGACCTTGTGCTGATGGCGTCACGTACACCAACCATCTGATTCACATTATCCAGGGAAAGCAACATTGCCTGTTTCGCTGCATCCTTTGCCACCTGATTTTTGAGCGCCTCGGATAGTTTGCAAAGGACACTGTTGACATGGGAGAACAATGAGCACTACCCCAATTTGTGGCAGACTTCTACCGCAACCTTAGACATGTTGTCTGCGTAGAAAAAAATACCCATCATTGTTTGAAATCCATTCATGAGCTGATTGCGACAATTCAACATGCTTAACACCTCAGCCAATATAACCTTACCGGTATTCGATCTTGGATTCTTTTCTGAACATATTGACTCACATAGCCTCCAGATCAACGGAGTCTTTTCTTTAACGTAGGTCTGCATATCTTCGAAACCGGAGGAAATGCTTTCAGTCAATGTTGTATTCTCCTTATTCCTTATATAGCGCAGTACACTGCTCATATCTCGGCACAATTCTGTTGCTTCCTCCTCTATATAGCCCACCACCATGTCGCACAGTAGATCTTTTGGTACTTGTTCCTACATTGGTAACCACGCCTCAATAGCTTCCCGGCACCCGGGACCCTTCAAAAAGAGACCCCTTTCCTGTTTGACCTCATCATTAAGCGACCTTTGCGATAAAAACCCCCTCATGCCACCAAAGTGCGTCTTGATCAGGTCAGATATTTCACGCGGCTTCGGCGCCGCATCTTCCCTGGTATGTTGCGTTCGCCAGTGGAGCACGGGGGCAGGTGGCTTAGGAGGTCTCCCCTGGGTTTCTTTACGTTCAATTTCCATTGATCTTTTTCAGACCTAGTCTGGTAGGGGCTTGTGCCAACTATATGTGTGGTTGTTGTTTGTGTTGTCATTATTTACATTAGTGTGGTTGTATTTAATTTAATAGTAAAAGCCAAGACACCATTTTGAACTGGTCGCCACCCAAAAAATAAAAGGTTTGGACCAGACCCTCCTCCGAGGGGCTTGTGTCAACCAGACTAGCTAAGTGCGCCTAGATAAGATGTTTTTGTTGGCATAACGCCAAGAGCCCCTAGTGATTTCCAAACAATATCTTGATACCCCTGTCAGTCTAAGCATGAACCCTGCAGGTGTATTAGCTTGTGTGTGGGGTGATTGTAGATTTATTCAGCTATGATAACTTTGTGGTATGCTACACAGAGTCCTATCCACAGCGGATTACATAACCCGCAATTAGGAGTAAATCACTTAACTGCACACCACCTTACGGTAGATTTCCATAGGTGCGAGGCACCTTGTTCACCTAGTCCTTTTCGAAATCCAGGCTAGTGTTTCAATCGATAAGGTGCTGTAGACCTAGCAATCCCTGTCTGGGTTTAGGTGATTGTGGATTTATTATGCTACGATAACTTTGTGGTATGCTACACAGAGTCCTATCCGCAGTGGATTACATAACCCGTAATCAGAGTAAATCACTTAACTCCAACAAAGGAAATACATAACTTGGCGGGGCGACTGGGACTCGAACTAGAGCTTTCCTCCAAAGAGTTGGCCTAACAAGGTGATTGAAGGACATCTCCCTGCAATATTCCAGTCTCCACAGGCCCTCTACATTTTTAGAGCTGGGCCACAGTGTTTAGTCAGTAGCCACGTACGTGTATTAGTCACTGTAGGTATGTTACATGACAATAGCACTAAGTGGAGTCTAATTTATAGAAAGACTTAGGACCTTCTATGGTCCCAGGAAGGGGCCATGACGAGTCAGCCGGAAACCCCGACTGGATCTAATAGTGTGGTTGGCACGTGTGCACATCTGATTTTGGTAGACGGCCCTTTAGGGCAACAGAGAATTATTCGAAACATATTCACTAGAACACAGAATATTACGGCTGACTAGACAGAGCAGTTCTGAGGCTTAACGGCTAGCACATGGATAACCAACAGTCTGAATCAACGGGTATATTAAATCAAGCAAAATTCCCGCAAGTCACTCCGAAGACCAGCTTAGAGGACCGATCCCCCGCCCAATCTCAAACTTGTACCTATAGCAGAGACTTGTTTCAACCATTATACAATCGTTAACGCAGCGCAAACACTGAGTTGTGATGTCCAGCCTTCACGCTTACAGGTACACAAATTCAATGCGGGGTGAAGATTTCGATGATAAACCGCTGACTGGGTGGGGACTGTGATCAATCACTGGCAGCCGGAAACGGCTGATCCAGTCATGCTGCTCCATCGCTGCCATTGCTGACCACATCACGAGGTTGGATCCAATGATCTACCGACTCAAGGAATAAAAATATTACTAGGCTGTCACGAGTGAGCTTAAGATTGAGGATATATGCATCACATAGGCGGCGAACTAGAGCATGATAGAACACCCGGCTCGTATTCTAAGTGATGATGATGGATCATCTAGAGGAATTACCGTCAACTCTATCTACAGCGTAATGTCAAGCCCGCTATCCCCACATCAGTTACTAGAGCATATATCCAGCGATCGACTTTAATAGAAATATGTACAGAAATCTCTGCTTACAATCATATCTTTGGAAACCCCACATATTAAATAAGAACATATTGCTTATCCCCAGTTTCCACTAGATTGATCTAGATCAGTTTAAGAATGGTAGCCGCTACCAGAGTGGGTAAGCTTATCGATAAAAATAACCAGACATTCTTTGTGTAAATACAGCCTCGACTTAATAAAAGGCTCTACGATAGGAACTTTATAAGCAAGAGGCCGTGTGCCTTGTTATCAGAAGTAGCCAAAATAATCACACTTTGGAAAGGAAATATACCTCTCAGAGAGTATTTGGAGGGCTGTTGGTGGCTAGATACAATATTCAAACTGGGAGCATCAAGAATATATTTGTGTGGAAGTACTACAACTACTAAGTTGGTTTAAGCGGGGTAAGGTAATTCTTGGAATGTCCCTCTGGAAGATGATCCAATGTGGCACTCAATAGCTTAAAGGTCCCCCCCTATATTAGGGGCGACCCCAAGATCTCCAGTGCTAAGTCTAGACCTCTCTTTTTGGATATACTAGCTTTTACCTTTTTCTCCGAACAAGACATCTCATGGTAACTGACTCAATTAATCAGATGAAAATGCGGAAGGACTTGAAAGGTTCTTTTTTGCCCATAGATCTTTGATAGCCATTAAATACTTTATACAAAGCAGGCCTAAAAGACTCTCCTGCATAAATACATTCCCTAAACATATGGGGCATCAGAGGGGGATCCATAAGGCTCATGCCTGCTTTTCTTTGCCTGCTATACATGTATAATATTTCCCTATCATTTGGCCCCATTTGGGCCTAGAATAGTTGAGTTGTCCTTAAAATATCTTTGAGCTATTACTCCATCTTGATTGGAAACTCCGACACCAACGCCATCATGAGGTACTCTCAGGAGAAGAAAAAGGGAAAAAGTGTTGGTTCCTCTTATAAGTACTAGTAGCTAAATGCTAAGTCCTGTAGGCATCTTGTGGTTCTTCTCGTTACTTCTGTCCGGATTCAGCCTAGTTTCTGATAGCTACTGAACGGTAGGCCGAATAAATCGTGGCCAGGGAGTATAATATGTACTTCAGTATAAATTCTCATTTGCAGGTAATTGAAAAATAGATATAGCAAGAAACTCTTTATTACATGGTTATAAACCTTCCCACTACCTTGGTGCACTAGGCTTGGAATGGTTTTGCTAACTATTTGATGCCCGCAACCTGCTCCTGGCCTGCAATATGTAGGGTTACAAGTATCCAGTGCCTTCTGCACTGATAAAATATGACTTCAGGGTTTGGTCGCTGGTATCATATATTTGCGTGAACATGTTATATAGTATACCGGTACTAGTACGTACAATATCCTTGCTTGTAATCTACATACCAGGTAATATAGGTTGTGACCAGTCTTTGAAGACGATATTGGGGAATTGCGATAGAAAACCTGAGGAAAATCGATGGCTAGGAAAATTAGTATAAAGATACATGGTGGGGGTTCAACCGGAAAGGGCAAACCTTACAATTGAGTTCAAAAGCCTATAAGGAAATGCCACATACTTACCAATCCTGGTGACACCTATGGATAATTCTTACCCCAAATGACACCCATTCTGTCGATAACATCCCCGTGACATCCATAGAACCCCTTGAGCCCTAGGAAGCCAGCTGGGGGCACCACTTCAATTATGTGATACCAATGTGGATGTCCAACCGACTCCACTCTACCCTGGCTAGTCTCAAACTCCACGTAGATCATCCCCGATACATTATCGGCATGATGCACAACTGCCAACTTCGACTTCGTAATATATTCCCCCTGTGATAGGTCCATTGACAATGTTTCGACAGCCATTCTCTTGCTATCCCCGCGCTGTAGCATTCCTTTGTTGTAATTGACCGTGTACCACCCCACAATGGGATATTCCCGGACCCCATAGTGAACGACGTTAATCTCTATCCGCTTAGGCCATGCCGTAGGGGCTATAGCTGTCTGTTGTTGGAATATACACTCACGTGCATGGAACTAGGGATAGATCACGGGATATGCGAGTTGACGAATGGAGGCAATTGGGATATAAGACAGAATGTCCGAATGGAGGCAATTGGGAATTCAGCGTTTAGAAATAAAAGAGGCGGAATTTCCTGTTGAGCAAAAAGAATAAGGCAGTAGAACCATAGCATCTATACTATAGCGATCTCTATATAGCCTTGCCGAAATATATCTCTACTTCTCTCTCTCTACCAAGATTCCGCTGCTTAATAACCTCGTAATCTTTACAGGTTATGAGCCCGGCGCTCTGCTGAAACGCAACTAAGAAAAACAGTTGAGATATCTGCGGCCTAGACCCAGTAACACTGTCTTCTGAATTGCTAAGACGCACGAAGCCGCTCTACTGTTGCTACATATACATCCATGCCCACACACCGATCTTGATCCAAAAAGATCAACCGACAAAATAAGACCCGGTTCCCTGTCGGACCAGCAATATCGTGGGGCAACGAGTATAACGACACTGCGGAGGAAAAAGAACAAAGAAGACAAGAAAAAGATAGAAAGAACAGGAATGGTGATATACACTACCGACTCACCTGCGACCGATTCGGACCCCCAAGAACACTAGCAACAAACGAACAGCTAGAGATCGAACAACTCCGCAAAGCCAACCTAGAGCTTCAACTAGCAGTCTTAGAAATAGACATCAAGTCTCCACCTTCACCTCCATCGCTACTTGACGATAAGATAAGCGAACAAGAACCCTTCGACTTAGAAATTCTCTGGCCAGCGCTGCTACAATAAATGAGCAGACCAGCACCCGGAGAATTCCCACGAAGCCCCAGGCCAGAAGACGGACCTGCACCAAGAAGCCCAAGCCCAGAAAGCCCAGACAGCAACCTAACAGCAGAAGAAATATTCGAACAGTTAGTTCCCAGACGAGAACCATCGCCATCCCCCCCACGTACACCAATCCGACCAAGAAGCCCTGACCGACCCCCAAGCCCACATACAATCACCCAACCACCTCCGCCTTCCAAAATGTCTAAAGAACGATCAATACCAAAGATCGAGCCCAAATTAGTAGGCCAAAATAACTACACATAATGGATTCTATCCATTGAACAAACTCTGAGTAGTTACGAAGATGAGGAAGAAACGATATGGGAGATAGTGACCGGAGAAATAAAGGACCCAGATTCCGAAGCAAAAGGGATGTTAGCAGATGCGAAGGTCAAACAGTGGAGAAGAGATAATAATTTTGCCATCTTAACCATGAAGCGAAATTGTGAAAGCGAGGCTGTGGATGTTATTGGATTAGCTAGGACGGCCAACAAGGCATACTTGGAGTTGCAAGCTAAATATGAAGGAAAGACAATCTCCACCCTAGGAGCACTCCTAATAAATGTCATAAAGACATCATATGACGACAGAACCCAAACAATCGAAGAACACATTAGTAACTTTGATAAGAAGTGGAGTTTTATGCGATCAACTCTCGGAGGTGGAATACCAGACTACCTAAGAGAATTTGGAAAGATCTTGGTAGACCTTAGCAAAAATGACCAAGCTAAGGGAACATTCCTACTAGCTACCCTGCCTGCCTACTACAACTCCCTAGTCGAAAATATCCAACTAAAGTCTGGACTAACTTATGGAGACATCACTACACACCTCAAGACGTATGTTCCTGGAAGACAGAAAGGGCGAAGAAAGACCACAGAAGATGGAACTAAGGAAAATCCTGTAGTGTTAAAAGGGAAGGAAGTAAAACCTGACAATGGAAAACGTTGCGACTATTGCATAGGAAAAGGATGGAAGGGACTAAACCATACTGAGTCCGAATGCTTCACCAAGAAAAGGGAAAAGAAGAAAGCAAAGAAAGCCAAAGCGGACGAAGAAGAAAACTCGGATACTGAGGAACCTACCATCAAAATAATCAGGATAGGAAAAACTGCAGCAGCACGAGAAGGATACTTCGAGTTCGACACTGCCTCAACCCATCACACCACCAATGACCTCGACCTCCTTACCGACATACAAAACAACTTCAGCATGAAGATTACAGGGCATGATCACTCGACGTCTATATGTGACACTATGGGAACGCTGCTTATCAAGCACAATGGAGTTAACATGAAGCTTGAGAAATGCTTGTATAAACCTACATATAGCAATATAATCAGCGGACTCCGAATGCCACAGAATTACGACCAGAAGACTCGAGGATCGGAATCAACAATAACAAGTGGGGGGAAACTTCTGTACAAGATCGAGAGGCAAGAGGATGGGTTATGGATTAAGATAGAGGCATATGATGGCAAGGCAAGGATAAACTCAGCAAAAGGGAAGGAATTGGCGATCAGCCTACATGAAAGGTACGGCCATATTTCCTATGATACCCTACGGACTCTACCCGAATTCCCGAAGGATTGGAAAGAGAAGATCTGATGTGAAGCCTGTGAGAAAGGAAAAGCTACCAAGCCACCATCCCCAAAACAACCACTACAAATCCGGGCAACGAAACTACTTGAACGAATTCATGTAGACTTAATCGGACCCATGGATACCCCTACACCGGGAAGGCAAAACAAATACCTCATGATGATAGTAGAAGATCATAGTAGGTACATGCTCACTCATGCCATCCCCACAAAAGGGCATGCCGGAGATGCGCTCATCGT
>Ga0307511_10004396_pt1 | contig 14385 bp, 16 predicted proteins | sample 13_EM_MG_FD_200266 | JGI IMG/M metagenome (GOLD analysis project Ga0307511, IMG submission 200266) | Populus trichocarpa ectomycorrhiza microbial communities from riparian zone in the Pacific Northwest, United States - 13_EM | ecosystem: Host-associated > Plants > Roots > Unclassified | place... | reverse complement strand
CATAGGTACCGGACCGGGCCTCAGTCCAGCGAGCGAGGCGACGATCCCCCGAGATTTCACCCCGCTCTGGCCCCCTGGGACCTCCGAGCCTGGTTGCTTCGTGGCCATAATTGGGACTGGGGCTCGCCTAGACATTCGAAACCATCCCCTGGTATGTGTGGGTCTCGGGGAGCCACCCAGTTTCGACCCAGGCTCTGTAAGTTTTCACGGCCACATCGCAAATATCTCTCCGTTGTCTGTCCTTCGTAGCGTATTCCTCAACTTCACGCAGCGTCATGAACGGGGTGGTTATGCCCCGTAGCGGGTCAAAGTGCAAAACACCAACCCCATATGGTCGACGGTCGGACTTCACCAGTACTTCGTTATCGGCAGGAAGGCGACGACGACAGTGTAGGTTTACTTTGGCTAACTAGTATCCGTGCTCGCACATACTGTTCCCTCGTAGACAAATGGTCGTGGGTCGAACTCGCAATCTTGACCGGAGTACCGCGAGACATCAAACCGGCCTACCCACAAGCTTCTTCATGACCCACAATCCGACCCTGTACACCCACTTCCGCTCAACTACGACCTCTACCCCTACTGATCCACCTCTTGCTCTCTCTCTGCCACCGTCGCATTTGCGGGGTCAACGCTAGTCGTAGGTAGTTACCGCTGACGACCGGCAGAGGATCCTGAGTGAATCCCCCTCCCCTCAGAAGTGAGGAAGAATGGGCGGACCGCATTCCAGGTGGGATACGGGGGCGCCGCTCAGCCCATGATTTCTTCGGAGGAAAGATCCCAATGAAACTGGTGAGAGCCTCTGAACTTTCGTACCTGAACAGAATTCGGTGAAAGTCGGTTGGCAGAGAAGGGGCGGGGAGGAAGGACCAAGAGAGCAGGCAGTAGCAGTGAACAGAACTTTGTGGGAGGGTACTGGGTATTATAGGGTGAGAGGCAGAGACGACAAGAGATCCGAAGGGTGAATGTGACAGTGCTCGCAGCGAGACTTTTGGCGTCTGTAGGCATACCGCTCAATTGTGTCGGAACTTCGGAGACTTCGAGAGTGAGCGGGCCCGTCCTGAAACCAGTCAAAGTCCGAGAGAGAGTCAACGAAGGAAGTAACCACAGGAGGCGTCAGTGAACCCGACCGTTAAAGCTGTGCGGTCGGCGCGAACAGACCGGTGAACGAGCTTTCCACGCCATGTCGGGTTTCCCTTCGCCTTCGGCGAGACAAGGTGCTTGAAACCACAATACCGCCCTTGTGTGGATATCACGGTTATGCTTGCCAACCAAATCCCAACTCGTCGCCAAAATCTGCGATGAGGCCCTCACCAGTATCGTTATCGTCGACTTATCATTTTCGAATGACTTTGAATGGCAACCTCAAGGCGACCTACAATGTTGCACACCATCGTGGACTTATTAGTCGAGCTTGCGAGACTATAGATGGGACTAGGGGGGTTCAAATGCGTAGATTTGTCAGCAAACGTATTTCCTTTTTTAGTAACAAACGTTGCTTATCTAATTTCCGCGAGTCGGCTAACTGAGCGAGCGCAGCGAGCGGACGTAGCGAGCGGAGCGAGCCAACATGGCGCTCGACTCTGCCATGAGGGGCACCCTCATAAAATTCATTTTCTATGGGTCGTTGACGGTCTCCAGCCCTGTATCGGGATGGCGCTGGTTATTTGTGTGCGTATCTCGGTTGGACGGCGCTAGTGTCACCCGCCCATCCCACGTTCCGCGCCCACCACGTTTTGTCCCTCCCGTCACCGTCCGCATGTCTGTGCATCAGCGAGTTTCGCCGATACTCCCCGGTTTAGCGGGTTTAGAAGAGATCACAGTAGATCGGTGAGTTCCTGTAGATCCCGGTTTCGTTTTTCTGACCCATCCGCATCACAGTCGAGAAAACGAGAGCGATGGTGCGGGGGATGCAATCGGGGAAGAGCTAAACTCCTCCGGTCAATGGGGAAGCATAAGACGAAGGCGGTCTGTACACGGCGCCAACCAACTACTAATTGACTGGCTGATTTTCATGGTCCTAGATCCCGGGGGCTGAATGCCGATGGTTCCATTAACCTAGAGAGCATAATGGTAGAGTACGGCTCTAAGCCCCATCAGCAACACCGTTTGGCTAACATCTGACTATAGCCATGATTCCAGGGAGGAGCCGAAGTGGTCAGAATCCGGGAAGCCAGGAGATAGGTAGGTTCCCACCTCCCGTCCCCATGAATGTCGCTGAAAATTTCACTGCAGCCGGAAGCAAAGCGCGCGCCCGGCTCCGGAGGACCTTCGCTCTCGCTTCTACCAAGATTACCACAAGGTGGCCGAGGAATACGACAAGGAATTCAACAAGACATATGACGAGGATTTGAACACGACCCTGATATTTGTGAGTCTCGCCAGTTGCTCAGATGCGCGCGTGCTGACTCGAATCATAGGCTGGTCTGTTTTCCGCTGTCACTTCCGCCTTCATCATCGAGGTCGGCACCCAGCTCCAGCCAGACCCAAACGAAGAAACCGCCGCTCTCCTCCGCATCCTCATTCACACAATAAACAACACCATTTTCAGTGACAACGTTCCTACGATCTCACAGTGGTCCGGTCCCCCACGCACGATTATCCATGTTCAGGCCATGTTGTACACCAGCCTCGCCGCTTCACTCCTCTCCGCATTCTTCGCGATGCTCGGCAAACAGTGGCTGAACCGATATGTGTCGACTGACATGCGGGGGACTGCTATTGAGCGCAGCCAGAGTAGGCAGCGTAAACTCAACGGCATTGTCACCTGGCACTTCAACCATGTCATGGAAGCGTTGCCGCTGATGCTGCAGTTCGCTCTCTTATTGCTTGGTTGCGCACTTTCTCTCTACATCTGGGAGATTGACAAAACTGTCGCATCAGTTGTCCTTGGTGTCACCCTTTTTGGCCTTATCTGCTATGCTTTCATCATAATTGCAGGGACAGTCTCTTCGAGCTGTCCATACCAGACCCCTGGTGCTCTGATGCTCCGCTACCTTTGGCAAAAGGTTCCAAACTGCTCTACCCTCTTCCCTACCAAAAGCTCAGTGATGCAACACCCTGAGACCCAGCCTGGCCCAGAACAGCCATTGGATCAAGAAGCAACAGTTTTGGACTTCCTCTGTATCTCATGGATGTTGCGGACATCATTGGACCGTGCCATCAACCAGTTGACCCTCAAATTTCTTGCATCAATTATCATGTCCCCTGGGTTTAAGACAACAATTGTTGTGGATTGCTTCAATATGCTCACTAGTTCTGTTAGCATTACTGACAACAACCAAGCAGTGGTACTCCAAGGGTCAGAGCAGCTTGCAGGAACAGCTGCTGCATGCCTTCTTGGTGCTGTTTCTCACTCTTTGGTTGTAAACCCAAAGTCAAATATCCTAAAAGACATACACCAGGAGTTTGATAGAATCTTTCTACCTACAATCAATCTCCAAGGCCTCCCCTTCTACCCCACAATCAGTGCAGTCCAAAACTTGTTCAAGGGAAATGATCACCCCAATGGCCTCAGTTGGGAGGGTGTTGATCCTTCCACTCCAGGGAACCTCCTGCTTGTGCATATCTTGGTTAAGATTGCTTGGCTGCGTTATAGGAAGTTAGGATTGGAGGGCCAGAAGAAGGTACCCCGCTGGGTGCTCCGCTTCTCATTCCACTGTCTGCTGCAGGATCCTGAGCCCCCTGCATCAGTTATTGCTGACTGCTTACTGATTGTTGCTATTGACCTGGGATGCAACATATCAGATGGTGATATTAGGAACTTGGACAAGAGGCATGTAGGCCTGACTCAACTGTGTAGTTTACTACACTAACCCTCATACTATTAGCACACACCTTGGGGACATTGTGTCCAGGATCTACAAACAGCTTGAACAAATCAGTGGAAATCCCAACACAATTCAGCTCAACAGCAAGACCATTGCTATATTGGCCTTGTGGGCAATTCAGTTTGAAATTTCCAACAAACCCCAACTGATCAGTGATCAATCCTCCCCTACTCAACTCTGGGGTCAAATCCACACTGCCAACTCTGCATCAGGTCCAGTTTACTTAGATGCCATTCTTAGCTGCATCACAGTAAACCATGGCCAGGTGACAGGAGGTCCAGCAATAGAGGAGGCCACAAGAGTAGCCTCCCTACACCTGCTTCGTGCACTCTCAGGTGTTGACCCAGGATCAACAGTGATTAGGGGGATCCCCCAACACCCTGCCAGGATCTCCTCACACCATTCTAATTTCAAGGGTCTTCTGTGTTACCACACAATCAATTTGATCCAGATATTGTCTACTGGAAAGCAGGAAGGCCACTCTATAGGGTGGACTGTCCATAAACCCCATCCTCAGGAACTTACCCTATTCACAAACACAATGGTTCAGGTTGCATGTGAGGAGGGAGCATTTCAGGGAAAGGTACCTCGCTGGATGCTTCGCTCTGTACTTCACTCTCTGTCCTTAAACCCCCCACCCCCCATTTCAGTTACTATCAATTGCCTATTGATCATTGCAATTGACCTGGGCTGTAATGTCTCAAGCATCAGGAGTACAACATCAGACCAGAGGTATGTTTGCACCCAACATATGTGAATCTCATAGTCTGACCCAGAACAAGTGTACAAATGGAGAGAGTTTCAACCCTGATATCTCAGAAACTCAACACCATGATTCAAGCTGCAGATCCACACACAATCTCCTCCAGGCGCAAGGCTATCACTGCCCTCTTCCCACATGCAGTCTTGCAGGAACAAAATGGGCAGCATGAAATGCTCAATACCTTCCTGGATGCTGCAAGGGTTTCACAGGACCCAAGGTTCATGTGGTGTTGGATCATACCACTTTTCACTACACTCCTCAATAAGGACAGCCTTATTTCCCAGAAGCAGGCTGCCATACTTGCATCACCTCACTTACTCTGGTGGGGGGGCTCTGCAAGTGGCAAACAGATGATTCAATTGTGGGCAGCAGCAGCTTCTGCAATTCCATACTCAGGTGAGGTGGGTACTAGTGTGGTTAACACACTGCTGCGAATTGCATCCAATGACACCTTGGGACCGCACATACCTGCTAGGATGTGGTTATGGTTGAACAGGCAACCCAGCCTCCCTCCTATCTGTGCAGGGCGCTACTTTGGTAGTGTGTGGGGTGTTGTCAAAGCAGTCAGGGCACTTGCAAACCTCAAAATTCTCAAGTCATATCTGCTTCTCATTTGGTCAGAATGGGATTATTTATACTCTGATGGTCATGGAGAAATGTGTACATTGATCAGGGAAGATTTTGGTGGAGTTTGGAAGGGGCAACAGAGGAAAGACCTCCTTGAACATCTGGATCATATTTTGGGGCAGTTGGACCTGGGTTTGGATCATCTTCAGCAGCACAAGCCAAGTCTGAAGAAAGGTAGTATCAAGAGGATGAAGAAGCAGTATGGGAAACTCAAAGAGGTAGTGGTTGAGGAGGACAAAAAAGTTGCAATTGCCTTGGCATGTAAGTGTTCCAGGTTGACCATCCTTCTCAGTCCACTCACCCCCACATACACAAACAGGGAGACACTCAACATTCATGTGTGCCATCCCATACCTATAGTTGCCAGTCTGGAATATTTCCCACTCCCTTCAACAGTTCAAAAATTCACCTATCCCCTAACTTTAATGTCTTCCCCAAATTTAACATGCTACTCATCATATCCCCCACTCTCTTCTTGCAAAGTTGATATGGTAAGGACAATATCAGAAGTTCTGCTATATACACCTTGATGGATTTCTACTAAACAATTAGTTGCACCTATGTTTAAAAATGAGCTACCATAACGAAAGAACAAGAGCGAGAGAAATCCACCCATCGATCCAACTGAAAAACAAGACAGTGGTAGAAAATAAATAGGAAAAGAGAGATGAAGCGGCGGGAAGTGGGTGTATGAGAGCAAGGGGGTATGATCTTTGGTATCACTCCTGGAAACCGCCCAAAGCACGCATCCCCTCGACCACCCGCCGATACTCCCGCAGCAGCTCCCTGACCTCCGAGACGCGAAGATCCTCCTCGCTGCATTCTAAGAACCGCTGGACCGGGGGTGCGATCCGCACTGGAACCGGAGAAGGTACTCTCGACGACAACGGGGTCCCATCCCCGTTCCTCAATACCGTGGACACCAGAGAGTTCTTCGTCATGTTCGGTGAGATGGACTGTAAACGTAAATCTGGATCAGCGAACTGGGACTGGGTTGGAGGGTTGGTGGAAGCGGTAGCGCTTACCTTGGTATCCGAACCTGACTTGGCGTCGAGTGTATGAGAAAACCTCTGGAGGCCCGGCACGTTCGCTAATCTATCAGCGATACTCTTCCGTCCGAGGCTGGCCTTCATCCTCCTTCTCTTCCTCTTGTTCATCATACTCTCAAAGCTCTTGATGCTCCTCGTATCGTGTTCTCCATCTTCTTCCTCTTCCTCTTCCTCCTCGCTGTCCACCTCGCTATCCTCAGAGGACTCGTGGACCTCGTCTACGGCTCCAGCCACCTTCGAGTGTTTGGACATCCTTGAGTTCGGCCTAGAAACATCCATCATCTGTTGTCCACTCTCATCTGCCGTTGTGTTAGACTGGTTCGACCTCTGCCTTGCGATGGGGAGAGAAGCGGCAAGAGTGGCAATGGAGAAACCGGTCTCTCGTTTCAATAAACCGAAACCTGGTTTTTGCTCTGGAGTCGCGGCTTCTGGGGGCTGTGAGACAGTCTGTTCGGGGTGGCCACCAGGTAACAGAGCCCGCAAGACACCGAACGAAGTGTCAACCACGCCCGACAATACCTTGTTCGCGGATCCGGCAATCGCATCCACCTGTTGTTCGACCCTGCCCCGAAGTCGTGCAGCCGCACCAGTATCAAATCCAGTTGTGGCTGGAGCCGGCGAGACCCCATCCACACTCCCCACACTCGCACTCCTGCTCCTGGCTACTGGCAACGGCGACAGGCCCGACGTATTTAGACCTTCAGCTTGGAGGCCAAGAGCGGCCAGGTCGACGTTCTCGAGGAACTCCGCAACAGCGAGTAGATTGATCAAACAATAGCTCTCTTCCCCTCCAAACGATTCATTCCTATACCGTTGGATATACAAGAGGTGGGAAAGAAGGTGGGGAGGATTTGATTTGACCACGGAATAGATCATCAGTGGAAGGATCACATCTCCGGAGACAGGAGTGGGTTCGAAGGGTTTGGTTTCATCGGGAGGATCGGGGTAATTCGGTGGTGATAGTTGCGGCTGCTCCAGGTTCAGCGACGCTGGTCTCAGACGACTAACGTCTCCGTTCATCGTTGGAGTCTTAGGTTCGACGGGCGATGGCGGCATCGGCTCTAACTCCTTGATGTGGAGCGTTAGCGGCGATGGTGCGGGACTCTTTGAACTGATCGATAGCCCGGATTCATCAGCCTCTGCCCCTAGCCTGACAGGAGGAAGCTTCGACAATTCCTCTGAAGATGTTAACTCCCGGTATCAAACTGCCGAGACATGCGCTCACCAACGATGACCTTGTGAGCTTTGACCAATAGCGCGGACTTCTCAGCCGGCCTTCGAGAGTTGAGAGAGTCAAGCTGGGACAAGGCTACGCGGGGATGAATAGTGACCCCCCGTCCGAATTCTGAAATAGCTTACTGTCTCCGCACGCCTTTATCACATCTCTCATCTCATCTTCGGCACTCGGATCTACCTCGACACCAAGATTCTCCAGACTCAGATCGACCAAGTTAAGGGCTGCTATCCTAGAAGACAAAGCCTCGTCATGTGACAGATCGTCTGAGTTCGAGGGGGTGAACAATCTAAACTCGGGTCCTTGAGGAAATCTCGGAGAGAACGGTCGAGTTCTGTACGGCTCACCGGTCGTAGAAGAGATCACAGACGGTTCCTTCGACACACTCCATTACCAGGCGAAGCTTTTCCTCTTCAGTCCGTTCCGCAACCACAGGACTCGCCTTGGCTCTCTCTTTCTCGCTTTCACTGAGATCCTCCTCTGTGACACTGGCAAACGAGGCGCGATCAGTGCTAAATCCAGGGGTCTGGGGACTAAGGTGTCGCCTCAGCTTGGACGAGCGCCGAAGTTTTTTCGTAACGGCGTCGGCAATTTCTGCGTAGAACCCTTGGACCGTCCTGGAGATCTCCTCCGCCTCAAATACGAACTCGTTCACGATATAAACTTCTCCTGAGGTCCTGGAGGCTTTAGTCTTGATAAATGGGAAGAACGTCTTCTCCAACCACTCAACGACCATGTTGACAAGCCAATTCGACAGCCCGCTGTTCTTGTTAACAGACAGAGAATTCTTCACTTCCTCCCGCAACTCCTTACAGACACCCTTAGCGATGAGAGGGAACTGTATTCGTTTGTCGATTGCGTAGACTGGGATCTCGATCGGGTAGTCATTGGCTTCCTCCGGGAGGGTAGAGATTGACGTTGCAGGAGAGTCAGTAGGAGCAGTGGAACTCGAGGCAGAGGTACTGGTCGCTGATTTAGTAGCGAAGAACGAGGCGAACGGATTGCCCAGTCGAGATTGAACGGGTGTAGGTGGTTTTCCAGATGGCTTCGCGAGGGTACCTGGGCGGGGAGGTAGAGGAGGCTTGGGGGTCGGTGGAGGACGGGGAGGCAATGGAAGGTGGGAGACCCCAGAATCAGCGCGGGTTAGTGTAAAAGTCGGATAAGTACGGGTTGTGGGAGGGAAGGAGGGAAGTGCAGCGAGACCGGTTGATCGAGTGGCCGGGATTAGTATCTTCTCGTACACCTTGGAAGACGGGTGGATGCTTGAACGGAACACGAGCTGATCGCCATATAGAGTTGCCCTCAGTCCAGAAAGGGTGACGAAGGGTGAGGGGGAGTTCGGGGTAGGTGGTCTATCTTCACAGAATACGAGGTGAGACTTGATGAACTCTGAGGTGATGAGCTCGGTGTTGTGTTCGCGGGGAAGGAGAAGTGTAACCTGTGGTAGGGGGGATAAACACGGAGGCCGACTGGGTAATAATCCTGCTCACCTTGTCTGTTGAGAGGGCGTGCCAAATCTCGTTCCACTCCGGGCTGTGGTCAGTCTCGCTGATGAGCTTTTCCAGCATAGCCCATCCAACACTCGAGCCATCCAATCCGATGTGTTGAGCAGCGGCTTTGAGGTTCATGACCTGAAGCTTGCTGGTGGCGTCACCGTGATGGGGTTGTGTGGAGACCGAAAGAGGCGAGTGGTTGGTCGTCCCGGTGGTTGCGATGCTGGAAACCCGGTGCTTGGGTACGTATGGAACATAGCGAGTGGTAGTTGGGTATTGGCTGGGGGTGGATTCTGGCGGGGAGGTGGGGGTTGTGGTAGGGAAGGTTGAGGAAGGCGACGGGGACAAAAGGGGGTGGGTTGTGAGAGGTTCGCGTAGACTGGGGCTTGGCGAAGCAGAACGCTGGACGTGTTGACCATGAGAGCGGCCGATGCTCGTCGCAGGAAACAAAGAATCTCGACTGATTCCGGACATGTGCGAGTCAGCCACAGGTGACAGGGTCTTTGGTTCACCCAATCGCGCCTCCCGGTTCAGCCTGCCGTTGAAGAAAGCTTCGGTTTGGACGAGAACTCACCCTGGATCGAGTCCACTCAAGTCGCCCTGGCCTAAAGGTGTCGCGCCTCGAGTCAGTTGTGTGGGCGAGGTGAGCGGAATGGACAGGTTCGGAAAATGACCGTGGGGGTTGATCGGCACTCCTTCTCTCGATTGACCACACAGAACGATTTCATTTCACCAGTGCATCTATCTGGAAGAGCAACCGCGGTTTCGTAGGATTTTTCTCCAATATCTTAGCCGAAATTTCGAGCGGTGGCCCTACTATAAGACACGGCATAGTCATTAGCCGACCCGATGAGACCATAGTACGGGTCCTAAATGCGTAGCCAGTCTCATTTCCGCGAGTTCGCTGGCACAGGATGGAACGAAGGGGCAACGTGCTCCGCATTTTTGAGGTTTCCGGTCGCGTTGTCTCTCTTCGAGCGTATCTGCAAGAACCTCCCCCGGCGCAAGCTTGAGCCAGACTTCGGATGTTCCGCGCCGGCGCCGACCGGCCATTGCCGCAAAAGTTTCGCAAGATCGATCTTCGGTTCCACCCTCAACCTTTGCGATAACCAGTTTACCCATCGGGTCACTCTCACTCCCCACACAACATCGATATGCCTCCCCAGTCAGCATCCAAACAGAAGCGTCTTGCAGAAAAGGCCGCCAAACAGGCCGCCAAGCAGAAGGGGGCTCCTTCATCCACCACAACATCAACTCCAACGGGATCTGTTTACGGAAGCTCGGCGACAACGCCCATCACGAGCCTGTCTGCTGCTGGCAGTACCGAGGATCTAAATGCCATGGAAAAACTCAAGCTTGCGACAGAGAGGTAAACCGATTTTTTCCACAAACCCGACCCGCCGGAGACTCACCGTTCCCAGGAGCGCCGCTGGCGTCTTGGTCTCTGACACGAAGGGTCGAGATATCAAGATGGATCAATACACCCTCTCCTTCCATGGACGACTTTTGATCGAAGGAGCTGAGGTCACTCTGAACTATGGCCAACGGTATGGTCTTCTTGGTGAAAATGGTTCCGGAAAGGTACCTTGCTCGCTCCAATCGTGCGTTCCCTCGTCTGACCCAATTATACTAGTCTACCTTCCTGCAATCAATCGCCGAACGAGATATCCATATCCCCGACCATATCGATATCTACCTCGTTCGCGGTGAAGCCGAACCTTCAGACGTCAACGCAGTAGATTTCATCATCGCCTCAGCAAAGGAAAAAGTCGCCAGGCTCGAGCAGCGTATTGAGGACCTCTCCGCCGAGGGTGATGAAGCGGCCCTCGACGCTGCTTACGAGGAGTTGGAAGAGTTGGACCCCAACACTTTTGAAGCCAAGGCAGGAAGTATCCTCCACGGTCTTGGGTTCGACCAGAAGATGATGAAGAAACCGACAAAGGACATGAGTGGTGGTTGGCGTATGCGTGTTGCCCTCGCCCGGGCCCTCTTCGTAAAACCCCACCTGTTGCTCCTCGACGAACCTACCAACCATTTGGATCTTGAGGCTGTCGTCTGGTTGGAGGCCTACCTATCAACCTACAACCACATCCTCGTCGTCACCTCGCACTCCCAGGATTTCATGGACACGGTGTGTACAAACATCATGGATCTGACGACGAAGAAGGAGCTCGTGTACTATGGCGGTAACTATTCGACCTACGTCCGAACGAAGGCGGAGAACGAGGTAAACCAGATGAAGGCCTATCACAAGCAACAGGAAGAAATCGCCCACATCAAGAAGTAAGATCCAAACTCGGATTCTATTCTGGCCCTTGGCTGACGTCTCTCAGATTTATCGCCTCCGCTGGTACATACGCCAATCTTGTCAAGCAAGCCAAGTCTAAGCAGAAGATCATCGATAAGATGGAGGCTGCTGGCCTGATCGAGAAGATCGAGATACCCAAGATACTCCGATTCAACTTTGACGATGTCGGAAAACTTCCTCCGCCGATCCTTGCATTCAGCGATGTGGCCTTCTCCTACTCAGGAAAGCCCGAAGACTATCTGTACAAAGGGCTGTCTTTCGGTATAGAGTAAGTCGTTCACCCAATCGATGGGGTGGATATGACTTATCACGCCTAGTATGGACTCCCGCATCGCTATCGTCGGACAGAACGGTACCGGCAAGTCTACATTACTCAACCTGATCATGGGGGCACTTCAACCAGTACAGGGAACGGTCTCTCGTCACGTCAACTTGAAGCTCGCCAAGTACTCACAGCACTCCGCCGATCAACTCCCCTACGACAAGTCGCCTCTGGATCACATCCAGTCGTTGTACCACCAAAAGTACCCTGAAAAGGACCTTCAGGCGTGGCGAGGCCAGCTTGGACGGTTTGGTTTGTCAGGGGCCCATCAAATATCGCCGATCTACCAGTTGTCAGACGGCCTGCGAAACCGGTACTGTGAAGTGGAATCTTCGACAACCTTGGACTGACCAATTCACGTAGTGTTGTGTTTTCCCAACTGGCCATGGAACACCCACATATCCTCCTTCTCGGTAAGCCCGCTGGCGCCTAACTCCCCCCAACATATTGTCAACTGCTGTCCCTTCACAGATGAGCCGACTAACCACTTGGATATGGGTTCCATTGACGCCCTTGCAAGGGCAATCAAGGAATACGAAGGCGGCGTCGTTATCGTATCCCACGATTTCCGTATGTTTCGTCGCTCGTTAATTCGGGTTTCTCACTCAAAGGCTTGCCACAGGTTTGATTTCTCAGGTCGCCAACGAACTATGGGAAGTGAAGGGTCGCAAGATCCTCAACCTGACGAGGGAGGACATCACTATCGTCGACTACAAAAAGATGCTCATCAAGAACAGTAAGTCAGTTGGTCATACAAGCTTTACCCGTCAACTGACGGACAAACGCAGGTTTCGCCGCGCTGGAGAAGGCCAAGCTGTTCAGCAAAACCGCCGCCAAGGGCAAGACGTAAATGTTCGAGACAACCCTGTAGCCGTACATCCAGCGTTTTGTACACTGTTATGCCTGTCGTATGGTCGTCGTGTCTTTCATTTGTTCAGATTTCATCACCATAGATTAGATTGTTTCAATGCATTAGTACATGTGTTTTACACCAAGATTCGTCGTAGGATTCCCAACGTTCTCAGATCCACCCCAACCACTAAGTGTGAAGGGGGCACTCAGTCATCTTCAAGCTCCCTAAGGAGTTCCTCGTCGCTCAAAATGAAATCCTGCGTTTAGTATGAGAATTACCGCGGCTCGACAGAGAGAACTTGAAGCGGAACCCACTTCAAGATCAGCGCCCATTATTGAGTGCATCGCGTCCTTCTCTATCTTGTAGGTCCTTTTGAGTTTGACCCAGTCCCTTTCCGGTTCCTCTGGCAAGTCGCACCCGGCGACAGCCAAGGCGTCCGCCCCGTCATTCCCCACGTTTCCCGAGTGACCCTTGACGTACTCGATCTTAACCGGTTGACCAGATCGCTGACGAGTCTCAAGGAGAGTGAGGATATACTCGATCAGGGGTTTGTTGGCAACGGGACTGCCCGCGGCATTCCTCCAACCGTTCTGGCGCCATTTTAGAGACCATTCCATCAACGCTGCATTGGGACATCCGCGGTGAGGTGAGAAGTGGGCGAGAGAGGGGGGTTACGCACCTCGCCGAGAATACTCGGAATCCGTGCGGATGGTGAGGGTATTTGAGCTTTGTGGAACCGTCTCAAAAACGCGTGCTATGGCCTGGGTTATGTTAGCCCATACGTTACGCCAGGGTCCCGAAGTGTGGTTGAAGGCGTACGATTAACTCTGCCCTGTTATTTGATTGCTTACCCGGGCATCTCTCAGACAGATTCCTTACAGGCGAACTCCGTCAACTCTGTCTGGACGTGGAGAAGTGGAATCAGTACCTTGGATCGCCGGGTCCCCACCACACTCCAATGCCACCCGCAGCCCGAGGCGTTCCGTTCGCCCTACACGCACCGTCCGAATACACGATGTCAACGGTTGTGTTCTTGGGGGCGGCGATCCTCGGGGTCTGAACGGGTGGCCCCAGCGCAGGGGTGGTTGTGGTCCTTGACGTAGATTGGAGCGGTGGCTTTGGAGCGGTCACAAGGGATGGTTTCGATGATGCGTAAGTGGCCCCGGTACTGCTCGAGCTCGTGACGAGGGCATTGGGGGGTGATGCAATGGGGCCCTGAGTTTCATTGTGAGTACCCCAGTGGTTTGGCGAGTGGAACCCAAAGCAAAACTCACCACTGGATCCACCCTCGAGTCTAACATGGAGCGCTTCTCCGCGTCGTAGAGCTGCTTGAGCCTGGCCCAATTCCTTTCCGGCTCCTCCGGGAGGTCGCACCCGGCGACAGCCAGGGCATCTGCACCATCGTTTCCTACGTCCCCAGAATGACCTTTGACGTACTCGATCTTAACCGGTTGACCAGATCGCTGACGAGTCTCGAGGAGGGTGAGGGTGTACTCGATCAAATCCTTGTTGAGGACTGAATTGCCTGCGGCGTTCCTCCAACCGTTCTTGCGCCATTTTATATACCATTCCGTCAACGCTGGGTTGGTATATCCGTGGTAAGGAACGGGCAGGGGTGAGAAATGGGCGAAAGAGGGAAGGGTGCACACATTGTCGAGAATACTTGGAGTCCGTGCGGATGATAAGCGTATTTGAACTTTGCGGGACTGTCTCCAAAACGCGTGCTATTGCCTGTGCTATATTAACTGGTATTTTACGTCGGGGTCGCGATGGGTGACTGAGGACGTACGATTAATTCTGCCCTGTTATTTGTCTGTGAACCAGGGCACCTCTCAGAGATATTCCTTATAGGCGGACTAAATCAGCTTTGTCAGGACATAGTAGATATGAATCGCAGTACCTCGGA
>Ga0307511_10004395_pt1 | contig 14387 bp, 16 predicted proteins | sample 13_EM_MG_FD_200266 | JGI IMG/M metagenome (GOLD analysis project Ga0307511, IMG submission 200266) | Populus trichocarpa ectomycorrhiza microbial communities from riparian zone in the Pacific Northwest, United States - 13_EM | ecosystem: Host-associated > Plants > Roots > Unclassified | place... | reverse complement strand
TCTTTGCACATCTCTTTTCATGTTAGGCCAATAAAAGTGTTCATATAAAACATCCAAAGTCTTAGAAATTCCAAAATGCCACATCAAACCACCCCCATGAGCTTCCTTTACAAGCAATTCACGCAAAGAACAATTAGGCACACAATTTATTTTCCTTAAACAAAAATCCATCATGCCTAAAAAACCAATCCTTGGCCGAAACTTTGCACTCATCATATATAGAACCAAAATCATTATCATTAAGATACAATTCTTTAATATACTCAAATCCTAATAATTTAGTATTATGTGTATTAAGAACATACCTCTGTGACAACAAAGCATCTGCAACCACATTTTCCTGACCTTGCTTGTACTAATCACTTATGGGAAAGTTTCAATAAACTCAATCCACTTGGCATCTCGCCTATTTATCTTACCTTGACCCTTCAAATGTTTTAATGACTGGTGATCGGTATGTATAACAACTCTTGGGGCCATAGATAATGTTGGCAAGTTTCCAATGCTCTTACCAATGCATACAACTCCTTGTCATAAGTGGGATAGTTAAGAGCTGCACCATTAAGTTTCTCAATAAAATAAGCAATGGGTCGTTTCTCTTGCATTAGAACAGCTCCAATATCTATTCCTGAAGCATCACATTCAATCTCAAAAGCTTTATTAAAATCAGGTAAAGATAGTAATGCTGCCAAAATTAACTTTGATTTTAACAAGCTAGCATTTTCTTATTATTCACCCCACTTGAACCCTATGGATTTCTTAATGACTTCAGTCATTGAAGAGGCTATCATACTAAAGTCAAAGTATGTTATTGATACTAGCCAAATCGTGAAAACTTTTAACTTCTGTTATTGATTTTGGTGTAGGCCATTCTTGAATAGCGTTAGCCTTAACCTTAGCCTCATCCATCTCCATACCTTTTGCACTAACAACATATTCAAGAAAAATAATTCTATCCATGCAAAAGTCACACTTTTTCAAATTAGCATATAAGGACTCTTTTCTAAGCACATCAGGAACTTGTCTCAAAATGATCCATATGCTCATCAAACTCCTCACTATAAATCAAAATATCATCAAAGTAGACAACTACAAACTTAGTAATGAAAGCACGCAAAACATGTGATACGGTTCGGCCTTGTGATACAACTCGTTAGATTCGGATTTTGGCGTAAAAAGTGCAACAGTCCAGGTTTACGGTAACAATTATAATTCTCAATCCAATCGTTGGATTGGACTAAAATTTTATGTGGACTCTCCAAATATGTTTTCCTACTATGGGTTAATATTTCAGGTCAATCGGACTTCAAAAAGGTACCGCAATACTAGTCAACAGAGGCTGTACGAATTTTGTTATTTACTTCCATTTGACTTGTGGACTTCCTATTTGGTTAGGATTCTTTTCCTACAAGGATGTGGCAGCTGGTTTTGGGAATTTCCTAGTTCCACTAGGATCTTTAATGAGCTGCAATATAATCTTCAAGTGTGGCAAGGATTCATTAATGTTCCAGAATCCTTTTCTTATAAGGATTCCTTATTCGTCCTAGCTACACAAGGAAAGAAAAGCTAGTGGTATTTAATGACAAATTAGCTATTTTTTATTATTTTCTTTCATGTTTGGGCTTAATTAAAACTTTGTTTTGAGCTAGGATCCAAGGCTTGTTTGGATCAGGTTGTAGGCCTTTCTAGTTTGGGGTTTTTTTGTCAGTTTTGTATGTGGGTCAGTTCAGCCCACAAGGATAGGTCCATTAGGGCTACTTTTAAGAACTACTTAAACACTTGTAACCTAAATTTCAGCAGCTTTAAAGATAATTACTTCTGAAATTTTCAGTTTTAACATGTGAGAGTGATTCTTGCATTCTTCAGTTCTTGAATGAACTGAATTTGACTTATCGAAGATTAACTGGCTTCATGGCGTCATTCTACTCAATCCAATAGTGTTGGTGCCTTGGGGCAGGTTTCCATTGTGTCACACTCCTATCAGACCTATTTCAGCTTTCTGGGATCAGATCTCAATCTTGATTGTAGGTTGCGTGATCACGAGGTTCGCATCAACATGATTCATCATTCTCATAAAAGTACTAGGTGCATAGTAAGTCCAAAAGGCATAACCAACCACTCATACAAACAATATTTAGTTTTAAAAGTAGTTTTTCGTTCATCCTAATTTGATGATAACCACTTTTTAAATCAATCTTCGAAAATATTTTAGAACCATGCAATTCATCCAACATATCATCTAATCTAGGAATAGGATGTCGATACTTTACAGTGATGTTATTGCTTGCTCTGCAATCGACACACATTCGCCGAGTCTTGTCTTTCTTTAGGACAAGAATAGGCTTAGTTCTATGGATCTCTTAATCTGAAGGATGTGTTTGCATCCGACATTGAGCCTCATCCATCTTCCGCTTAGCCTCTAACATCCTCTCTGAAATCTTACCAAAGTACTTGAGATTAAACTCTTTCAAAACCCCTTTAACATTTCTCAATTTGTTACACAAAACATACATAGGAGTGCCCATGACCTCCTTATACCCATATCTTGGAAATTAGGGTGAGAAAAAAGGATGATTTGCCCAAAAATCAAAGAACTTTAATGGAATCTTCCTTTTCAGCAAACTCGCCATCTTAACTAACATAGGAGAGTGATCTGAGATATCAAATGGTAGAAAGCAAGTTTCTGAACCTGTAAATTCGCAATTCCATTTGACATTAACAAAAACCCGATCCAGCTTCTTCAAGATAGTATTGTTACATTGTTAATTGGTCCAAGTGAATCTAGAACCCGTGAATCAAAGATCTTCTAGACATGACTGAATTACACAATTGTTGAGGTCATTTTGCCACCCTGACCATGATGTAGTGCCTTCGCACTTCTCATCAAGTGATCAAATAACATTAAAATCCCCCAATAGAATCCATAGAATAGTCTCATAGGGATTACTACAGCTAATAATTTCAGCCCACAAAGCCTCTCGTTTAGACGGACAATTATCTCCATAGACAAAGGAAGTATTGAAGGAAACATTTGATCCTACCAGAGTAACGATGACATGAATAATCTTATCCGAGCTACCCAAAAGATCAACCTTCAACACATTAGAACCCCTTGATCCCTTCTTCTTCCTATTAGAACCCCTTGATCCCTTCTTCTTCCTATCCTCAAAAGAGTCTTTAGCTTTACTTCTTAGTTGGTTATCAATGTTGCTTGAAGACAAAGAGAATTGTAGAGAAGGGCTTGTTGCTTTAGGAAAATCATCATCCGAAACATTCTGCACTTTGATATTTTTAACTTCAGCTTCCATACAATCTTCACACGTGGCCAAAGAACTCGGGTAAGGTAAGACACTTATGTTCATGCAAACTTCTGGATCAACATTTTCTTGTGGCAAGGACTGACATATACTGCTCTCGAAGTTCAATAATTCATTGCTTGGACGATCCATAATGCAATATATAACCTCATTCACCTCATCATTCACTAATTGTGTCCCTTCAGCTACACCAGAGCTACTAGGCATTGTCTTGTGATTGCTCTTCTTTCTATTTCCGACCTCCTGCCATTGAAGATTGTTAAACAGATTATACTCTGAGTTAGTCCTATCAACCACCATTTTTAGCTTAGTCTCTTCCATCCTTATTGCCTTATCATTCTGAATAGCTGAACATGTGGCTAATATATGCCTAAACACATTGCAGGAACTGCATATAGAAGGGAGTCATTCATACTCAGTTGAGATAGTAATTACTATACCATCGAGGCATTGTAGATCAAACTCTTTAATCAGCACCTTAGAAGCATCGATTTCAACACAAACTCTTGCATAAGTTAGGTGTTTGCGCATTAGTGTATTGACATCAACATGTAAAGGAACATCTAAAGCGCTAACAACATAACTTAGCCCCTTATTAGTCCAATATTATAAGGGAACATGATGAAGCTTAATCCAAGCAGATGATGCGAACCTCCTGATCACGTGGTCACGCAAAGATAACAAATTCCTGGAAAGCCAAGTAAATCAGGTTTGATAGGAGTGTGACTCAAAGATAACTTGTACCAAGGCATCAACACTATTGGAAACGGAAACCCCCACCCAACGAATATTAATTCATGAACGAGAAGTATAAGGTGACGTCACAAAGTCAGTTCTTTGATAAGTCATTTCAGTTCTTTAGAGAACCAAAAAAGGTAAAATATCTCATCACTCACACAACAAACTTGCGGCATAAGATGTTTATTAATCTAAAATTTCACGAATATTGATATGGATGACGCCACCTAACAAATATTGATTCGTGAACGAGAAGTATAAGGATGATGCCACGAAGCCAATTGTTATTTGATAAGTAGTTTTTCAGTTCTTTAGAGAACCAAGGAAGGAAGATTATCCCACCAACACACAACAAGTGCGGCAAAAGAAGTTTATTGATATGAAAATTACATAACCCTTACATGTCTGATTATGTCTTTATTTATACTGACTCTAAACTGAAACAAACCCTAATGAACCCTTTATGTGGACTTATATGAGGCTCGCTTACTAAAAAGAAATAATATATAAATAAAACCCTAAACTAAGAAGAAAATAATAATAACAATAATAAATCCGAATTTAGTATCCTAAATATGATAGGATCAGATTTTGCTACCCTATAGAAGTCTCATATAAGCTAAAGAACTGAAAACGACTTATCGAAGAATAACTGGCTTCGTGGAGTCATCCTTATACTTCTCGTTAGCGAATCAACATTCATTGGGTGGGGGGTTTTCCGTTTTCAATAGTGGTGGTGCCTAGGTACAAGTTATCTTTGTGTCACACTGCTATCAAACCTGATTTACTTGGCTTTCTGGGAATTGGTGTCTTTGCGTGACCAGATGATCACAAGGTTCGAATCAATCTAAAAAGGCCCATCTCCTCGTAGGTGTATCTTGGATTTCCTTTGGGCCGGAAATCTCTCCATGTGTATATGCACTGAAACCCAATCGCCAAGCTGAAAGACAACATGTTTGCGCCCCTTATTGGCTTTAGTTGCGCACACATGATTCATCTTTTCAATCTGTCGCTGCACACTCTTATGGAGTGTCTTCACCACCTGTGCTCTACGATTACCATCCAAACTAACCATTTCATCAGCAGGCAAAAGAATCAAATCAATGGGAGTTAGAGTGTTAAATCCATACACAATTTCAAAAAGTGAAAATTCATTAGTAGAATGAACACTACAATTGTATGCAAACTCTATGAATGACAAGCAATCTTTCCAATTCTTTAAGTTCTTTTTAATGACAACTCGCATAAGTTGTGTTAAGGTCCAATTAACTACTTCAGTTTGGCCATCTGTTTGAGGGTACCTAATTCCCCCCATAACACCTTCCAAAAATAGCTAAGGAACTTAACATCTCTATTAGAAACAATGCTCCTAGGGACCCCATGAAGCCGTACTATCTCCCTAAAGAACAAATCAGCAATGTTAGTTGCATCATCATTTTTATGACATGGAATGAAATATGCCATATTTGAAAACCTATCAACAACAATAAAAATTGAATCCCTACCCCGTCTTGACCTACGTATACCTAAGATGAAGTCCATTGAAATGTCTACTAATGGTTCCTTAGGTACTAGCAAAGGGGTATACAAGCCATGTGATTGAGTTCTACACTATGCTTTCCTCCAAATTTTGCATTTGTCACATATACGTTGCACATCCCTTTTCAGGCTAATAAAAATGATGATACAACACAACCAAAGTCTTAACAACACCAAAATATCCACCAACCAGCTTCCTGTTGATACGGTTCAGCCTTGTGATACGACCCAAGAAAGGTCAGATTCGGATTTTGGTGTAAACTTTTCTACCATCCAGTTTTACGCTATTGAGCATAATTCCAAATCTAACCATTGGATCGAGCTGAAACTTTACCAAAGGATTCAAGAGGTATTTTTATATCTTTGGATAAAGTTTCTGGTCAATCGTAGGTCAGAAAGAACTCGCGATATACGTCAGAATAGGCTATACGAATTTTGTTATTTACTTCATTTTGATATGTGGACTTCCTATATGGTAAGGATCCTTTTTCTAAAAGGATGTAACAGCTTGTTTTGGGAATTTTCTTGTTCCTCAAAAATCTTTAATGAGCTGAAACATAATTTCCAATAGTGGAAACGATTCATTAATGTTCCAGAATCCTTTTCTTATAAGGATTCCTTATTCATCATAGCTACACAAAGAAAGAAGGGTTGGTGCTATTTAATGACAAATTAGTTATTTTTATTATTTTCTTTCATGTTTGGGCTTCATTAAAACTTTGTTTTGAGCTAGGATCCAAGGCTTGTTTGGATCAATTTATGGGCCTTTTCAGTTTAGGGTTTTTAGGTCAGTTTTGTATGTGGGTCAGTTCAACCCACAAGGGTAGATCCATTAGGGTTAATTTTTCAAGAACTATTTAAACTCATTAACCAAAATTTCAGTAGCCATTGATGAATATTACTTCTGATTTTTTCAGTTTTAACGTGTGAGAGTGATTCTTGCATTCTTCAGTTTTTGAACGAACTGAATCTGACTTATCGAAGATTAACTGACTTTGTGATGTCATTCTACTTCATTCCAATAGTGTTGGTGTCTTGGGGCAAGTTTTCATTGTGTCACACTCCTATCAGACCTATTTCAGCTTTCTGGGATCACATCTCAATCTTAATTTTGGGTTGCGTGACCACGTGATCACGAGGTTCGCATAAGTTGGTATCAATGCTAGGCTCTGAAACAAGGTCATATCCTTCTATTATTTTCATTTTTTTTAGTGTTCCTTGAATTTTTCAGTGTTTGCATCGTTCATCTTCTTGTTTTTCGGGTCCGCGTCATCTAAGAAAAAAAAGGTTATATTTCATCATATTCCTGTGTCTAATCATATCAGTAGCATATATATAGAGAGAGAGAGAGAGAGATTAGATGAAATTTGAAGGATGATTCAATTCTGCCGCAGAAACACAACTGCTAGTGAATTATAAGAAACTCACCTCAGAATCAATTTCCACTTCATAATCCATCTATTGGGGGTGAGATTGCAACATATATAAAATTTGGGCTTATGTTGATATCGTTTGCTTGAGGTTCAATTCTACCATAAAAACATTACTCTTAATGAATAATAAGCAAACCATCTTAGAATCAATTGAAACTTCATATTCTTTGTATTGGAAGGTGAGATAGAATCAAATATTAAATATGGACTCATTTGGATATTGGTTTCTTGAGGTCTTAATTGGAGGTTCAATTCTGACGTAAACTGATCATACAAGGGGTTTGGGTACCTAGTCATAATAAAATGACCTATCAAGTGAGATTTGTTGTTTTCCTGGTATCTGAATACTAAATATTAAATTCAAGATCATTTGGATAGTTTTTTCTTTAGGTTCCAGAATCTGGTTTTGTCTTGCCGTAACGGGTCTGTTTTGCATTATCTTTCAAAAGTAGTTTTTCTTCTGTTGATTTTGTTCTTGCCAGTATATGATCATCATATTTGGGATATTTGGCGGTTGTTTCAGTCATTTTCATCACTTTCACATTTGTTTGTTTTCGATCAGTTCCGATCCAAACAAAAGTCAAATTTGTAATTTCGTTTCTAAATCATTGTTCTTCATGTCATCTATTATTGTTGTGTCTTTGTCTTCTTCTATTTTTTCTATTTGTGTCATGTATTCAGCAAGGGAGAGGGAACAAAGGAGGATTCTAGCTTAAGGATGCGAAAAACAAAGCCATGGTTTGGGGGTTTTAGAACAAGTAGTTAATAAGTGTAGAAGATTATTCTATCTTCAAGCTTCATGGGAAAATGAGGTACAACACCAAAAAAATGAAAGGCGAAGGAGAGCCCGTGTTGTTATCATTTAAAAGGATGTACGCAAGTGGTTACGACGTGCTTATTTGAAATTCTTGTCAGGTACTACTTTCATACATTGTTTTTGGAGAAAGGTGTTAGCAAAAAGAAAATTTTGAAGGCTTAAACAAGAGGCTAAAGAAGTCGCTACTAATCCTATTCAAGATTCGAGGGCAAATCTACTTGAAGAGGGGGGGACTAATACGGTTCAGCCTTGTGATACGACCCAAGCAAGGTTAGTTCCGGATTTTGGCGTAAAAGTTTCTACCATCTAGTTTTACTGATACAATTCGGCCTTGTGATACAACCCAAGCAAGGTCATATTCGGATTTTGGTGTAAAATTTTCTACCGTCCAGATTTACACTATTGAGCATAACTCCAAATCTAACTATTGGATCGAGAACTTTATCAGAAGATTCCAGAGGTATTTTTCTATGTTGGGATAAATTTTCAGGTGAATTGGAGTTCGGAAAGGACTTGCGATATAGGTCAGAACAGGCTGTATGAATTTTGTTATTTACTTTTGACCTATGGACTTTCTATTTGGCAAGCATCCTTTTTCTAAAAGAATCTAGCAGCTTATTTTGGGAAGTTCCTAGTTTCACAAGAATCTTCAATGAGCTGAAACATAATTTTCAAGAGTGGCAACGATTCATTAATGTTCTAGAATCCTTTTCTTATAAGGAAAGAAGGGCTGGTGCTATTTAATAACAGATTAGTTATTTTTATTATTTTCTTTCATGTTTGGGCTTAATTAAAACTTTGTTTTGAGCTAGGATCCAAGGCTTGTTTGTATCAGGTTATGGGCTTTTCATATTAGGGTTTTTGGGTCAGTTTTGAGTGGACCTCATATAAGTCCACATAAAGGTTCCTAAACGAACTGAATCTGACTTATTGAAGATTAACTGGCTTCGTTGCGTCATTCTTTTTCATTCCAATAGTGTTGGTGGCTTAGGGTAACTTACCATTGTGTCACACTTTTATCAGACCTTTTTTCGGCTTTTCGGGATCAGATCTCAATCTTGATTTTGGGTTGGGTGACCACGTGATCATGAGGTTCGCATCACATATGCTTCACATACAATCAATTCACGCATAGAACTTAATAGAACACACAAATGATTCTCTTTAAACAAATACCCATAAAGTCTATAGAACTTATGATGCGAACCTCGTGATCATGTGGTCACAAAACCCACAATCAAGATTGAGATCTAATCCTGGAAAGCCAAAATAAGTCTGATAGGAGTGTGACACAATGGAAACCTGCCCCAAGGCACCAACACTATTGGATTGAGTAGAATGACACCACGAAGCCAGTTAATCTTCGATAAGTCAGATTCAGTTCGTTCAAGAATTGAAGAATGCAAGAATCACTCTGACACGTTAAAACTGAAAAATTCAGAAGTAATTATCATCAAAGCTGCTGAAATTTTAGCTTACATGAGTTTAAATAGTTCTTGAAAAATTAACCCTAATGGATCTACCCTTGTGGGCTGAACTGACCCCCATACAAAACTGACCCAAAAACCCTAAACTGAAAAGCCCATAACCTGATCCAAACAAGCCTCGGATCCTAACTCAAAACAAAGTTTTAATTAAGCCCAAACATGAAAGAAAATAATAAAAATAACTAATGTGTCATTAAATACCACTAGCCCTTCTTTCCTTGTATAGTTAGGATGAATAAGGAATCCTTATAAGAAAAAGATTCTGAAACATTAATGAATCCTTGCCACACTTGGAGATTATATTGCACCTCATTAAAGATCCTTGTGGAACTAGAAAATTCTCAAAACCAGCTGCCACATCCTTGTAGAAAACGAATCCTAGCCAAATAGGAAGTCCACATGTCAAAAGGAAGTAAATAACAAAATTCGTACAGCCTATGTTGACCAATATTGTGGTACCTTTCCGAACTCCGATTGACCTGAAATTGTAACCCATAATAGGAAAACATGTCTGGCGGGTCCACATAAAATGTTAGCCCGATCCAACGGTTGAATTGAGAATTATGAATGTTGCCGTAAAGCTGGATTGTTGCGCTTTTTACGCCAAAATCTGAATCTGACCTTACTTGGGTCGCATTACAATGCTCAACCGTATCAACTTACCAAAAGTCGAAGTTTCACAAGCATTGTACACATTAACAAAATCACTATCATCCTTGTATATTTCTTTTATGTGTTCAAATCCTAGAAATCTAGCATCTAAAGAAGATAAAAGAACATACCTTGCTTATACTTGATCACATACGAAAAGGTTTCAATATATTCAACCCATTTGGCATGTTTCCAATTCAACTTACCTTGCCCTTTCAAGTGGTTCAATGATTCATAATCTAAATGTATCACGAACTCCTTAGGCCACAGATAATGCTGCCATGTCTCTAAAGTTCTCATCAAGACATATAGCTCCTTGTCATATGTAAATTCAAGGCTGCCCCGTTAAGTTTCTCACTGAAATATGCAATGGGCCTCCTTCGTGCATTAACACAACTCTTACACCTATACCTGAAGCATCACATTTAACTTCAAAAGCTTTTGTAAAGTCTGGCAAAGTTAAAACAGGTGTCGAACAAAGTTTTCCCTCTAATAAATTAAAAGCTTAATCTTGTTCATTATTCCATTTAAATCCAACAGATTGTTTTTACAATTTTAGTTAAAGGTGTTGCCATAGTACTAAAGTCCTTCACAAACCTTCTATAAAAGCTAGCAAGTCCAAGAAAACTCCTTATCTCAGTCACAGACTTGGGTATACGCCAATCCCAGATGGCCTAACCTTCCCTTCATCCATCTCAATATCCTGTGCGGTTAATATCCAAGAAACACAATTCTCCATGCAAAAAGTACACTTACTAACATTAGCATATAGTTTCTCATCACGCAATACACTACGCAAACGAGCAAGATGCCCATTCAAGTTATTACTACAAATTAGGATGTCATCAAAGTACACAACCATAAATTTACCAATAAATGCACGCAAAACTTGATTCATCAATCTCATAAAGGTGCTAGGTGCATTTATAAGCCCAAAAGTCATGACTAACCATTCATACAAACCATGTTTGGTCTTAAATGTTGTTTTCCATTCATCACCTTCTTTCATCCTAATCTGATGGTACTCACTTTTTAAGTCAATTTTAGAAACAATTCATGCTCCACACAATTCATCCAACATGTCATCAAGTGATATGATATGGGCAATGAAAAAACAATTAAATTTAGATTCTGACATAAAATGCACAACTATCTAGTTTCATGGCAATAGTTATCACTCCCAAACCAACCGTTGGATCGGGCTGAAATTTTATGTGAAGTCTACAGACAGGTTGTCCTACCTTGGGTTACAATTTTAGGTCAATCGAAGCTTGGAAAGACATCATAATAATAGTCAACAGAGGCTGTACGAATTTTGTTATTTACTTCCTTTTGACATGTGGACTTCCTATTTAGCTAGGATTCGTTTCCTACAAGGATGTGACAACTTGTTTTAGGAACAAGGTTGTCATGGGACCGGATCATCACCCCTTTGTTCCACATGAATTGGGCTCTTCTTGGCCTGAATTAGAGGTTGTCCTTCATGCTCCTTAAATCTCCCAAGCACCTCTAGGTCCATCTTGCTCCATATATTCTGAACAAGCCCATTCAATGCTTCTTTAAGCTTCTTTGCCCTAGCTCTTGTAATTGGCGCCTCCAATGGGTCATTGGCATGATTACACTTGGTGTTGGGCTAATCCTCATCATATGCCTTGTTATGGATGTGACATCAAGTGTGAAATATATTTTCCCGTTACTGATCTACATCACCTTCTTTGATTTGTATGTTCAGCGCACGCCTTATAACCAAGGCCTCCCCATCAATGAGATATGCAATCTTCTCATCACTACAATCCTTCAATGTGGCATCTCCTCACTTTCAGATCCATCACTCTCATATTCAACCTCTCCATTGTCTCGTTCCCTAAACTCTTCGGTTTGGACACTGAGATGCAATGTGCTTGTTCCCTAAACACTTAAAGCATTTAATCTCTTTGTCATGAGTAGGTTGAGATTCAGATTTACCTTTTCCAGCCATATGAGCATCCTTTTTAGGCTTAGGTGGTTCGACCTTTACATGCATATAAGGCTTTGGCTGCACAGTCCCTTCTTCAAATTCGACCTCCATGTTGAGGAAGATGAAGTCGAACTGGTCTGAACACGTGTGCTGCCTTCTCTTTATTTGGCTCTCCACCTTTGTTGCTATATGGACCATGTCCTTCAAATTCCACATAATGTTGTAATTCAACAACATTCGCAATGTTCCTATTCAATACATTATGAAATCTAGCCATAGTAACTTCCCTATCCTCAATCACATTGGCCCGAATCATTACGATCTCCATTTCCTTGAAATACTCATCCACGGATTTAGAACATTGATTCAAACCTTGCAATTTCAGATACAACTCTCTATAGTAGTGGTTAGGCATAAATTGGCTTCTCATCAACACTTCCATCTTCACCCACAACGCTACTAGCCTTTCTCCACTTGATGTGAACCAGCCCAGAAACACCAGCAAGGACCCATTACATGTTCCAAATGGTCCAATGACTCGGTCCAAGACAAAGGCATTAAAAGAGGCATTAAATGCACTATGTGGAGCTAGAGGACATGGTTCACATGGTTACGAAGGTGGAGAGACAACTTCAGAAGGGATATGCTCGGCCAACGTTTAATTCGGGCTCTTCATCATCTTGGAAGCCGAATCTAAAGAGAGAGGATACTGTTCGGCCGAGATCCTTTGTTCCTTCTAGAACTGAACCACCAAAGGCTAAAGTTGATGTCCCTACTGATGCCAAAGGTAAATCTGAAACTCAACCTAAATATACTCGTGATGTTAAATGTTTCAGGTGTCAGGGACATGGACATTATGCTTCAGAGTGTCCAAACAAGAGAATCATGATGATTAGAGATAATGGTGATATGGAATATGAAAGTGACAGATCTGATTGTGAAGGCATGCCACCATTAGAGGATAGTGATGGGGATGAGTTAGCATTACCGGTTGAGGAGTCCTTGGTTATAAGACGAACACTTCAGGTTCAGGTCAAGGAAGATGAAACTAATCAACAAAGGGAGAACATCTTCCATACGCGTTGTTATGTACAAAGCAAGGTGTGTGGTTTAATTATAGATAGTGGAAGCTATGTTAATGTTTGTAGTACCACCCTTGTTAGTAAACTGAATTTGTGTACTGTTAAGCATGCTAAACCATATAGATTGCAATGGTTGAATGATAGTGGTGAAGTGAAAGTGACTAAACAGGTTGTGGTTTCATTTTTGATTGGGAAATATATTGGTGAAGTGAAAGAGAATAGATTGTGTGTTCCTGCTAGTTCTTTGCGTGAATTGCTTGTTCGTGAAAAAGCACATGGGGTGGTTTAATGGGTCACTTTGGGGTTGTGAAAACCTTGGATGTATTGCATGAGCATTTCTATTGGCCAAAGATAAAAAGAAATGTGCAACGAATTTGTGAACAGTGCATTACTTGTAGAAAGGCAAAATCTAGATTTCTACTGCATGGACTATATACACCATTACCTGTGCCTACTGAACCTTGGGTTTATATATCTATGGACTTTTTTTTAGGTTTACCTAGGTCAAAGAAAGGTAGAGACTCTATTTTTGTTGTGGTTGATAGGTTTTCTAAAATGGCGCATTTCATTGCATGCAATAAAACGGATGATGCATCTCATATCGCAAACTTGTTTTTTAGGGAGATTGTATGTTTGCATGGCATTCCTAAGAGTATAGTGTCAGATCATGATGTTAAGTTCCTTAGCTACTTTTGGAAGACCTTATGGGGAAAGTTAGGAACTAAACTCTTATTGTCGACAACATGTCATCCTCAAACAGATGGACAAACTGAGGTAGTGAATAGAACATTATCCCAACTTTTACGTGCTATAATTCAAAAGAATTTAAATAGTTGGGGAAAATGTTTGCCTTTTGTTAAGTTTGCTTATAATAGAACTGTGCATTCGACCACTGGTTTTTCTCCTTTTGAAATTGTTTATGGTTTTAATCCACTAACTCCTATAGACTTAATTCCTTTGCCTTTTGAAGAAAGGGTAAGTTTAGATGGTGAAAAGAAGGCAAAGATGGTGAGACAACTCCTTGAGGGAGTTCGACTGCAAATAGAGAAAAAGAATAGACTTTACGCTTTTAAAGCAAATAAGGGATGTAAACTGGTTGTTTTCCAACCCGATAATTGGGTTTGGGTGCACATGCGTAAGGAACGATTTCCTAACCAAAGAAAATCAAAATTACAGCCTCGTGGTGATGGACCATTTCAGGTTTTAGAGAGAATCAATGACAACACATACAAAATTGACCTTCCAGGTTAGTATGGTGTTAATGCTACCTTTAATGTTGCTGATCTTACGTTGTTTGACACAGATTTTGATTCGAGGTCGAATCCTTTCGAGGAGAGAGGGGATGATGTGAACCAGCCCAGAAACA
>Ga0307511_10004394_pt1 | contig 14388 bp, 4 predicted proteins | sample 13_EM_MG_FD_200266 | JGI IMG/M metagenome (GOLD analysis project Ga0307511, IMG submission 200266) | Populus trichocarpa ectomycorrhiza microbial communities from riparian zone in the Pacific Northwest, United States - 13_EM | ecosystem: Host-associated > Plants > Roots > Unclassified | place... | reverse complement strand
GTATAAAAAGTTCTCCCGCTTCCTTTTATCCATGCCACATATATTGAAGCTCAAGGACAATGGTGATGGTCAGTTTAATGTACGTGGTGTCACTGTAAAAGCTCTGGAATCATTTCAGCCCGGTCTATGCAAGTCTACACCTACTGCTATTGACAATGGAAGTCAACCCATTACCAGGTCTTCAAAGTCAAATAGTGAGGAAATTTCTGTTTCTGGACCTGTGGATGGGAAGTTGTCATTGCCTTCATCTCCTAAACTAAATTTGGAAGCACCGCCAACAAAAGTGCAACAACCCTCTTCTCTTAATGAGAATGCTGTCAAAATGCATATTCAACAACTTCCAAAACAAATGAAACAGCTCCAACAGGCCCAGCCTCCAAAACAAATTGAACAGCCCCCTGCGGTTGCTGAAAAGGTTGAAATGGTTAATGCCAAGGTAATCAAGGATCATCTGCCTGCTGTGAAAGAACCAGTTTCTGCATCTGAAATGGGTTTTTTTAGGAAATTCTGGAGAAGATTGTTTGGTGGCAAGGATGATGATTCAATGTTGGAAAGTGATAATGCTCTAGTGGAATCTCCTGGTGATAGCGTGGTGAAGAAAAATGAGTACACTTTGGAAGAATGTGATCCTTCTGGTGAGAGCCCTCAAGAGAAAGTTGAGAAGAAAATTGTAAAAACTCCAACTCAGGGTGATGATTTAGTGCATCCCATTGTGGAACCATCTTCGGAGAATAAAACTGCTATACGTTCTGAACTACATGGTGAAATGCCAAAAAAAAGTCCAGGTTTATTTAAGCGGATTTTGAATTGGTGTAAATTGCAGGGGAATAGTTCAGATACATCAAATGATCAACCCACCGAAATACCTGAGCAGATAAACAGTCATGCAGGAAAAACTGAGGTTTTTTCTGAGCATTCTTTTTGGAGAGAGATGAAATCTTTTATTGACACGAAGAAGGGATCCCTCCTTATCTCACAATCAAGGACCAGGTTTATGAATTTTACTTGCTTTATTGTTCTTTTTCTACGGTTCTGGTGATAGTTGCTAGGCAGCTACTTTACTTCTTTTGTTATCCAGTGGTTCAATTTCTTTCTTTTGAAATTTATTTCTTCACCAAAGTGAGGAGGTTAGAATATAAAACTAAAAAACGGGATACTGAATATAAAAGAGTTATTGTACCCATACAGTGAGAACCTGAGAGGCATCAGGAATTGCATCACATTCATTTTATTATGATTTTTCTATTCGACCAACAAAACTTCCCAGCTCATTAGGACTCAGAAAACTGGCTAGGTTATGTCTTAAAATCTTTCTTTGTTTTCCTCAGTTCCTGATACTTTTTATATGTAATGAAATCCTTAAACTGGCAAGTCTTTTCTTTCAATGTTCTAGAAGGATTAATTTTTAGAGGGTAATGAAGATATTTTAATCTTAATGTGTACATAACCTTTAAGGTTAAATTACAATAACTCACGGTACTGAGACCACCCAAAATTTTGAAGATATTGCATAGACCCTCTTTTTTATCCAAATTTCCCTTGGTGTTTTTAAAATTTCCTTGCTATTAAAGGGGATGGTTTTTAAAATACCAGGGACATTCTGGGTACAAAAAGGGAATCATTCATTGTAATATTTGTTTAATGTGGAAAGGTTTTTTTGTCGAATCATCAAACTTTTGTGTGGTCCATGTAATTTCGCAACACTTGAGGGGTTATTATAATTTACCATAAACTTGAAAGGAAAAAATGCAAAAATTGCAACTTTTGGTTTGGTGCTTTTGTTCCGAGCAAGAAGGTTATTTTGCAAGAATTCCAGTATCATGCACTTCCTTTATCTTGCAAATGTTAGTGGGTTTCTAAGGTGGCATCTATGTGGCTAATATGCCATGTCATAGCCACATAAGAGACACACCAACACCACTTTAGCTTCTTCAGTATCACGTGTTTAAAACCTTCTGCATTGAGTTGAAAAGCATTGAAAGACATGGCGCAAATTATTATTTTTTTGCTCATTTTTTTTTTATTTATATCAGTTATCGGCAAGTTCAAACAGTTGTATCTAACCTAAATAATGAACAATGGCAAATAATATTTTCTGTGTTCACTATTCACTTTTGTAGTTATTATTGGAAATATATTTATTCCATTTGTAATTGTTACCATAAGTTTTAATAGTAAGCTTCAATGATGAAGAATTGAGTTAGCTCTTTTTCATATGTTGCATATTTTATTTGAGAAAAGTTAATCATACTTTGATTGTAGACTAAACTCTAAGGAAATTGGAGCGACAAGTTCCAAAATGGTCACCAAATGAGAAAATTCCAAACAACAAGATGCCATTCTGCATTTTCCCTGTAATTTATCATTTTGGCCTTTTATTTGGCAACTTCGATTTTGATTCTTTCAACTCTAGTGAACTTGGTATAGTTGATATTAGCATCAATTTTGATGTCTAGAACATGAGAAAAGAAGAAGAAAAACAGAGGTTGCAGTCAGTATCATATGTTAATGCTCCTCTATCTGTGATTTGTCAGGGAACAGATAGCACGAAATCTGCTGAAGGAAGGACCTTTGGTTCTTAGATCTCACAATGAAAGCGATGTCCTTCAACTGGTGGACATGATAATATCAGAGAAGAAATGGGTGGAAGAATTTCCATCTGAAGCTTTCCCTTTCAAGCTCACTCGGTTTGCTGCACAGAGTACGGTGGGTGATTCTCCTGCTTCAAATGGACTGAGTTCTATGTTTTTGAGCTCCCTATCACAGTCTAACTTGCAGAGACAGCCAGGACATGAAGGGGATAAAAAGATTCAGAACATTTCTCACACTGGAGTGTCCTCACCTGTCTCTGATGCAAAGCCTTCTGCAAGGTCTAGAAGTGAGATATTAGGTGACTGTCAAAAGCTTGTGAAAGAGACATTGAAGGAATTTCCAGGAGGATATAATATGGGCAGCTTTAGAAAGCTGTTCCTTGAGAGGTATGGCTATAACCTCAATGCCAAAAAGCTCGGTTACCCAAAGTTGGCATCCTTGCTTCAGATAATGCCTGGGGTAGAAATAGAATCCAATTATATTATTCCTAGCAATGAAATGGCTAAGCGTTCAAGCGCGGGTAGAACTGTTCTTAATAATACCTATCCTAGATCAGCCAGTTCAGACAGTGAATTATCGGATGCATCAAAGAAGGATGATGAATCGGACTCTACATGGGAAGAACTTGGTCCTGTTGACAATTCTATTTCTGGCAAAGAGGCAAACGAATCAGTGTCAAGGATGAAAGGAATAGGTGAAAGTGTGAGGCAACCATCCCCTGATTATGAATATCCTCTCTCAGATGATGAATTTTCAGATTCAGAAAAGGAGTCTGGGAAGGTAACTCGGCCTGGAGGGAAAGCAAAGCCTGCATTTAAAGATGTAAACAGCGCATTATTGCAAATGCTTGATTCATGGTACAGCAGTAATGAAGGTGATATTAAGAACAAGCCAGAAAATCCGAAAAGCATGCTTGATTCATCCACAAATGGTTTCCAGTCATCTGATTCTTCTGTTGCCGATCTGGTTGAGAATAAAAATGAAGTGGTAGTTGACAGCATATTAAGTAGTTTGAAGAAATCAAAGAAGCCTAGGATTGGAGCTTGATTGTTCTCAAGGACTAAACGCAACCAGGGTCTTCTTCCTACGGATTGTTAGCACTTACAGAGGTGAGATTCATTCTTTTAGTATTTATCTGGGAGTTCTAGACACAAGCTGGGGCTATATACGCTTTAGTTCCATTATTTTTTTGCAGTAAGTGCTACCAAGGTTGGATAATCGATGCCATGGAAAGGCACCATTAATTTTTGTGAATGAGGAGCTATTTTCTTCCTCATGTATCTGATAAATCTCGGATCACAGTCTATACACGCAGCCCTTTAGTTTCGTTCATGCCTTTTCCTTTCCAGGTTGATCAATAGGGTTTCACCTGGGAAGGACATATTGTGCTTGAGATTATGATATGAAAAAGGGCCTTGTCGTCGGGGTGCTTGAGATTATGACATGAAAAAGGACCTTAGGTCACTGAGGACATATGTCCTCTCGAGACTCGAGAGTTCAAGGTCAACACGCAAGCACATATGCCCTGCTAACGGAGGATTGACCTCAGGTTTGTTTATTAGTCGGTGTTTATTTTCACGGCAGTCCTGAATTTTTTTTAATTTTTTTTTAATTTTTTTTTAATTTTAATATGTTAATATCAAAAATAATTTAAAAAAATAAAAAAAATATGTAATTTTAATATATTTCTAACAAAAAAAACTATTTGAAAAATAATAATTACCATAATATCAAACACTATGAATTATGATCGAAATTATGTTTATTTTAATCAAAATTTTAAAAATATTTGATTAATTAATTAAATTAGTGTGTTTGAAAATTAAATTTTAATTATGAAAAAATTATAATTTTTTTAAAAAAACTACTGTACTACCAGGATCATTATTGAGGTTATTCAGTAGATCTAAATTAATTATTTTTATTAAAATAAATAAAACAGGCGATGATTTATTTAAATAAGAAAAAAACAATTAATTATTTTGCAATCAATCAACATCAAGGGCTGTAACACAGCTATTCTTACAAAATAATTTAGTGCGTGCATTAAACATGATAATGTGTGGTCACCACATTATCCAAAGATAAACAGCCAAAAAGTCTCTCGTCGAACCTTATCCAAAGTGATCTCACTTTAAATTTTATAAGGTCTAAATCACAAATCTAGAAGTTTGGTATAGGTAAGTTTAAAAATTAAAATTAAAATTAAAATTAAAATGATATTATTTTAATAAAAAAAATCAATAAATTAATTGTTAAGTTTTAATCAGGTCAGACTCGAGTTGATTAAGTTATTTTTATTTAAATTTTTATTTTTTCTTTAACTTGAACCTTTCTATATCTTGAGATAGTCAATTTTTAAATTGATGTCCCAGGTTTTAAATTTTTAAATTGACTTAATTTTTTTTCTTTTAATTTTAGGGTTTGATTAGTTATACACAATTAACCTTGCATAATAATTAATAGAAGCCTTGCCACGAGCTCTAGTACACAACTGTTGAATTTGGTATTAATGAAAATGAAACGAGTATGTTATTCTTTAATCTTTGGATTCCAAATGTGATTATAACTTAATCATTTATGTTTAAGAAATTATAATTTAGTCCCTTGAATATTATTGACCCATTGTTTTATTAAAACATTTGTCAGTTTCTAAATTCCAAATGTGCCCTTTGAAAATTTAATTTCTTAGTGGAAAACCAATTACAATTATAAAATATATTAAAAGGTCTAAGTAAAATATTGTAGAAATTCACAATTCCTAAATATATTTTTCATTTTCATCCTCAAACTTGTTATTTTAGTAGCAGCCTTCTATGTCTGAATTAATGACAAATTTTTTAAAATTTGTTAAGGAAATAACAAATTCAATAAAAAAGGATCAAAGTGTAACACAAGGAGAAATCTCATGACCAATCTCAAATTCACTAGAAAAAGTTTGGTCAACATACTTTTCTTAGTCTGTCTTAGTCCCTTTAGTTTTTTCAATTTTGATTTTGATCTAATTTCTTTTTTTAAAAAAAAAAAAACACTCCAGCCCATTCATTTGAGATAGAAAAGAAAAGATAGTCAGAAAATAACAAAAAGAAAGAGAAAGTTGGTGAATAATCACTTTTTAAAGATGAATTTTACTATTCTTGTGTAAATCGATTTCATTTGATAAAAAAATAATAATGTTATTTTTATATAAATATGACTAAAAAAGTAGATCATGTTCTTTAAATTATTTTCCTAAATTTCATTATATAATGTATTAGTTAATAGATTAGTAAGTCAATTCCTAATCATAATGATTATTTTTTCATGCCGAGTCACAAATTAGTCACATTAAATCAAATCAATTAAAAAAACTTTTTTTTTTTAAAGTTAATACAACATCATTTTATATTTTTTTACAAAAATAATAATTAGAATGTTAATTGGATAGACAAAGTTATAAATAAACCCTAGATATTTGACCAGTCAGCTCCCAAACAATTTTATTAGAAACATTCTTATTAAATAACACTGCTCAAATTCAGAATCGAGCATTATCAACCCACAATTTTTCTTTAAATAAACACACAATTTCTATTCTTCAGTTTCTTGGTGTAGAGAAGGAAACGAAATTGCTAGAGTTAATTGGTTGCCATCTTCTTTCTTTACTGAAAATAGCCACACATCTTCTCTGAAAAGAGATTACAAAGTTGAAATTGATCTTCGAAATTGTTCTGTATTTTCCAACAAAAATGTCAAGAAGCTTGCAGAAATGGCAAGTTTTTTGGCATTGTTACCAGATGATTTGGGCACATATCTCATTTACTCTTCAAATTAAAGAGCTTAACAGAGGAGGAAGAAAACTTCTCTCTCATGCCTGTCTTCATTTGTAGTTCAATATTCTGGTGTCCATCCTAGACATAGAAAAACTATACCAATCCATCTCGAACTTGGAGGTTAAACTCTACCGCAATGAAGATGGTTAAATTCTACCGCCACCAATCCATCTCGAACTTGGTGGCTAAACTCTGCCGCCATGAAGATGGCTAGATGCCAAGATGATAAAAAGCTTAACACCTCTCATTCTTACTACTACTTTTTTCAAGAGGCGCTGGAGCTGAGAAAGGGCTTCTTTCTGCCTTGGCTGAGTGATATAATTTGCATTAATAAACTCTGAGCAATTTACTGATTCAGTCTTGGGCAACTTATGCCCTAGGATCAACCTTGAAGTACAAGCCTTGGGGACTAAGGTTGAAGATAAGGAAACAGCTATGCAGTCAAACTTTCTGGCTTGAAATAAGTTAAAGAATAAAGCTAGTTCATAGAAAAGATTTTTCAATAAAAAATTGAAACCCGTCTAACCAATAATTTTAGGGTATTCCAGGAAAGCAGCCTCCATTCTCCAACAAGAAGCCATGGACACATGGTAGGGTGATTTGACTTGCATTTCTCAAAGCAAGTCCCCCTCCATTCTTTTCTAAGAAAATAATAATAAGATAATGGCTGGTGCAAACCAATTTCCACCACCTTTCCTCTCATCAACAACCTAATCCTCACCATATTGGACTAAGCCATTGAGCTTTAATAATCATTATCTTAGCTCAGCATCTAGTGTATTGTTATCTTCTGTAAGAGAAATAAGCTATTTCATTTTTCTAGCCTAAAATAATGATGAAAGGATCCAGACAACACCACAAGAACTTCATCTATGCCTGAAAACAATGCCTAACTAGTCTCATCACTCGCATGGAGTTTGCCAATGAGAACCTCAACAATAATCTATTTTTCTATGAGCTTCTGTTAGGGTTCTTTCTATGATGAGGCAAATGCAAGCAACTTGCTTCTTTTTTCCTCTTTTGTTTCAAATGAGAACCTCAAAACTATATTTTCCAACGAGCTATTTTAAGGGTTTTTTCTTATCATAAGAAAATTAGAGAAAAAAAGTTTTCTCCCCTTAAAGAACAATATAAATGGATAAAATGGACTCAGGCTTTCCTGTGTCCCCCCCACAAGTCCCTTGTATTTTAGGTATGGAGGTCAATGTGTGATCTCTTTGCCGAAATCACCAGTGCCTCCCTTGATGAGAACCACCAGCACCTCTGTTCTTTGGAAAGAAGGTGTTCTTATTCTTGGGTTTTGGTATCTCGTGAATGTCCATCACTTGAATCGTTCTTTGTTTTTTGGCTTCACAAAGCAAAGCAGCACGACACCAATTACCAATCAGTGACACTGTACAACTTGAACTTTCAGACAACCAAATTCAGACAGAAAACAAAGAGCAGAAATCAAACCATTTTCAGCTTCTTTATAATTCGCTTGAAGCCTTTTACTTGCCGAGGCAAGCCTTTGATCAGCATCAAAACTGCTTGCTTTCGGTTGTTCTCTTTGTCTCTACAAAACCACAGACACCAAGTAATTGAAAAATTCTGTAACTAATTTAAATTTACTATTCGGAATGCTCTTGTTTTGATTCTTTTACACAAGCATAAATGCATAAGCTTCAAAGTGTCCTATCATGTCTACATTTATCAGCAACCAAACAAAAGACTCTCATTCAGTAACACTTGATACCTGTACATTGTAAGGAGCAGGTGAAGATGCAGGGACTGGTTTTTGAGTAGGTTTGGTCGGAGCTTGGTTTCGAGGAGGAGCTGGTTTTGGTTTTCTTTCAGGTTCGGAATTATTCCTATCTGATCCAGAACTCCCATCTACATAAGACATTAGCAAAAGAAGGGAAACAAACAACAGGTTAATCAAATTTAAAATAAGGAGAATGAAAGATGGACCAAATCCAACTTTGAATCTGATTCTTCACTCACTGTGAGGGTTGGGAGAGTAAGCAAAATCAGGAACCTAACAAAAAGAACAGAATCTTAGAAAGCAAACAAAAGAGAGAATTTTTGAAAATTTCAACTACTTTTCAATGGCAAGGAAAGATTGTCTTTCACCTGGTGATGACCATTCTGGGGAATCTTCTGCTGAGGTGAGTCCCCATCAGCTGCAGAAACATACTTGTTAACTTCCATTTGTAACTCATTAACCCCTTCAATGTTATTCTCTATTTCACTTTAATATCAATTTTCCCAGAAAAACAAAATTGAGAATGAACTACTGGATGATGATGATGATGATGATGATGATGAATGTTACCCATTAAACCAGAGGATGCATGCTCTCCTTGTGGATTCAACCTGACCCAATCATCTACAATTTCTTTCCATTTTCTGAGCACAATCACAAAGACAACAAAAATCAAAACATTTTAACTACTACTTAATTCAATCAGATAATACAAGAACCTTGAGCTGCTAGAAACTCATACTATCTACAACTTTGCATCTTCAATACCTGACAAGTTGCTTCACTAATCTCCTAACATCATTAGATGGATGTTTTCGCAATCGATTCACATGCCTCCCAATATCAGTCTCCTAAACATTAAAAAAAAAAAAAAAAAAAGTCACCAGAAAATTAATTAAAAGACTTCACCAACAAGAACAAACGCAACAACAACAAGTACTATATAAGTTCAATATTGTTCAGTCAATCACCTTAAGTGCCTGAAATGTAATATCCATATCTGCTAAACTTTGAAGCAAATCAACCAATGAATCTTCAGGCTAAAACACAACCAAAAAACACCAAAGTCAAACCACAAAAACAAACACCCCAATAGAAAAACAGCAAACTACAACAGAGAGCCAGAACCTGGTCAATATCTTCAAGCTGTTGCTTAATAACCAAAATCTTCTTTGGCTCATCATCAAACAACCCTCCATATGGATCCAATTCATCATCATCACCATCACCATTAACAGACCTTGGTGTAACAGGAGAATCTGCAGCTACCCTTGTCCCCTTCTCTTCTTCATGGCTACTCTCCTTCTCTACAAGACCCTTTATTTCATCCCCATTACTAGTATTGTTCATATTAATGTCATTAAGACTCCTGTCCCTACATCTACTACATGAGCTTGATGATGCAAATAACCTCTCCACAATATCATCCCTCCTTCTCTTTAATTCAGACCCAAAATCCAATGAAGCCACAACAATTGCTGTATCAATGAAAGTCCAAACATCAACACCTGAACTCTCCAATATCAATCTAAAATCATCAATATCCATTATCTCTTTCTCTCCCTCCCTCAAGATCAAACTTCAATTCTTGAGAAATTCAACAAAGTTTTAATAGTTATATCTTTATACCTCTATGACCTGCCAAAAATATAGACGAATGGGCTTTTCTGTTTCTAGCAACAGAAAAAAACCGAACGCATCATCAACAGATCTAGACAAGATTATGATACACAACAGCAAATTTGGACAAGATAATAACAAAAAAAACTTTGTTTTAAACAAAACCCATTTCAGATCTAGCCCTCCAAACTTGTATCAAAAAGCTTCACCAAGCTTTTCTTAATCAAATAACAAGCTTTCAAACAATAAAAGCTAGTCCTTTCGTATCAATGGAGGTGAAAGATTTCAGCTTGAGAAGGAAGTTCTGAGGAGAAAGAAGGGGAGCTGAAAAGAGTTGGAAAAGAAACTTCTTTGATAGTATTGATGTCTTTCTCTTGTTGGGTGGTGAGTGCTTAATGGCTTAAGGGCATAGGAAATTCTTTTCCTTTTCTTTTATTTGTTGGACACTTGAGACAAGATATGGTATATTCTTTTGTAAAATAAAGATGGGTCTTTCTGTTTGTGTTTCATGCTTTTATCTCTATCCTTTTGATTTTGGGTTTAGCTGACCGATGCCTTGCTATGGTTTGGTCTCTTCCTATTCAAAAAGACGCAACTTTGGCTTGTCGTGGATCAGTAGATGGATCGACAAAGAGGAGGGAGAGAGAGTTGCTTTCTTTCAATGACGATGAAGACTGTTTTTACTTTTACTTCAGGAGGGTGTTGAGGTTGTAATTGGTGGAATTCTATGGCTTAGGAAGGATTTTGTACTGTGAAGGGTGTGTGCACAGCTAGGATTTTGTTTTGTTTCTGTTTTGTTAGCAGCAAAATAGGATGCCATGATGACTGTGCCTATGTCCTGGTAAGAGAAAGGTTGCCTTTTTGGGAACCAAAGCAGCCTAATGCTATTTCGACTTTCGAGTCCAAGCCCAGCAAAGCTCCGGTCATCATTACCGTGACATGACTGAAAGTGTAAAAAAGGTAATTTTTATACAGTAGATTTTTTTTAAAATATATTAAAATAATTTTTTATTTTTTAAAATTTATTTCTAATATTAATATATCAAAACTATATAATTAATCTCTATACTGAAATTAACAAGTCAACTCAAATTATTATTTAAAAAAAACTGAAATAATTCAAAATTAAACATGGCACCGTCCAGGTTTTATGAATATGAAAGAAAAAGAATTTGGTCACTGATCCATAATAGCAATAATCTCTATGCTTATTTCTTATTAGATGTTATAAATCTAAACAGAATTCTATCATTTATTTTTTTTTTATTATTATTATTCTCTTGTCATTAAAGTTAGTAATCAGCTGTGCTTTATTCAAGCTGTATACATCAAACCCACAAATGAATCAATTTTTACCCTAATAATAAATATATTATCACAAAAATAAAATCATGCGTGATATGAAATCCACTAATAAATAATAAATAAATGATTTTCAAGATTTGCCCTGTTAATGAACTTCTCTCTAAACTTGTAATATATGCCATTGCATTAAAAACTTTTAATCAAAGTTATTAAACTTGATATAATTTAAAATCCAGCTTAAAATCCAAGTCAGGACTAATTAACATAGACTAATTCAAATCAATTTAAAATTAAAAAAATTAAAAATTAAAAAGTTAAATAATATTATTTTATTTTTTTAAAATTAAATCAGTTTTTGATCAGGTTAACTAGATTTTATCTGGTCAACTTTTACCTGAATTATCTTAATCTTGAAATCAAACTCTAATTAAATTTTGAATCAATAAAATATCAAATTAACTTTTTGAATGAAGCCAGTTTTAATAACATTGGTTTAAACCTCTTAATTGCTTAAATTATTGAGAAAGTTTCAACACGCATGCAAGGCATCATTAATCATTCTTTCAATTAGCTGATTGTGCCTTGTAATTTTCTATGCAAAACGTCTCCATGCATGGAGTCGAAACTTTTGACTGGCCTTTGAGGTCAGATATCTTGAGCATTGTTGTCAAAATAGTTGACTAGTAAAATCAATGATGTTATGAGTTAATATGTATATAATATAAAAATTAGATTAAAAATTTTAAAATTAGTAAAATTAAACCTATGAAAAATTGATAAAATCAACAAACTCAATCTGATTTTATAATTTTACTAAATTTGTAATATAAACCAAGTCAAGTATAAATTTGACCTTAAAATATCTACTGACTAATTTTATAACATTAGACATATCTTTCAACTGTACATTAGGTTATAATGATATATTAGACATATGAAACTATATTGTGTAAATTTTCAAGTCAAACAGAGTTTAGAAACATGTTATTCCAGAGGGTCAAAATTACTAGATAAATCTTGTCAAATCCGCTAGACTAAACCTTCATGTACTGTTAGGGACATATATAGAGCTACAGGTGGGATTTTGCTACGATTCAAGTTGAGATGAAAACTATACATCTCAAGATTTTCAACCATATATGGTATGCCTATTAATTCATCCAGATAAGAGAGAATAACGTGTATGAAATCAGGACTGAATTTTATCAAGAATGTGTGAAAATTAGATATTTAGACTATAAGGACAAATTTTAGCATGGAGACTTTGTTTTTATTATCCTATTTTATTTATTTATTTAATGTTGAATAATTATTTTTAATTTGGGTTTGTTTTGACGCATTAGATATTGTTTAGGGGTATATTTTATTATTGAATTTATATTAGTTAATTACTAGTTTAGGATCATTAGCTTGCAACCCAAAAAGGTTATATTAGGACTTGTTATGATGGGAACAACCAAGTTGTCACCATGTTCTTGTGTATTTTCTACCATTCAGTGATTCATTTCTTTATTGAGAAGTTTTGTTCTGAAAAATTTTATTTCTCCATATCATTAATTTCTTGATTCATATTATCTATCTCTCTCATTTTATTTTAATGTTATTTAATTTTTTGACTAGAATTATTAATGTATAATTAGTTAAAAAAATTTACTTATAATTTTATGTTCCAAGTTTCATTATATTTTATGTGTCTCGTCAAAAAAGCATTTTTAATAACTTTGATCTTGGGTATGATGCTTGATCCCCGAGTGATTTCTCCTATGTCTTTAGATAAATGTAAAGAAGTGTTTTTTTTTTCTTTGGTTTAGTTTGATATTGTGGTGATTTTTGTTTTTTATTTTTTGTTCAACTATAAGGAAATAATTAATTTGATTAGTCAAATAACTTCTGTATTTTTTTTATTGAGTCTCATACATAATTACATTTTAAATCTTAATTCTGTAAAAGCTAAAATAACCTATTTTTTTATTTATAAAGACCTACTTTTTATTTATTTTACATTAAAAAATATATCTCACAATAGTTTTAACTAAATAAATATTTTTTAAAACTAATTTTTAATAACACAACTAAAAATATTTTTTATAATCACAAAAACTACCGCATACACTTTATAAAACATGCTGGCCATTTCTGTTAAAATTGGATTTGATAAGAGTAATAAATTAATATAAATGTAAACAAATAAGATTTTGTTACGTTTCGTAACTTGCATAAATTGTGATGGCTTAGGCTATCAAATAACGTTCTTCTTTATAATTTTAATAACCTTCATTCATATTTATGTATAGTAATTGGGTTTATTTATTATGTTGTCATTCTGAATATAAATAAAAAAATATGATATTTATACAAAAGTTTCTCAATGCAACAACCAAATGATGATAAGTACTCTACTAATTTATACAAAAGTTTCTCAATGCTCTTTTTCGGGTCAAATCTTGAGAGGGGTCTAACAACATAAAGAACCCTAAATTATGGTCTTATTTCTGAAATAAAATCTGATAGCCTATTCCCTGTACGAGGTTTACATCTCTTTTAGATTAGAAATCGAACTTTACAAGGTAAAAAAATTCAAAATTCTAAAATAAATAAAAGATATATAATATAAAATTTGCATAAAACTCATAAAAATAAAAATAAAATAACAAAATTGGCTACAACATCATCAAGGAGTTTAATTTGGGTGTCTACTCAATTGAGATGTGTGAAAGTTATTAATTTAAAAAATCTCGTGATTATCAACACCAATTAAATGTTTGACATAATTAACAAGTCTTCAAAAACAATATGCCAATAAGATGTTGTAAAACTCATTCATTTTACCCCAGTAAGGTGAGAAATTCATGCATAAACTCATGTGTGTATACATAATAAATATCATTTATGTAAATTGAACGGTGAGGTTTAGTATTTAAGAAAACTTCTTCTAATTTTTTGAATTCAAATTTGGGTATCACCATTCAAAATAATTTATTCATCTAAATGCATTAGATAATATTTCTTCACTTCAATGTTTTTATTCCTTTTATTGAATGTGGGCTAAATCAAAGTTAAAATAAACATATCAAGCTTTCTAGAAAAGTATTATGGGTAGAAATCCGAGTTCTATTGGACATCTAATCAGACCTGCAAAATCGGACCGAAATCCTACTTACAATAGGATTCTCTGCTTTCACATTATAGATTGAAACGAGCATATCTTGAGTCTCAGACATCAAAAGCATATGATTCAAAAGTCCAAAATTATCTACACATCTAGAACTACAACTTTTATAAAGGATTCCAGGTCAGATACAATTGTTTTGAAGG
>Ga0307511_10004392_pt1 | contig 14391 bp, 9 predicted proteins | sample 13_EM_MG_FD_200266 | JGI IMG/M metagenome (GOLD analysis project Ga0307511, IMG submission 200266) | Populus trichocarpa ectomycorrhiza microbial communities from riparian zone in the Pacific Northwest, United States - 13_EM | ecosystem: Host-associated > Plants > Roots > Unclassified | place... | reverse complement strand
ACAAAAAAAAAAAAACATTTTATCAGTGTTGGGATAGGTATAAAGACTTGCTTAATACCTGCCCTCATCATGGTTTTGAAACATGGAGATTGGTTTCACATTTTTATGAAGGGTTAACACCTAAAGATAGGCAAATGATGAAATTGATGTGTAATGGAACTTTTGAAGATAAAGACCCTGATGAAGCAATCACATGGACTTGTTAGCTGAAAATGCTCAAAATTGGGACACTACAGGTACTTATGAGGCACCGGGTAAAACTCAACCTTATACATCTAGTAGAAGAGGCATGAATAACCTTAGGGAAGATCATGACCTCCAAGGCAAATTTGCATCTTTAGTTAGAAAAATTAAGGCACTGGAATTGAAAAAGAGTGGTCAATTACAATCTGTTCAAGAAATTATGTGTCAAATTTGTGAAACTAATGAACACTCAATCAATGATTGTCCAACTTTGCCTTCTTTGAAGGAATGTCTCCATAAACAAACCAATGCTTTAAACAGTTTTCAAAGGCCAAGTCATAATCCATACTCACAAACGTACAACCCTGGTTGGAGAAATCAACCAAATTTCAGTTGGAAGAGTGATAACAATAATGCACAAACTTCACAGCCACCATTTCAAGCAGACCATAATTTCCAAAATTCTCATGGATATGCACCTCCTTATGCTCCACCTCCTAGAAGAAATCTTGAGAAAACATTGCATGCATTCATTGAAAAGCAAGAGACAATCAACACTCAACTTGCTCAAAGCATGATAGATTTTAAAGACACTCTTGCAAAATTCACATATGCTCTTAGTTTTCTAGAGAAAGGTAAGTTTCCATCTCAACCACAGCAAAATCCAAAGAGGCAATACAATGCAAATGCAAGTAGTTCCAGAAGCCAACACATGGATCAAGCCAAATCAGTCATCACTTTTCATAGTGGTAAGGTTATTGAAAAACCCACTCTTGAACCTTGTGAGAAAGATGATGAGCCAATCTCAGAGTAATAAAGATCATGTGCTCCAACATCGATTTGATTTTGTGTCAACCATTGTGTAAGCATTGTTTTATCAACACTTGGCCTTTTTAAAACTTAAGGTAGCGATAGATTCCCTGAAAAGATAATATTATGATGCTGCGGTAAATGAACTTGTAGTCGCTCAACATAAAGAGATTTTGAGTGAATTGGGAACTGCAGCAGGCGCCAAACAGCCTTGCATGGACACACAAATCTACAGTTAAGATATGACTTGATCTCATCATTTTTATCTCCTTCAATAGCCATCCGACATCTATTAGACCCTTTGCTGACATACTTAAAAAGATATTTAATGAGCATTGTTTGACAAGATATCTCAATGTTTATGTGAGCATTGTATCTTAATATTAATTCTTTGTTATATGGGACAATGTAACAGTTTCCAAGTTGTGTCACATTTTTAAGAAAAAACCTTCCATGTTGTCCTTGTCGTCTATAGTACACAAATTCATTGTCATCAAAGATTGTTTGGCTTTTTTTCTTGGGAAACATTTTGAACATTTTCCATACTTCATGCATTTACCGTTTGGATTTGTGACACCGTATGGACCATGCATCATAAAACATGAAACAATTGAATCAACATCTTGAGATGAGCGACATTTAAAATCAGAACCAAGCCAAACCAGCAAATGACAGTGTGGCTTCTTTTGAAACTCAACAGCAAAAATATCTAGAAAGAAAGTGTTGGAGTTGATTTTTTTTAAATTACCATGATATTAAATAAAAACCTTGAAAGTTTTTTAGTTTAAAAATAAGCATTTGGCAATACCTGCAATTGTACAACCAAATGGTTTTCCTTGTTTTATATAGGATAGCATATTAGAAAGTTTGGCATGGAAAATTTATGTCACTGTGTCAAGCTTATCCTCTTGCTTGTAAGACCTTTCTTTGCATAGTTCTTTTCGAATCTCTAGCCAATTTGCATTGTAAGTAAATGTAATGAAAAGATTAGGATTTTTGTAAGCCCTACATATAGTCATGGCATGTTGGTAGTTGTTAATCATATATGGGCTCCCAGTTAAAGAAGAGGGAACAATAACCATTCCCTTTAAGAACAACTTCATGAATTCCTTTATAAACTTTAATTCTAAGATCTTTCTTATTAGCTCTAATATAATCAAGCCTATCTTTCTCAACATTAACAAACGCATCAACTAGAAACTGCTAGTACAATTGACCACCTTTGATGACGGTATTCTCAAATCCTTCCCTCTTGTTTATTAGATAAGCATAATAAGCTCTCGTTGGAACCCTTTGGCATTTCCGCGAAGTTTTGTGCTTGTTATTTGCAAACATGATGTTGCGTCGATAGCCATCTTCTTCATAAAGAAACAAAAAAGGATACTGAAGAGCCATAAACTTTGGGTGCAACTTTGATATAACACACATTTTCTGACTTTAATTGAAACATAAGCAGACCAAATTTAAAATGGCTATAACTTCTTGCACAAAAGTCCGATGCAATCATGGTTGGACAATCTAGAAAGATCACGTTCTGAACTTGAAATCCACCTATATTAGTCTTGTTTTCACATGCAATGGATGACTTCAAATTCGGGTTCAAATTCATTTACTGTTTTGACTGTAAACAACATTAATTCCTTCACTTATTTGCATTATCAACCCAAATTCAACTAGCCCAGCATCAAAAGAACCATTAAGGGATTTTCCCATCTCTAAGTTCCAATTGTAGGCAAATAAGCACCCTTGAACCAATTTCAAACTGGTTGCTAATTTTTAACTCCGACGCAGCTTCAATCATTCTAATTTGACTCGTTAAGGCCCTTTGTAGTTGTTTCGCTTTCGCTCTTGTCATTGGACCATCTGAATCCTCTTACATATTAGAGTTAACTTTACGAGATGGATTATAATTCCCATGATGCACATCACACATCCTTGTAGGAAAAGAATACTAGCCAAATAGGAAGTCGACAACTCAAAAGAAAGTAAGTAACAGAATTCGTACAGCCTTTGTTGACTAGTATTGCCATGCCTTCCCGAACTTTGATTGACTTGAAATTTTAAGCCAAGATAGGAGACTCCACGTAGAATTTCAGCCCGATCCAACAGTCGGATTGAGAATTATAATTGTTGGTTTGAAACTGGACACTTGCACATTTTACGTCAGAATTCAAATTTGATTGTTTTTTCATTGCTCAGATCGTATCAATATCTTAAATGGTGGTTTTTATATGCTTCTATTTATTATAAATTTTCATTCTTTTTTTTGTATGTTCTTAATCGTAAACACAAGTGGTGAAGACACTCCATGAGAGTGTGCGGCAATAGATTGAAAAGAGGAATCGTGTGTATGCGACCAAAGCCAATAAAAGGTGCAAGCATGTTGTCTTTCAGCCCGTGATTTGGTTTGGATGCATATGCGCAATGAGAGATTTCCAGCCCATAGGAAATCAAAGCTACAACCACGAGGTCATAGGCCATTTTAGATGTTAGTGCTACCTTTAATGTTTCTAAAGGCATAACCAAATAATTAGAGATTTCCAGCCCATAGGAAATCAAAGCTACAACCACGAGGTCATAGGCCATTTTAGATGACAATGCTTATAAAGTTGATTTATCATGTGAGTATGGTGTTAGTGCTACCTTTAATGTTTCTGATCTTCCTCTATTTGATATAGGTGATAATTCGAGGTCGAATCCTTTTGAAGAGAGAGGGGATGTGATGCGGATCAGCCCAACACCAAGCGTAATCATGCCAACGATCCATTGGAGGTGCCAATTGGGCCAATCACAAGAGCTAGGTCAAAGAAGCTTAAAGAAGCATTGAATGGGCTTGTTCAGAACATATGGAGCAAAATGGACCTAGAGAGGCTTGGGACATTTAAGGAGCATGAAGGACAGCCTTTAATTCATCTAGTTCAGGTCCAAGAAGAGCCCAATTCGTGTGGAACAAGGGGTTGATGTGTCCGGCCTAATACCAGCCTTGTTAGGCTTGTTATTTTTCCTAATGGTTCAAGGATAAAAAGTCAGCAATTTATTCTCCTAATTAAGTAAGGAAGTTGGCCATATCTTATACCTAAAGAGGGGAGGACTATTTAATGCTTTTCCTAACTTAGGAAGGAAAGTAATTAAATCAGCAACAAAGGAGGAAATTTATTTTCTTATTTGTCCAAATTAAACAAGAAAATCCAAGCTAATCAAGGACATCAAGGGGGGCAGCAACACAAATTTTTCAAATCAGATTTTTCCTAGTTTATTTAAGACTTCTTAAGGGTGACAAATCTAATTCTAGCATATTTAGCATGATAATTTTTAGATTTTTATTATTTTTATTATTTTCTTCTTAGTCTTTGGGTTATTATTACTTATTTGGGTCAATTGTAAGTGGGCTTCATATAATAAGTCCACCTAGGGGGGTCCATTAGGGTTTCTTTAAGTCTAGAGTCAGTATAAAAAAAAGCATAACCAGACATGTAAAGGTTACATAATTTTCAGATCAATAAATTTCTTGTTTGTTACACTTTGTGTATGTATTAGTGGGATAATCTCTCTTTCTTGGTTCTCTAAAAAACTAAAAAACAACTTATCGAAGAACAACTGACTTCGTGACGTCATCCTTATACTTCTCGTTCGCGAATCAATATTTGTTGGGCAGGTTTCTATTTCTAATAGTGTTGGTGCCTAGGTACAAGTTATATTTGTGTCACATTCCTATCAAATCTGATTTACTTGAATTTCCAAAAATTGTTGTTTTTGTGTGCAGGTTGCTTAACCGCGTGTTCATAAGGTTTGCATCATTTGTCATTTTCACAAAGGTGAGATTCATGAATGATTTTTATGGTTGGTCTAGTGCTTTATACGACAATACTAGTACACCTCCTAGTATATCTAATAATTGTTTTATATTTTTTTAGTGTTTTTCCCCATGTTTTAAAATTCAATTTAAATGGATGGGTTGAATAAATGCTTGGGTGAATAAGTATCTAAATCAGGTTGGGTTTTAATAAAAATATGATGGGAATTGATCTGGTATGATCTAATAAAAAATCATGGTTAACCCGTAACCTGGTTAGCTCTGAAAAAATTCAATTAAAATCCGTCAATTTTTTTTTTGTTTTTTTTAAATTAAGTTTACTCAAGTTAATCTGAATTAACTCACCTGACTAGTAACTAAAAACTTCTTCTAAATCAACCTCAAATCAGATTTAAAATCTATAATTCTTTCTTATCAAAAGCCAATTCGTTAAACCAAACTCATCCTAACTCCCTTCCTTTTGGCCTAATTAAAATGAAGCCAAACCTGTACTATGAAATTAATGAGTACCTTCGCATGTCCTCCCTTTAGAATTGACCCCAATTTGAATAGTTATGTGTTTGTTATACAAGGATGTGACATGTATCCGAGAGATGCATTGAATGGTGATTCCTTTTATGCATATAAATGTACAAGAGGATATTGGATTTCAAATATGAGTTTCTTCATGATCTTTGATCAAATTTCTTAAATCTGGTATATATTGACTTACAAATAACATTTTTGGTATTTAATTTAGACCTTATATATGTTATAAATATAAATTCATTTTTATACTAAAACAACTAAGCATCATTATAGAGTTTTACAATATTAATATTGAACAATAACCAAATAAATACAAGTGTGGAAAACTTAAATGAATAAGTTATTTTGTTATAAAGAGAGAAATTTTTGAAAAAAATTTCAAATGATAAAAAAACTCTCTGGTGCAGCCAAACCCGGGATACACAACTTTCATTGGTTTAGAAGATTATGAGAGAAGTTTATACGGCTACAAATCCTTTGTTCCTAAAATACCTTGTTAAGACAAACACCTCATTTTGTCTTCTACCGCAGTGGCTTGTTAGAACACCTGACAATCTTCAAACTATTATTATCCTAACTTGAATATTTAGTTACTAACAGTTAATATGTAGGCTCTTCAACTCTTCAGCGAACAATTCTCATTGAGAATTTTTTTCACGCCATTTGCGTGTCAAGAGTATAAGTTGTGAAACTTTGTATAACTCCTTAGCTGATTGGGAACTCTTACTTCGCTGTAAGTGATGCTCTACCTAGTGCTTCTCTCGCTTATAATGCTTTTGATTGTCCTTCCTTATATACACACATCAATGTGATAAAGATAAGAACTCTTGATAAACATTAGTTAACTAATTATTTGGATAACTTGTATTAATAGTCTTTTGATAAAACTTATATGAACTTTCTATATAATTTATCCAAACAAACAAGATAATTACAAAAGTAATCATGTTATCTCCTATAAGGTAAAAAGGCTAAATTAATAATCTAAATAAATTCATCTTTATCAACGCAAATAATATTTCACTAATCAAAGCCAATCATTTTGACATTTACAATCTTTCTCTTTGGCTGATTTGTGACAAAACATAATAAGAACGAATTAGCATACAAGCAGTTTAGATAGTTCAATCATAAACATATACTTCATTAAAGTATACATGCAAGTATAATTGAAACATTGTATCATAAGAACAATTGATAATATTTATGCAACAACATCGAAACAATTTCTAACATGTTTTATGCAAACAATTCTGATGCGAACCTCTTGAACATGCGGTCAAGCAACTCACATGCAAAGACACCAATTCTGAAAAAGCCAAGTAAATCAGGTTTGATAGGAGTGTGACACAAAGATAACTTGTACTAGGGGCAACAACACTATTGGAAACAGAAACCCCCACCCAACAAATATTGATTCGCAAACGAGAAGTATGAGGATGACGCCACGAAGTCAGTTGTTCTTCGATAAGTCATTTTTTCAGTTCTTTAGAGAACCAAGAAAGGGAGATTATCCCATCAACACACAACAAGTGCGACAAACAAGAAGATTTTTTAATTTGTATTGTCTAACTTACATGTCTGGTTATGCCTTTATTTATAGTGACTCTAGACTGAAAACAAACCTTAATGGACCCCTTATGTGGACTTGTATGATGTCCACTTACAATTAAACTCAAATAATATAAATAAACCCTAAACTAAGATGAAAATAATAATAAAAATAATAAATCCGAACTTAATATCCTAAATATGATAGGATCAAACTTATGTGGACTTATATGATGTCCACTTACAATTAAATTCAAATAATATAAATAAACTCTAAACTAAGAAGAAAATAATAATAACAATAATAAATCAGAATTTAATATCCTAAATATGATATTATCAGATTTGTCACCTTTAAGAAGTTCCAAAAAGACTAGGAAATCTGATCTAAAGGTAGAATTAATTCTGAAGTCTTCTTTCTTTGTTGAAGTTAGGATGAATAAGGAATCCTCGTACGAAAAGAATTATGAAACATTTATGAATCTCTGCCACACTTGGAAACTATATTGCAGTCCATTAAAGATCCTTATCTCTAGGAGATTTCCAAAACAAGCTGCCACATCCTTGTAGGAAAAGAATCCTAGCCAAATAGGAAGTGTACAAGTCAAAAGGAAGTAAATAACAAAATTTGTACAGCCTCTGTTGACCGGCATTGTGATGCCTTCTCGATCTCCGATTGACCTGAAAGTTAACCCAAGGTAGGACAACCTGTTTGGAGACTCCACGTAAATGTTTAGCCCGATCCAACAGTCGGATTGAGAATTATAACTATTATCGTGAAACTAGACAATTGTGCATTTTACATCAGAATCCGAATTTAATTGTTTTTTCATTGCTCATTAAAAGATCTTAAAACTGGCTTTTACTTTATAACATCCCTTTAACAAGAAAATACATTAGCCATTTTTAGAAACAATAAATTAAAAGAAATGTATGTTGTAAATTTAGTGCATAGATGATTTTTATATGTTTTTATCATAAATGTATCAAATTGTACACTAAGGTAGAGATATGAACTTACAAAAGGTAACCTAATTTTCTAGCCTAAAAATACTTATAATTAAAAGTTTGAAAGGAGATACTTATCTTATTGGTCAATCTTCCTTTATGAATGCATATATTTTAAGTTGACTGAATTAAGATATACGTGTGTAAGTGATAAAGACAATAGTTATGCTTTAAAAAACATTTTTTCATCGTTTTCTCTTTGATCTGAGATATTGATACGGTTCAGCCTTCTAATACAACCCAAGTAAGAAGTTGATAAGTGTAGAATATTATTCTATGATCTTCAAGCTTCATGGAAAAAAAGGTACAACACCAAAAAAAATAAAAGATGAAAGAGAGTCGCTGTTGTTATCATTCAAAAGTATGTATGCAAGTGGTTAGTATGGCGTGCTTATTTGAAATTCTTGTCAGTCACTTCTTCCATACAGTGTTGTTGGAGAAAGGTGTTAGCAATAAGGGAATTCTGAAGGCTAATGAAGTCGCTACTAATCGTATTCAAGATTCGAGAGTGAAAATGTTAGGGTACATTTTCAGGTGAATCGGAGTTTGAAAAGGACTTGTGATACATGTCAGAACAGGCTGTACAAATTTTGTTATTTATTTATTTTTGACCTGTGGACTTCCTATTTGGCAAGGATCCTTTTTCTAAAAGGATGTGACAACTTGTTTTGGGAATTTCCTAGTTCCACAAGAATCTTTAATGAGCTGAAACATAATTTTCAAGAGTGGTAACGATTCATTAATGTTCTAGAATCCTTTTCTTATAAGGATTCCTTCTTCATCCTATCTATACAAGGAAAGAAGGGCTTGTTGGATCAGGTTATGAGCTTTTAGTTTAGGGTTTTTTAGTCAGTTTTGTATGTGGGTCAGTTCAGCCCACAAGGGTAGATCCATTAGGGTTAATTTTTAAGAACTATTTAAACACATGTAACCTAAATTTCGGCAGCCATTGATGAATATTACTTCTGAATTTTTCAGTTTTAACGTCTGAGAGTGATTCTTGCATTTTTCAGTTCTTGAACGAACTGAATCTGACTTATCAAAGATGAACTGACTTCGTGACGTCATTCTACTTCATTCCAATAATGTTGGTGCCTTGGGGCAGGTTTCCATTGTGCCACACTCCTATCAGACATTTTTCAGCTTTCCGGGATAAGATCTCAATCTTGATTATGGGTTGCGTGACCATGTGATCACAAGGTTCGCATCAGATATGCTAGCAAAGTGTGAGCATACAATGGAAATCAAACTTTATGATATGGCATACATACAAAAGATTTTCACTTATAACATAAGATTTGATCAACTATATCTTTTTTATTATGTAATTGCTTGTCTATTTTTAGAGTGAGCAATTGATTTTTTCTTCAAAGAACTAGAGAGTAGAATGGATCCATACTGAGGTGTTTCGTTTATTTCCACAATGATACGAACACTTGATTTTTTCTTAAAGATATGTCAAAAGGAGTGTCTTAATAGTTTATGTACTAGGTTCAACTATCAATTCAAGACACATTACTCACCCTTAAACTGATAACATACCTGTATTTAAATCAATTTTACTTTTACAAATAGTTAGTAAAACAACTTGAAGTCCTCACAATGCTTAAGATAATACATTTATTTGGTCTTCTAAAAGAATAGTATTTCAAAAGAGAAGACCATACCAAAACATATTTGTCTCGATGTCTCGATCCCAGCAAAATGAAACATATGAGATTTACAGGTATGGATTAAGTACACTTACAAGGTTTTCTTCCATGTTATAGCGTTAACAACCTGTCACCTATGTGAAAAACATATAAAAACACAACCAAAACTTTGTACACACAAGTTTTTTTAATTTACAAATTTATCTCTTTTAAGAATTAGGTTATGTCATATACATCAATGGTTTTCCTAAGAAATTAAAATCTTAGACCATCTAAAAGATTTCGTGAATAAGCTAATCAATTGATGTTTAGTGTTCACATGTTCTAATGATTTAAACTTTGATTCAACCAAGTCTTTAATGAATCTATATGATTATTTTTTTAATGTTGCACAAGATTTTTAGAGATATTGTAGTGGAATTGTCACAATAAATAGTCATAGTATCTTTTTCATAAAAAACAATTGTGCACAGAACCTTCTTGTTGCAATATACTTGGCTTTTGCACTGGATAATGAGATTGAATTTTCATTTCTTACTCATTTATGCTGCTAAGTTGAGCCTTAGTTTATTTTCCTTCCTAACATTCTTTACACACTATCTTCTTGTATGTTAGCAGATTTGGTAGACAACATATTGCTTTTCTTTTAGAGATCTTTGACAAGTCACTAAAGTTGATATGACCCACTTTCGTTCCTAACATGCTTTACACACTATCTTCATGTCTGTGTTGCAGATTTGGTAGACAATGTACTGCTTTTCTACTTTAACGAAGTCAAAAACCATCTTTATCAAGATAAGATGACAAACCCATTTTCTGTATTATCAATAGGATCCATTATAACAATTACTCATATTCCAGAAATACAAAAAGAAAGAAATTCCATGATCGAACTACCAAAATAGAATAGCATAAAATGGGCTAAAAATACGAGACCAAAATGCTTCACTTTGTATTGAAAAGCTAGAATTTAGTGATTCTTGTAAATCTAATTCATTGAAATTCCATGCAGTAAAACGGAAGGCATTGATGCCAAAGATCATGTTACCTTATAACAACCCAAGGTGACCAATGTTGAAATTCTATAGCAGTTGTCTAAGGTTTTGGCACCTTTCAATGTTGAAATTCTATAGCATAATTATGGAGGTTGCATTTATTTTTAGAAAACTGCACCCTATAATTCTCATCACAAAATTGATTTATGTTTAATAGATTAGATTTAAGACCATTTACAAATAAGAAATTATGGAAAGTAGGTAAACCAAGAATATTAATACATGTACTTTTGAGGCACCGGGTAAAACTCAACCTCATAGATCTAGTGGAGGTATGTACAACTTTAGGGAAGATCATGACCTCTAAGCCAAATTTGCATCTTTAGCTAGAAAAGTCGAGGCACTAGAATTCAAAAAGAGTGGTCAATTGAAATCTGTTCAAGAAATTGTATGTCAAATCTATGAAACTAATGAACACTCAACCAATGATTGTCCACCTTTGCCTTCTTTCAAGGAATGTCTCCAAGAACATGCCAATGCTTTAACAGTTTCCAAAGGCCAACTCAGAATCCATACTCACAAACATATAACCCTGGTTCGAGAAATCACCCAAATTTCAGTTGGAAGAGTGGTAACAATAATGCACAAACTTCACAGCCACCATTTCAAGCACACCATAATTTCTAAAATTCTCATGATATGCACCTCATTATGTTCCCCCTCCTAGAAGAAATCTTCAGGGAACATTGCATGCATTCATTGAAAAGAAAGAGAAATCAACACTCAAAATGCCCAAACTATGGCAGATTTGAAAGACACTCTTGCAAAGTTCATATCTGCTCTTTGTTTTCAGGAGAAATATAAGTTTCCATCTCAACCACAATAAAATCATAAAGGGCAATACAATTCAAGTGTGAGTAGCTCTGGAAGCCAACACATGGATCAAGTCAAATCAGTCACTACTCTCCGCAGTGGTAAGGTTATTGAAAAACCTATTCTTGAACCTTGTGAGAAAGATGATGAGTTAATCTCTGAGGGTAAGGAAAGGGTTGAACCTAAACATTGCAAAGAAAAGACTGATTCCCCACAAGTGATGCGCATCAGCTCAACACCAAGCATAATCATGCCAACGGGGGAAATTTGTTCTCCTAATTAAGTAAGGAAGTTGTCCATATCTTATTCCTAAAGAGCGGAGGACTATTTAATGCTTTTCCTAACTTAGGAAGGAAAGTAATTAAATCAGCAACAAAGGGGGAAATTTGTTTTCTTATTTCTCCAAGTTAAACAAGGAAATCCAAGCTAATCAAGGACATCAAAGGGGGGCAGCAATACAAATTTTCCAAATCAGATTTTTCCTAGTTTATTTAAGACTTCTTAAGGGTGACAAATCTGATTCTAGCATATTTAGGATGATAATTTTTGGATTTTTATTATTTTCTTCTTAGTTTTTGGGTTATTATTAGTTATTTGGGTCAATTGTAAGTGAGCTTCATATAAGTCCACCTAAGGGGGGTCCATTAGGGTTTCTTTAAGTCTAGAGTCATTATAAATAAAGGCATAACCAAACATGTAAGGTTACGCAATTTTCAGATCAATAAATTTCTTTGCTGCACTTATTGTGTGTTGATATTCCTTGCGTCAGTATATCAAACCTTATCACAAATTGCTCAAAATTGATATTCTTTCTATTTGGGTTGATATAGCACTATATCTGAAATTTTAGCTGAATTGGATATCATTCACTCTATTTTGCGTCAACTTTTGAAATTCGCTTTCTTTCTATTGTTTTCATTTCTTGTAGTATATATCCAACATATCCAACATATTTGGGTGGTGTTTCATCATTTTTTTCATATTTCATTTCTGTTTTTATTCATGTCTTGAGTTTCGTTCATATTTCGGATAGATTTGCTTGCTACTCGCGAGACTATCATCGCAGTTTTGTTTTGTTTGTTTTCTAGTTTTTATTGCTTCTTGAGTCATATATACATTTGGATTGTGCTGCTAAGTTGGTTGTATTTGGTGTTGGATTCAGTTATGCAAGAACCGCAAGAAGGTGAGACGAGAGGTGTGAGGATATTAAGAATGTTTGAGTGAAACACGAGCGACATGAGGATTTTTTTTTACCACTAACCAATTTTTTCAGGTACTATCAAGTCAGATCAAAACAACACACCACCCCATCCTGAAGGAGAACTTAAGTTCCAAATGCAAGCTGCCATGACGCAGATGATGGAGAGGATGAATTTTGTGATGGGGAACGTGTGTGACAGACTTGATAGGGTGGAGAAACGTGGTAACGAGGCTGGTACAACACCCAAGACATGAGGAAGCTTGGGGCTGAACCGAAAGCAAACAGTGGCAATAGGGCCGAAAGACCAAGGTGGGCTGATTATGAGGATTTTGAGAAGGCTGTTGATGATATTGGTGATAGTGGTTTTGAGGATAAGGTCATAGGCCATCGGGAAGGTTTTTGGCAGCCTAGAAACCGAAGGGATTTTGGGAATTGAACTAGGGGCCAATTCGGCCAGAGAGAAAATTTCCGTAGTGTTGGGGGACATGCTGATTTAGATGGTGATTTGGATGCTATCAAACTGAAAATACCTCCATAACGATCCTGAGGCATATTTGGCGTGGGAGAAAAATGTGGATTGGATTTTTTATTGTTATAACTATTCAGAGGCGAAGAAAGTGCAATTGATTGTCATCAAATTTACGAATTATGCACTGATTTGGTGGGATCAGAATGTGATTAGTAGAAGGAGGAGTGGAGAGAGGCCGGTAGCGTCGTGGGAGGAGATGAAAGTGTTGATGAGAAGGCGATTTGTGCCTAACCACTATTATAGAGGTTTGAATTTGAAATTGCAAGGTTTGAATCAAGGTTCTAGGTTCGTGGATGAGTATTTAAAGGAGATGGAGATCGCAATGATTCGGGCTAATGTGATTGAGGATAGGGAACCTACTATGGCTAGATTCCTAAATGGGCTGAATAGGGACATTGCGAATGTTATAGAATTACAACATTGTGTGGAATTGGAGGACATGGTACATATGGCAACGAAGGTGGATAGGCAAATAAAGAGAAGGGGTAGTACGCATTTTCAGACCAATTCAGCTTCATCTTCCTCAACATGGAGGCTGAATTTGAAGAGAGAGAAGGGGTTGTCCAACCAAAGTGATGAAAACCTCGTGATCATGAGGTCACGCAACCCACAATCAAGATTGAGATCTGATCCCGGAAAGCCGAAATAGGTCCAATAGGAGTGTGACACATTGGAAACCTGCCCCAAGGCACAACACTATTGGATTGAGTAGAATGACGCCACGAAGCTAGTTAATCTTCGATAAGTTAGATTCAGTTCGTTCAAGAACTGAAGAATGCAAGAATCACTCTCACACGTTAAAACTGAAAAAATTCAGAAGTAATTATCATCAAAGCTGCTGAAATTTTGGCTTCCATGAGTTTAAATAGTTCTTGAAAAGCTAACCCTAATGGACCCCTTATGTGGACTTAAATGAGGTCCACTCAAAACTGACCCAAAACCCTAAACTGAAAAGCCTATAACTTAATCCGAACAAGCCTTGGATCCTAACTGAAAACAAAGTATTAATTAAGCCCAAACAAGCCTTGGGTTGTAGCTAACAAAATAAAACAAAGCCCATAATATTAAATCATGAGAAGAAGAGAAGGAAGTAAAATATTACAGAACTGCTTCAAGGCTTATTTATAGCCTTCCATGCAGCCCCTTAATCCTAGAAGCAAAAGGAAAAGGTAGCCACCCATGTTGTTTCCAAGTTGTAGAAGGATTCTTTTGTTTCCTTTGCTGTCCTCACCTCATGGCCCAAATAA
>Ga0307511_10004391_pt1 | contig 14392 bp, 16 predicted proteins | sample 13_EM_MG_FD_200266 | JGI IMG/M metagenome (GOLD analysis project Ga0307511, IMG submission 200266) | Populus trichocarpa ectomycorrhiza microbial communities from riparian zone in the Pacific Northwest, United States - 13_EM | ecosystem: Host-associated > Plants > Roots > Unclassified | place... | reverse complement strand
GCCTCCCCATGAGTATGCCAGGAGCCACGGGCGGCCCTCCCATCGTTATCCAGCCCCCTGCGCAAGTAGCACAACCTGTGCTACCATCGCCTCTACATTCCAGAGGTACTCCAGTCTCATTCCATGACCCTATCATGCACAGTCCTAGACATAGTCCACTTCCTTCGGGCCAAGTGTTTCAACCAACGTATGCGTATGAGGGCCCGGTCATTGAGCGTAGGTCACCTCCCATCGAGGCTTTCCCAGATCCCGTGGTCGTTAGCGTGCCCACGCGTCGATCATATGATTCGGACTATGATTACTATTACGGTCGACGTCGTCCACACCCGTATTATTACGCCGATGACGAATATTACTACCCTGGTTCACGCAGACACCGAAGGTCTCGCTCACCTTATTACGACGACTATTACCGGCGGAGACACAGGCGCCGCTATCCTAGGGATGATGATAGCTATGATTCTGAAGATGACGATCGCCGGGACCGCGATGGTCGACGTCTGCGCAGACCTCCACCTGAGACCACCACAGCAGACCCTTCACAACTTGGCGTACAACCGATGCCATATGCTCCCACTGTACCCACTGTCACAGTCGGAGGTGTACAACCAACTAGAGAGGGCGAACAACCCACTGGGGTTTCTGATGAACAAGGAGGAGCGCACCCTCCTCGACGCCAGTTTGAGCTCGCAGACGAGGATCGTCCGCTTGGACGACGTGATGAACCAGAAGAGCATAGGCAACGCAATGAGCAAGAGGAACCACGGCGTAGACGCGACGACGAAGAAGAGGCACCAAGGCGTAGGCGCAGCGACGAAGAAGAGGCACCACGGCGTAGGCGCAGCGACGAAGAAGAAGAACCACGGCGTAGACGGAGTGACGAAGAGTTTCCCGATACAGGAGGTCCCAGACGACGCCCCAGTGACCATACAGCGTATTCCGGCGAGCCAGGTGACTATGAAAGACGCCCATCTATCCTGCGTACCCCCCGACCGGACTATGGAGACGGAGGCCCTGGAGCCCCGCACTCGTACCCTCCCCAGTCCCCTGTGCCGCCTACTATTATCAGGCTTGGTGGCGAGATGGACCATGGCCCTCCTCACGTATCCCCACCGCCCCGATCCCGTAGGCACTATGGTGAGTTGACTTCGAATCCTTATCATTCCAGTCCTGAATTCTATTCTCAGATCGACCCGCATCTCCCATGGAGTATGAGCATGAGATACGGCGTGTACCACCGGGAGGTACCACCATTCCTCACCTACCTTCAGAGGGTGGGAGGTCTCATCGTTATCCCCCATCGGCTGCAGGCTCAGTGGCTGGAATACCTCATGACATACAAGATCCTCATGATATGCGAGACCCTCATGACAGGCGAGATCCTCATCGCATGCCTTCCCGAGGTGGACCTCAAATGGCAGAAGGTACTGGACGCCCACCCAGTGAGATTGCTCACCGCGTTCCAGCACCACCAACGCCCGAACATATCCTTCCAGGATCAGAACAAACGCAGCTTGCCGATGATGCCTTACGCGATCAACACGAGCGTCTCGACGAAGCAGAACGCGAATTGGCACAAATTGTACATGATGCTCATGATTCTGAGATGAGACGCGAGGACGAATTCCGTTCAAATGAGGAAGCCCGACAGCATACATTCCTGGAGAATGAGGCTCAGAGAGATGCCGAGACCCGACAGCGAGGAGACGCCCTGTTCCGTGAACTCGAGGAGAGGGTGGCCAGCGTTCCACCCGTTCCACCCGTTCCACCCATTCCCGTTCCTCCGCCTCGCGATCCTGAGCAAGCATCCATCATCGAGTCCATCAGAACTGCCACTCAGGACGCGGCATCTCGCCATGCGGCTGATATTTTGGAAACCGTTCGCATGGAAAGGGAACTACTTGAAAAGGAACGTGAGCAAAATGCTGCGGAGCGTGAACGCGAACGTGCCGAATTGGCGGCTGAGCGGCAGCACATTAATGAAGAACGCGAGGCCAGGGTTCGAGAGCTGGAAGAGGAGCTCGACCGTGTTCGCGCAGAGCTTGACAGCGAGCGGCAGCTACGCATGACCGAGACCGAAGAAGCTCGTACGGCAGCTGCAGAGCGCGATGACGCGTTGCGGAATCAGCTGGCTGACATCGCCAATATGGTGCAACAGAACCATGCGTGCTGCGAGGACAACAAGGCCGCGAACGAAGCGCAGTGGACAGAAAAACAACAGTGGAAGACTGAAAGAGACAATCAGATTCACGAATTGCTAGGTATAGTGGCGAGAATTGTTGAGGAACAAGCAGCTGCCAGGCAACGGGAAGAGGAGCTTAGACAAGCAGACGAGAACAAACCTAGTGAGTGTCCATGAGATCTGTCAAATGCGAATGGACCTAACGGGTAACTAGGTATCGAGCAAGTCCTCGAAGAGCTTAGAACTCAGAATAATGACCAGAGAGACCTGCTTAATGCGCTGTCTGAAAGTGTGTACCGTGGTCATAGTTCTCTATACCCTGCTAATCAAATGATACTAGCCTGGAGGACGGACACTCAAAGACAACACGATGACCTTGTTAATACCGTCCGTGCTACTGCCAATGAGCAAGTGCCGTACAATGTGCAGGGGGTACGTGGATTCCTTACCTAGTTCAACCAAGCACGTGTGACAATTATGTTCAGTACTTGGACGAATTCAGTAAGGCCCTTGCCAGTGAAGTCCGGATGCTCCTGGGCGAAGTTGGCAAGCTGCGCGAGGAGCGAAGATCTATACAACAGTGCGTTTCGTTGTCAAACCAAATAATTGTAGTTGACGATGATTGTTTAGCGAACTTGGGTTCTTGATGATGATGAAGTCCAAGTATGGTCCTGGGGGTGAATTTGATTCAGAATGGTTTGTGGTCTACGTTTGGGCCTCTGGATGTTAGCTTACGGTCAGAAACAGGCAACCGCCACCTCCCCCTCCTGATGCTCCGGTGCCTCCACCTGAAGGACCTCCTCCGCCAGTAGAGCCCATGCATGTCCGACCTGGTTGGCGTCCTGTCCACCAACGGGCTCCTACCAGACGCATCCGTAAGCCGAGGCAGGAAGCACCCCTTGCGCCAGAGCCCGCGCCAGAACCTAGACACGCGCAATCATGGGCAACATGGCATCGTGAGTCGGATGTCGATAGTTTGAGGAATGGACTCTGACCGAGACTTTAACAGCACATCCCTCGTTGGCACCTACCCCGCCATCGATTGAGCCGACGCTGGTGGTGCCTGATCGGGAGAGTCCTGGACTATTCGGGCCCCGGTCTCCGCGTGGTTCATACCGTTGAGCTTTAGTCTGGCTCATGCATCAAGAATCCCCACATCATTCATGACACTGATCGACTCTTATGACCACTCACGATTCCCCTTATAACTGACTGAAGTAATGGCTTTACGCAATTATCATTATCTATGCTGTTTTATTGACATCTGAAGTCCTTGCTTACCCTTCGTTTCGGCTTTGATTGGAACTTTCTATCTTCATTCATAACGACCAAAATGTACTGACAGATAGCACCATACTGGCGATGATGCTTTATTTCCTTGATTATAATTGATTGCTTCATGCGCATGTCTCCTTGTATCGTATGATTGAATCCATGTTCGTTTGTCTCCGTCCGCAATTCCCAATCAAATGAATTTGCAACTCTTATCCGTTGTGATTTTTACTGGGGGTATGTAATGCATACGTCTGCAGGACGGGTATATAACGCATGCGGTAAGCTTTCAAAAAAAGAGCACCACTCAAGCTGCACAAAGCTCCGACGGGTTGATACAACCTAATCTCACTATGCATGCGTAAGGGTGCCTACATTGACGACCGCACCAGTAATGACAGGGTAACTGTGACTGAGGTGGTGTCCATAGTAGCTGGCTGCATGAGCTGAGCGTGATAATGGAATTTGTATGCAAGCCTATGCAACAGTGAGTAGTCGTAGTCAAGATGCATGGCAAGAAGATACTTTTGATATTCATACATATGAGGAAACAATATCAAGATTCCTCACGCGATGCCACGTCCTCCAGCATGCTTTTCAACTTCTTGGCGAGACCCTCCGTCAACTGGGTGGGACCATCTGATGTACAGAGCCGATACGATGGCATTGCTTGGTATGTGTCCGGCAGGATCTGTGGCAATAAAGTGTGAAAAGCTTCGCCTTCTAAACAAGACAGACAAAGCTCACTCGACTATCTTCCACGAGGACCGACCCGATAATATCATCGGGGTCACCCACTCTACCGAGGGCAGGAATATTACGGCTATCTATCAGTGTTGCATTGAATAAGGAACCGAAACGGTGAGGAGATGGAAGCATAGCGCGGACCGTTTATATGCATCCAACCGTTCTGAAGCTGAAGCGCATTGTTCATCCACACTTTATCTACACCTTCTCGAAGGCCCTGCTGAATAGTATCTTGCATGAGATGTCTAAACTCCGCTGACGAGGACGTGTCAGTATCCTCGAGAAGATACGAATAACTTCCGCGCACGATTCTCCATAAAGTCGTTGAGGCCTGCTTCGACGTCTCCAGTAACGGCCCCCAGCGCGATGGCTGGAAGCCAGCCAATAATGGTTGCTGACTTGCTGGATGGTGGTGGAGTTGAAAGGAAAGACACGGCATATGCAGGGGTGGACACAGACGGGTCTACGGGATGTGGAACAGAAACGAGATGGTAAAACAAGTCTGGCCTGGAGGGATCAGAAGTTGCTGCCAGCGAGGAGCCCCTACGGCGCGCAAGGAGTGAACCTGCTAGCAAGTCTTTACTGAAGTGACTGAACATTATGCGGTACGGACGTGCCACATTGGTCAAATTCGTAGCCAAGCGGTGGTAATCCATTGCAATAAAGCGTATGGGTAGGCAGGAACACGCTGCTGGGCCATGGTAAACGCGAGTTGAGGGGGCGAGTCGCAGCCGTGTCGAAGTCAATTTCATGGCACAACTACACTCGGCCAAACGGACTGCACTGCGTCATTGCATTCCAAATTTGGAAGGTTCTGTAGTAAGCGGCACGGGAAAGTATTACATCAGCTACTATACAGCACCACCAAGCCGCAAATGACTACACATCCACAAGCATTGCATCTTCTCCAGTTACTTCACTCCACGAGACAGGTATGGGCCAGCATTTTCCTTGTTGTTGTCAATGCTGATAGTTCCTTGCAGAATGAGAGAGAAGTGGAAGAAAAAACGTTCCCGGAGGCTCAGACGTAAGCGCAGAAAGATGAGAGCCCGTTCCAGTGCGTAGTGGATCTTACCTGCCAAATATCGTCAGTCTAACTAACAAAATTCTCGTCATCACTCCACAGAGTAAACGTCGCTTCACAGTTGAGCCTGTGTAGCTGATCACGGTGCCCGTTTCATTCTTCCGCACTCTACCTACTGCTTGGCGCCAAAATCGCCACATCGTTCATCCCAAGCAGTACGATGTTCGGATCACCGGGAAGCATGCTCACACGCTCTTTGCTGTCTCTTGGATGAATTGATATGGGCAGAGGCTTCTTACCGTCACTGCTACATATTTCCTTCATATCAGGACACGCGCGGGGGAGCCAGGAGAAGCACCTGTGGAGTCGTTTTTTACTTGGAATTGTACCACAAGCATGACTTTGGCAAAGTGAATGAATTGCATTCCCGTGTATTCGTCTCCTGTTAACTCTTGAATGATGAGAACCATTGAGGCTCTTGAAGTACTGTAGTATCTTGGTTTACATCGTCTTGTTGGAATTCGACCACCATTACTTGAAGTAAACGTAATTTGGATCGCTGTTTGAACTTGACCTGCTCTGCAGCCTTCGCGTTCGTCGTGTTGGTGATTGGAACTCATGACGACACGCAAACCCTTCAGCTCCCGCCCGTTGGATCGTATTTACTTCTTGTTCTTCTTGGTGAGCAAGCCCATTAGCAGTCCATTTTACAGGACGAATGGATGTCATAACTTGCATAGATCCACATCCCCGCAACTCTCTTACTCGACTGCCAGGCCCTCTACCCCACATGGGCCATACCCACTCTTCTCCAGTCCCTTTCCCATATGTACGTGGACCTCTCCGCGGACCCCCTCATCGCGGACGTGCTGGGGTATACTGTGGGTGACTTTACGTGGTTCAGGTCTTTACTATATCTCGAGTTGTGAGTACAAACCATCTTACACGTCCTGTCGTGACTCACGGATGTTCTTCGGCCTTTCCTCGTCTACCCCTACCTACACAGCTTTTTCCAGCTGCCTGTGTTCGTTCTCGGAGCATTCAAAATCTGGCAAGGTATGCTCGCACACCCTTTCTTTCATGGACTCGATCAGAGTCCCTGCCTGTAGGTTCATCTAGCATATACCCATTGCTCCTCATCTATGGCGCCTCGACTACCACGACTGTGCTGCCTTGTCTAGTGGTGCTTCTCACGACGCCCATCACAAATGTTGAGACAATTGCTGCGGGTATACATTCCATCACCCCATTCCAACAGCTCCTGTTACTCTCGAGTTACCTGCCCTTCTTATTGATCCCACTCCTGATGACAGTGGATATGGCCTTCCGTTTATCGAGTTTGGTCCCGATTGGGACGGTTCCTGCAGCCAAGCAGAAAGCAACGTAGCTGTCTTTGATATATATACCCAGGAATCCAACGTGTGGGCTTCAGCCAGAGCTAGTGAGTATGCACAAACGTTGGCAGAGATGACACAAGTGACAGGGAAGGTTGCGTTCAGGCAACATTCATGCCTTGTGGGACATTCACCACATGGCATAGATAAGCTATCAAGGTGATCCGAGGCTGGTTCCAGCTGTTCAAAAGTTACGACATGCCAGTGGTCGAGGTGCGTGAGGTGTGAACCTTTGCATAGATCAACTCCGTAGATACAGTACTTGCCAGCCAGATGCGGCTTGAAACTGCCCTCACGTGATCCTCGTAACCAAACCTATAAAAGATATGGCCATTCTCTGAGTCTGAAGATGTGATCACGAAAGTGGTCGATGCTGGCAAGCCCAACGCCTTCTAATGCAGTCCAATTACTCCTGGGTCAAGGCGGGTCAACTTGTCAAGGCCGCGCAAAATGTCACTTCACGTCGGTGTCGAGGCACAATCATGCGGAAATTCTCACCTTGATATATGTACCGCATTCGTACAGCTCTGTACTGCTTGTGCAGAGCCCTCCAGTGCTTTCAATAACGCAGACGTGGCAAGCGACTTCGCTTGTACGACCTCATCGTTCTCTCATTTAAGTCATCTTACGATCAACTTGCAATTGTCATTCGGTTTATTCTTCGCGACGCAGGTTTTGGCTGTGTCCTACAGAAGTTTGCGTGAATTTCGTTCTCGCCAGCTCCACCCTTAACTGCGCGTTCCTTGGTCCACCTCAGACGTAGTTTGCAAATACCTCACTCGGCTTCTATCCGCTTATCGAAGGAAACGGTTTCATAGGTCAGCTTGCAAATTCCTAAACGTTATGGATGTGCAGTAAACTCTTTTGCAGCTGAATTCCATGGGAAACAATCACAGTGCGAAAGCTAGGGACTTTTACGTGCGTGCTTACGAGCTTGCAGAGAGATACCACACCGAAGGTGCCGAGGCTGATCTTGACGAGGCAATAAAATTATACCGTGCAAACTTAGCTCTCCTTTCAAAGGAGAGTCGCGTCCGGGCCCACACTCTCAATGCTCTCGGATCGTGCCTCTCAACCCGATTCAAATCACAGGGTGCATTGCCGGACTTAGATGAAGCTATTTCCCATCACCGAGAGGTGTTGGAGCACTGTCTTCCGGGACATCCTCTTCGTCTCCTATCCCTCGATAACCTTGGTCTCTGCCTTTCAACCAGATTCAAGTCCCAGGGTGCACTGACTGACTTAAACGAGGCCACAGCCCTTCACCAAGAAGCGTTGGAGTTCCTTCCTCCACGACATCCAGATCGCTTTGCTTCCCTCAACAACCTGGGACTTTGTCTTTCGACAAGGTTTAAGGTGCAGGGTGCATTGGTCGACCTGGACCGCGCCATTGCGCTCCGTCGAGAGGCCTTGGAGTGCTGTCCTCTGGAGCATCCACTCAGATTTTTGGCTCTCAACAACCTTGGAAATTGCCTTTTAACTCAGTTCAAGGCACGAGGGAAATCAGCTGACTTGGAAGAAGGGATTTCCCTTCATCACCAAGCTTTGGAACTTTGTCCAGGAGGTCATCCGCTTCGATCTTCAGCGCTCAATAGCCTTGGAGTTTCCCTTTTGACCAGGTTCAAGTCGCGAAGTGTATCGGCTGACCTAGACTCAGCAATTTCCCGTCATCAGGAAGCTTTGGAACTCCTTCCTGCAGGTCATCCAGACCGGTCGACTTCCCTTAATAGACTCGGAGCTTGTCTTGAGGCCAGATTCGAGTCACAGGGCACATTGGCCGATCTGGAAGAGTCCGTTGCTCTATATCATGCAGCATTAGAACTCTGCCCCCCGGGAACTTCAAAATGGGATAGAGCCGCTAGAACTCTCTCTAGGAGCCTTGAAGATCGGTTCAAGTGGCTAGGTTCCATGTCGGATATTGAAGAGGCAACAAGGCTCCAACAAGCCCTGCCGCGGCTCAACGGTCATCCCTCACTGATATCCAACGGCCCCTCAGAACTCAGGCAGATTATCGGTGATATTATTCACGATGCACTGGGAACCATGCCACCCCGGCTCTTTAATACCAATACCGGCATCCTTTGTAACCGTGATGCCCAGATATCAGAGTTCGAGTGTAGCACGCAATACACCGAGCTCCTGAACTCTGTGGCATCAAATGCCACTGCTCACGACTGGCAACCCAAACTTGATCATATTCGTGCCGCTATTGCAAGCTACTTCCAGTATGCCACGCTATCCCACAGATGGAACGATGTAGAACCACTATTACACGACATCGCAGGTCATGGCAGTATTTATGCTATGCCGGAATCGGGTGCCGTGATGAGCCTCGCGAAGCTCCAAGCATTTTGTCGAACTGCCGTCGCGCAAGGTTATTCGTGGGCATGGAGTGACACTTGCTGTATTGACAAGACCAACAGTGTCGAACTTCAAGAATCAATTGGGTCCATGTTTTTGTGGTATCAGCGATCGGCGTTGACGATCGTGTATCTATCCGACCTTCCTATGAGTCCCGGTCTCGGACTCCTCTCCAGTCGTGAATGGTTTAAGCGGGGCTGGACCCTACAAGAGCTGCTGGCACCCCCTACAATGTTATTTTACACCAAAGATTGGACACTTTACATGGATCGTCAGTCAAAGAACCACAAGAAGGATCCCATCGTCCTCCAGGAGCTCGAAAGGGCAGCCGGTGTCGCCTCGCGCTACCTTACGGATTTTCATCCCGGCATGGATAACGCACGATTACGACTTCAGTGGGCGTCAGGACGTCGTACTACACGACCGGAAGATGTGGCCTATTCACTGTTTGGGGTCTTCGACCTTCATTTGCCTGTTTTGTATGGTGAAGGGAAGGAGAAAGCTCTCGGGCGCCTACTGCAAGAGATCATATCACAGTCGGGAGACACGTCAGTTCTGGACTGGGTTGGGGAGGCGTCTTCATTCCATAGCTGTTTTCCTACCACCATCACACCTTACCACAGGATCCCCTATGCTCCGACGACTCTCAGCCACACTGCTATGCGACGATCCATATCAAGACTTCGGCAATTTGTTTCCCCCAGTGACGCACTGAAGCTGCATGAGAAGCTGGGCGGCTTACCTCTTCCGCGGTTTGAAAATCGCAGGCTTGGCCTCCCATGCATCGCCCACCGAGTTAAAGCCGTCAAACGGAATCGGACCCATCTCGATAGCCACGTGTACGGAATTCAGGCGATGGGGTTGAAACCGCTTGAAATTGTGTCCCAGGACGCGCTCATAGAAGAGCCGCAGAATAATTCGCCATATATTCTGATCCGGATCTGGGACCACACGCTACTGGATGGTTCGGAGGCGCAAGGCGAGGATGTTGCTTACAGGTTAATGGCGGAGCTTGAACAACCGTTCAGCGCACTTATGATAGAACAAATGCATCGTGGTAGGGAGTACAAAAGGATCCTGGCTTCTCACCTTATTGTTGGACGAGTCGAGGATTCGGCTAGTATCGCGAACAGTGAATTAATAACATTGGACATTGTATGATGGATGACTTCCTGTAGGATAAATATGTAGGACGTTCATTATTATACCCATTTACTTATAACAGCTACTAGTAGCCAGTGGAGATTGAGGTAGTAACAACTTCAGCCCTCTAGGGTGCCGTATTGCCTCTCACCCCTCACATCAGGACTCGGATTAATAGGCCCCTAGTACATCTGTACTTTGCGGATAGTGTCGATCATAGGCACTGTATAGTGCTTTCTGTGTATTCCCATTCAGGTCCAACTTCATGGATCCGTATTTTTGTACTATCTTCATCTACGAAGAGAGTCTGGCTTAGGGAGACTAGTATTTTTGCCTCCTCCGCTACATCACTTCGGGAACATGCGGCCTACATGGCTGTATGGCTTCAGTCGCTCTTGCTACCAGTTTCCGACCTCGTTAGTAGGCTGACCTTTTTGCAGACCTAGCAAAGTTGCTGTATCTATGCCGCTCTGTTGGGCCTGACCATCGACGCCCTTCGTGAGCATCTGATGTGCCGGTTAAGTTTCACTGGGGTTCTCGTTCCTCTGATGCCTACTCGCTGAGTGGACTGTAAGTGTTCCTTTAGATTTGCATCACGGGCTATGACGAACCAATGGCATCTCAGTACTCGTTAGGGATGATATGATCACTGGCAGCCTTATCGTCAATGGAATTTGCCTATAGGCATCACGACCCAATCATGGTCGGGTATCAATTGTAGAATGCTTCGTACTTCTACGAAAGCTACTGCCACAGCCGTGATCACTCATGCTCTGCCGAGCAGGCACTTCCCTCAGAAACCTATATTGGTCAGAATCTGCAACTGTTCTTATGCCCAATGATACACCCTCTGGCCAACTTCCAAACACTATGGCTTCGCTCAAATTACGTGGATGTGTACGTGCAAAATGACTGTCCCTTCCAAGAACTCTAAATTAGTCAAGGATGAAACGAGAAATAGGCGGCACGGTGCACACCGAAAGTGCAAAGTTCTGCCTAGGTATTATGTAGTATGTTCCTTCACCGAGATCGTGCTAACGTTCAACGCTAACAATTATGAAATCACAATCATCCCCCTGATATCGTAAATGCGACAGTGTAATGTGGTCACTGTTCTGTTCCCATCTTTCCACACCTTCGTGCAATTTTCGTCTACTTCTGTGATCACGTGAGTCCATTGAGCTTCTGTCAGTTGACCCCGCTGTCAATCTCCGTTTTTTCATTCTTTGTTACTCAGGAAATTTTTTTATATTTTTCGCAGGTCATCTGTCAGTGCCCCATTTTTCTCGTTGTGGATAGGAATCAAGTTCATTTCCGAGAAAGCACTATCACGCTACCGAAGTGGACCCTGTGACGTGTAAGCAGATGATTGACGCCAAAGACAATTCTAGCGGTGGTAGAGCCTGCAGTTCAGAGAAGAAGCTGGAGGAGATATGGGTTGTACTTCTTGTAGGTGACGCCTAAGTAAAGTGTGAATTTTGGGATGGTGAATGGTGCGCACGAATGCTCACGTTTGGCGGGTCATCTGGGCGAGCTCCAGTCCACTGCTGGAAAGGTAGCAGAAATCTCTTTTCCGATCTTTCGGAGCCCACGGTCATTTATTCCCTTCTCGTTCATACACACGACGCAAGCTAAAGGGAACTACTTTGGAGTTCACCCACGCTCGCGTCTTTGTCAGGAATGATCATTCGGTTCGACAACCCGATCCAAGGGAATGGGAAAGACAGCTGTCCTGAAGAATCCACCTGAGCGGCTTCATCCCAGAGGATGGGGAAAGCTGTGTCGGACTTGGCATCAAGATTCACTGTTTAAGCAGGGGCCTCCCTTCAAGCTTCGCAATGACTTGGCACAGGTTACAGCCCCTGCCGTGGCTATTGTCGGGGGCACGGAGCTACACAGGAGATATGCATCATTGGGATCCGTCGATGGAGGTTACGAATTTCAGTTCAAGCGTTGCACGCCAGTGCAGTTGGTAGGTGGACTCGTCGGGTTTGTTTTCGACAAAGTACTAGGTGCTGTGTATTTTACTTTTCATCATTCGATAGGGGAGCCCCGGGTACCTGGACGTACAATGTACCGTACACGCACGTCAGTGGCTGGCACCGGAGGCATTTGAGTCTATATTCAAGGGATGGACACATTTACGTGTATGCTGCCAAGCAGTGGGCATGTTTAATTCAGGAAATCGGGAAGGTTTGACTCCACAACGTTACCACCACGATTAGATTTTAACAACCCCATTCGCTTGGACTGAACTTTGACCATGACATGTAGAGACCCGAACCTATTGTTGACCCGTACCTTGGCCATGATGACGGTCAACTGATCATTTCAGTCACCCAACAAACTCCGTGGCATAGGTCTGTCACCGCCAGTCAATCAATTCCACCACAAGCCACATCGCCGGCGCTGTATATCGTGGGGGATACGCTTGTCCCTTGTCATCGACCCTGCAGGTACGTCCTCGATTGTGCTAACGCGGCGCTAGACCGGACTTTTCCTTTCCAAGTCCGGACCGTTCAGGACGAATGGAGGTCAATTGGGGATACTCTTCATTCGTCGACGAGGACACACCGCAGGGATACAGTTGACAACGTTTGGGAATCCCTGAATGATTGTGCACCTTGGTGATGGGGGTCACGCCACCCAGTGTTTCCTTATCTGATAGGGCAGGGAACTATCGTATTTTTATGATTGGTCCTAATAGGATATGGATAGGAACAGTGAGCGCTATGGGTTCTAACCTCTTCACCGGCAATCAAGGAACGGGCACTCTGCTTACTTACTTGAACTGACGGCCATTCCATTGGGAAGCAAGTGAGAATCATATCAAGAGCATAATATCATGGTAACATAGCACCATAGAACCTATAGTTAAAATGAGTGAAGTCGTTGATTTCGTTGGGGACAGGAGAAGTAGGCGAAATCCACTGGTTTGGTTGTCAGGTATCAGCCGAAGTGATGATGTGAAGATCAGAAATAATCCACCCCTTCAATCATCTTTGTCGTCGTATCGTGAACTGGCGAGGAGGCCAATGTACGGCTAACTCGCGACTTCTCGCCATCACCATCAATGACCCGAGAAGACGAAGACGAGCTCCTTGACCGTCCTCTTCTTGACTTCTTTCTTCCATCGCCATCACCGCTCATGACCGGCTCCTTTCTTCGACTCAGATAGATCGTTCTCAGATCCACTGTCATCACTTCCACATGAAACCTCACCTCCTCCCTCACAACGCTTTCAATCTCCCTCATTAGCGCACTCATCTGGCCCAGCCGGACATACAACACCGCAGACACGAGGCTCCGCTGGTCTGCAGGCAGAAGCGACAGGAAAAATCCCCGTTTCGATTTCAGATATTGCGTGGGGTACGGGGCGGCTCGAGCGGACTGTGTGCTTCGTGACGCGTCATCTGCACGGGGGAACCACGTCACAAGTGTATGCATTGGAATCTGGTCAAGTTGTTGCTGGGTTAGCGCCGCAGCGCCGATGCCACTTAGTTGCTTTAGTTCTGTCCACTGTAGCCGGCAAATGAGGTTTGACCTCGACCAGGAATATTTGGGTTCACATACACTTCGGACGTCGGCGGCCATAAGGATCGTGTTTAGCTTGTGTTGGAGGATATACGATGCACAGGTCTGAACCGTTTCCATCCCAAGGTGATCGGGCGTTATTTGAGCCGCGAGTCTTTGCTGTTTTTCATACCACTCTAGGATCTAGGACAACCATTTGTTAGCTTGGCATAGAAGTGTAAGACATAGGATAGTAAAAAAAAACACCTTCCCAACACTCATCGTGATCATCTTTGCACCTGCCTCGATACATGCAGACGCATGTGAGAGACAGGACACAAGCGACAAATTCGTCTGTATCGAGTGCTCATGCGTGAGCACAGCCGCGGCACGCATTCCTTCTTCCGTCGCAGGTAACTACAACAGTGAATGAAATGCCATGATATCAGCACAAGAATTGCACAGGACAAGTTGGGAATTGCATTGGGGAACTAACCGTCACAATGAGTCTCCACCGCCTAATGTTCGCCTCATCGAACAACGCAATCAAGGTCCGGGCCTTGTTGACCATCACCTCGGTACTCGCATGCAGCCTGGGATCGATAAACACGACCACAGGCCCGGGGCAGAGGTCGAGAAGCGCGAGACTGAGCTCTACGAGCTATTCGACGCGGAAAATGAATATGCGCGCACGGGTACGCATAGCAACCACATTATTGAATATCGAATCGCCACGCCATAGTCGTGGATGGCACC
>Ga0307511_10004389_pt1 | contig 14393 bp, 19 predicted proteins | sample 13_EM_MG_FD_200266 | JGI IMG/M metagenome (GOLD analysis project Ga0307511, IMG submission 200266) | Populus trichocarpa ectomycorrhiza microbial communities from riparian zone in the Pacific Northwest, United States - 13_EM | ecosystem: Host-associated > Plants > Roots > Unclassified | place... | reverse complement strand
TGGCGGTTGGTAGCAGGAAGCAGGTCTAGGTAAGTACCCACCCGGCATCAGGACGCATAACAAATATTAATTATTCTACGGAGTCCCAGGCACTTCACCAGTGGCAGCCCCATACACAGCGGCAGCGACCTACTCTGCGCGAGCGACTAGGCCAGCGCGAGCGACCAGGACAGCGCGAGCGACTAGGCCAGCGTCAGTGACCTACGTTGCGTCAGCGACCACCCTAGGTAAGCATTGCCAGCCCACCACTGTTGTAGGCATTGCTAATCATTTTCGAGGCAGGCATTGCCACCAGAACTGGGAACTATGGGATGCGGAAGCCATGGCTGGGTGTTGGGGATGCAGGTTGTGTAGTGCAAGATTTTGCTATTTTACGGTTATCGTGGGAGCCCAGAATTATGTATATAGTTATTTATAAAGGAATTGCATGCAAAACAGAATCTCCACATTATGAGAATATCCTGGGCTGCTAAGTGATATGTGTGATTTACCCAAATGCAGTCATGCCTATAGCACTTTGCAAGCTACATATTGGCTCAGAATATTTTTCTGGGACTTGATGCACCTGACGCACGGCATGGTTGGAGACGCACTGGACGATGTATTGAACATGTGATACATGCGGGACGCGACAGGACGCAGTCGGGTTGACCTGTGGCACATAACGCACCAGACGCACTCCAGTGTCTGGACGCAGATTTTTTTTTGCTAATGTAGTTTTCCTAATACTGGTCTTACTATTTGTATATGTTCTTTATACATATTTTTGCTAATAAGGATAATATCTAGATATACTATTACTATTTTTCTCAGGAATTCTTTTAGTAGCCAATTCATTGTCCTTAGTGTAGTTGCCAGTACATTATAGTTACCTCTTGTATAACTTGTTAGTCAAATTTTTCTATGATTTGAGCATATTGAATGCTTGACTGAATCTGGATAGTGTCAAATATTGTAATATCTATCTATTAGGTCTAGCTTGGATTTAAACTTCAGAGTAGCTAGCCTTTCTATAATATGATTTATACTAGATATAGGAAAACTTACTGCATGTGTTTTGAGATTTTATTGAATGCAATGTAAGAGGAACCTTGCCTTCTTACTATCCTTTTTTGGTTGAGTAAATATTATAATTGTTTTTTGGAATTTAGATGGTACAATTGTACCAATTTCTAATTCCGCAATTACTTTTTGTGTAATTATGTAAGGGGTGATGCAAATAGAAGCACTACTGGACTTTTAGCAATATCTATCCTATTTAAGGAGTGATAGTATGTATCTGTTATTATTTTAGCTAAGTAGAGGACTCAGTGAGTCTTTGAGAGAATATTGATTCCCCAAGTAGAAGAAGAATTAAAAGGTATAATCTCTCTGGATTGAAGCTATCTTAAGATTGTCTGAACTCTATCTGCAGTGAGCTGATCTGAAAATCCTTCTTCAATATGGCGCAACGGCTGACTACTTATACTAGCCACCCAGATTTGTGAACTCTGAAAATTCTGTATTATGGCCTTTTGAAAAAGCACTCCTACATGACTATAAATACATGTTTGGGAGGTCAGGGCTCTAGTACTCAAAAATACAGTTGTGGATATATAGTATATCACTACATAAGTAAAGAATAAATGAACCAGATATGGTTAAGAAAATAGCACATAAAGTACTATTTTATAGCTAGCTGCTAGACATGATAGGTACTAGAAAATGTGTACAAAGAAAATTATAAGAAATAATCTTCCATTACACTTACCTACTTAAAAGGATTTCCTACTCTTGTAGTCTTGCCTAAGCTATAGGTAGTCTGAAATAAAAAGTGGAAGCTTCACAGGTACAAAAATTGCAATCTTCGCAATGAACAGCACAAGACTAAGTTTAATTTCAAATCACCTATAACATGTAATGATGATATAAGGAAGAATTAAAAAATCCTATAGTTATCTTGCTTGCCATACCTTCTTCCATTGGTAATTCAGAATGGCAATTATAACAACAGTTAAGAAAATGGGATTGCTAGTTTAATACAACCACTGTAACTCAATACTTAAGGAAAATATTAAAGATATCTTCCACACTATTGCTATAAACGTAGGTAAGGTCTTGATCGTTAGGCCTGAGAGCAAGAACCCTGTCTTATTCAATTTGCACAATTTCTTTAGTAGTTTTTCAAATATTACATTTCTCATAATTCTTGAATGATGTTCACTACCCGAAAGTGTTAGAATTATTTATATCTGTCCAAAAGTCTTCTACAACTTCTAGAATAATGTCTTCAAAGTTATTTGATTTATTGTTATAAATTCGGTACCATTTCTAGGGTACCAAGTATTGGTTCTTACTAATACAGGGTGCATTATATTGTTGGGGTCACTGTTTAGCTTCCTATCTACCTTCCATTACTGTGACTGGTTGTTCCTCATAATGATCTGGGAACTTAGTTAAATTGTATTTGATATAAGATTTGATCTTACAGATATATAAAGTATTGTATATAAGAGAAAGTTGACTGTTTGTTTTCAGCTCTAGAGTATAGTTGTTACTGGTCTGGTGGAAATTTTAGATGTGGAAGGGTTCGACTGATCTAGGTATGAGTTTCCTCAATGTATACAGAAGGATGATATTCTCTATAGAGAGAAGAACCTTTTGCCTGGCTATAAGAAACAGTGGTATTGACTACTAATTGTAGTATTGTTTTGCCTCCTTGACTTTAGAGAAGCATAGGTTTGGTAAGGTGTAAAAATGATGTTCCTCAATAGAGGTATATAGATTGATCGGGTAAGGGAAGAATGAAGAACCTTACTTTGCTTTAAGGCATAGTAGTGAAAAGAATGCAATATGTTGCCTTGCAGTGTTGGTTTGAGAGTTCAGGTTCATCTGAATCTCACTTTGTTTGTTTAACCATTGGTTTCCTTTATTCTTGAATGCGCATGCGACATGAAGAATTGCCTTGTTTTCAATTTTTGACCGACCGCCCATTTGAGAGTGGAAGGAGGTGGACGGTTCCAACTGGATTCCTTTTCTCACTGCCCAATCCTTAAAATAGTTTAATATAAAGAAAGAGTCTTGATCAAAAACAATATAATTGGAATAATCAATAATAGAAACAATATATATATCATCGCTATCCGTTCACTTCTCCATAGTAAGGTTATAAGAAAATGGAATAAGAAACATAAATCCTGATTGTCTTCTAGAGGAATGTTTGGGTATAAGGTATAGTAGTAAGGAAAAATAGGAGACATCTTAAGTAAATCCATATTGATATACATCCGAACTCTTGCAGGAACATGTAATATAGTTACTTGTACTAGTAGTAGCTTGTTGCTATACTTCTTTCATTTACAGGTATTGCAAGTTGCCACATATTCTACATGAAGAATTGCAAATTGCTAGCCAAAAGATGTATCAATCTATTATTTCAATGTTTTCTCCACTCGGCTATTTATGGTACCATCATGACCTTCCTTAATCGCAGCTTTGAGGTAATTCTAACTGTTTATGTCGAACATGCTTAGTAGAACCAGCATCCATTTTTCATTTTTATTCTTCTTATATAAGAACATATTGTCCTTCCTTACTCCATTTCCCAATCGGGAAGTATTGCATAGAAGGCTCCACATGGGGCCTATTCTAAAACATGTAATGTAGGCATCCCTCATACTATCACCTTTATCAGGGTGAGTAGGGAGATTGAAGTGATAGTCTTCCTTGTGACTATCTTTGAAATCGAGGTATATCTTTGCCATGTTGGTGGCTAGCATGATCCTTCACCTAAAGTAGGTATCTGCCTTTCATTTTGTCTTCCATGTTAATATATAGTGTCTCTAGGCTTGGAAGAACATTTACTAACAAGTAGCAGTAGGTGGAGGAGGAATTGATATCTTTTCCTATAATTGAGGATTATGAACAAGATTGTTCTTCTTACAGATTATATTATGTTGAAGGTGTATAAATCCAACTACTAGTACCTATCTCACAGTATTAGTGGTCTATATGAGGTAGTTATGACTTTGATGAAATCCACTAGCTTCAGTCAAGGCTGTGTTTTGTTTTGATCTGGTAGTGACTATTGTAGAGAGCAAGAAGAGTCATTCTTTATCTCGTAAAATGTTAATGTTTTAGTCCTATTGATTATTTTGTTCAGCTTGCTGATTCAATAGATCATGCCAAGCAATGAGAGCATTCTTAATTGCCTATTCTTCTGCAGTCTTCATGTCAGTGTGGGTTGGAGCTTCTTTGAAATTGAGCTTACAAATTTTAGGATCATGTGTCTCAAATGGAAAGGTGCTGGTAGAAGAGCTAGTGGTAGATTTCAATATATATGAGTCTTGTTGACTCGACTGGAATTCCTTCTGCTTCAGTTAAACTACCTCAACTAGATTGCAGTTTAAACATTAGTGTCTATAGATTCGGCAAACAGAATATCTGGTGGTGGAAAAGTAGTGGTTCTGATTCTGGTTTAAGCTATCAGGTGAGTGGTATAATTAATCCTGTCAGGTTATATTATGTTACTTTATGTGCTGCTTGTAGTATTGCTATATATTATTAATAATATCTGTAATGCTGACAGGAGAGTGATTATCATTGGTAATGTAGGAGGTATCATCTGTGGTGGTGCTAAGTTATGACAACTGTTTAATTGATCTTGTTAAACAAGGTGAGTATGAGGATCCAACTTATACCTGTTAAAGACTTTATAAGACATGGTAGAGAGTATATATTTATCTTATTACATTTCTTTCTCCTTGATGTTGTCATAGTGTTTGTCAATATCTTCATAGTCTCTGTCGTTCTCGTTATCAAGACAATAACAGAAGAGGGAGCAGTCTAGGTTTGCATTATGGCTTATGCACTTGTTGTAGTTACACTCCGTATGCTGGAGGTTGATGCAGGCATAGGAAATCATTATAAAGTCTTCTGGCATGGAATAGATAGAGAGGTTGTTTATAGTAACAGAAGTATAATGTGGTTCTGTATTGTCCTCAGTAGAATTCATACTCTGTGGAATGAAGTTTTGTTTCTCAGGGGAACCGATGGAATCTATATACTTCCTTGATAGAGCTGCTGCCAACAGATTTACTTTTCTAGCGGCAAATTTAATGGAAAAGTTGAATTTTCGCATGTAAGATTATCATTGAGCTAGTTTCTGTGACGTTTATCCTAGCTAAAGGAAGGAGGGTGATAGTTGCCAATTAGAGAGAACAATGCATTTGTTGGCTCTAAGTTGACTGTCGAAATATTTAAGATAGTCCTCTACAATGAGCAACTCCTTTTGATAAGTAGAGTACTTCCATGGTGCAGGGCTGAATTTCAGAGAAGGAAATCAATAGTGTTAAATTGATACTTGTACTTTTTATACTATCTATGAACCTAGTTCAATATCACTACCATAGTATGCCCAGTTTTTGGTTTCTTCTAAAATTCGGTTCCAGCCTTTGAGAATCAGTTAAAAATTCACAAGATCAGGGATTATCTTAAATGCCATAGTATGGGTATCTGTCTATCTCCAGAGTGAGTTTTTACCTTACAGTTCTGATAGGGTACTTGATCAGGATGTCTATTCCAGACAGAATTTGTATAGGAATATAGCAATGGCAAGTATACCTCTTAATTCCCTGTTGTTGCTAGGAATCTTGAACTCCAATACTTTCTTGAGTATCTTGGGATTCATATATAGTTCATCGGGAGTTAATTTGTATATTAAGATGTCTAGACATTTGGTAGAGAACTAGCATATACTGGACTGCAGACTAAATATCTTGTTTAGAAGTCATTAATGAACCTTTTGTGTAAGGGAAGACTGTTTCTTATAATTTTCTTGGTATGCATTTGCTATCACTTATCATGTATACCAGATAGCTCGGGCATAGTACCTTACATACTATTACCTTGAGCGTATCCGGTCCTTATGTACTTTTCCTTTATCATGATGCATTACGCATTCATACCTGTTTTTCTGAGTACTGGAGGCCTAACCTCCCACACCTGTATTTATGGTCATGGAGGAGTGCTTTCTGGAACTGCCAGAAAGGAGGTTTTTCAGACTCTAGAAGGCTTGGCGGCTAGTATAAGTAGTGAGCCGTTCCGCCCTTCTGGAGGAGGATTCCCAGATCAGATCACTTCAGACAAAGTTCAGACAACCCTTAAATAGCTTGAATACAGAGAGATTACACCTGTTAATTCTCTTCTCCCTTGGGAAATCTGTATACTCTCAAAGACTCTCAGAGTCCTCAACTTAGACGAACCAATAACAGACATGCACTATCACTCCGGTGATAGTATAGACTTTGTTAAACGGCCCGCGGTGCTACTATTGGCATCGCCCATTACATTTTTTTTAACATACAAAATAATCTGCCTGTTAAAACCACTACCATGGACTGATTACCCATTGGTATCTTTATAATACCTTTTCTGATATCCCCTATATCGCACGTCAACACATTCAACAAACACATTACATTCAATGAAAGCTAGCAACAACAAATCCAACACTGAGAGACAGATATTCTCAACCTGCAGTCGACAGAAGACCTTGTGCAAGACAAGGCCAAGCTCTAACGCGTAGTGGTATACACCATTAAACAATTATACTCTCGTTCCATCACCTTACCCCACCAATATGGAGACCACCTCTTGCATTCCTGGCAACTACAATCCCTATTCATCTTCTTACACTAGAGAGCATAAGATATTGCAGCACCATACGTCCCAGGAATAATCAGAGCGTACAGATAGGCATCACTATTCCAAGGCTCACCCTCGTTCTTCCCACTATTAGAAGAAACATACGAAAGTACAGCAGGAAATACGTAGCTACTTCCTATTCCATCCAACACCAGATTCCTCACAGGTGAGGCACATATATTCTCCTTTACAACTGAACTATTTTCAGTTGGCATTAGCTCAAAACTTGAGGAGTTCGAGCTATCCAACTCTTCCATATAAGGAGACCACCTCACGGTCTTCTTGCCGCTACCCTCCATATCTACAAAACCTTCCATCGGGAAGGGCATCTTAGGCGTCGTTGGTATTACCAACACCTTATGAGTACCTACCATCGTAGGAGCGGAAGAAAACGACGAACCAGTATCCTTGCTCTCCTCGTTCCAACTATCCTGCCTACATATCGAACATGCAGCCCAGCCCCAGTGATCCGAAGTCGATCGGAAATCACTGATGTCCGGAGCGACATACTTGTTCCCACAATATACGAACAAGGGGGAAAAATAACTCGTAATATCCGAACCAGTAGGCGACATTAGGGCCACCAAGACGGACAAGTCTTACACCTACCACAAGTCTCGAAGATTAGCTATGATTCCTGAGGACATCAAGAAGTTAATCTCCGACATACCACGAAAGAAAAGAGACAATCCTGAACCACAAACTTTCGAGGAATCAGTCCAACCACCTCCTCTCACCGTCTACACCGTCGATGTCCTGAAACCAGAACAAGACTCTCCCCTCACAACATTAGAATTTGAGTTTCCTCCGATTACAGAAGCAAACTGGATGAAAGTACAACCACAAATACATGATATCCTTGCCTTTACACAAACGCTTGCGTATCTTTATTGCTTTCATCCAAAGGACATCCAACTGCTTTTCGAAGCAACAATCAAACACTACCTTTGGCACACAACCATTCCATTTGAAAGTAAGGACTTGGAACTGACTATGGTGCTTGCGGAGCCTCTGAAACGCCCCAAGATTCCACAACTTACAGAACCTCACTGGGTTCTAAAAGAATGGGATAATATTATATCCTTCATGCTATGTAGTAAGCACCTCCTTCTACCTGTTGTACCTGGGCAATGTGAGGACCCACCTATAGCCAAACGACCAAAAGGACAAGACGGAAGGGATCCTCCTGAGACCCCAACCAAACAACGCTCAGCACCAGAAGTTAGCACAGGATCTCAGACTAGCATCGTGCCAGAAGACGTCATTGTGGAACATACCTCAGATACGGGAAACCCAAATAGTGGAGAAGATGATAAGGACCAAACCCCTTCCTTAGTACGAGGTATAACAGCAGGAGGAGGAGCTGATGATGGATACGATAGTAGATCTAGCAGTGGAGGCTCTAGGAGCGGATCGTCAGTCCACAGTCACAGAAGTGTACACAAACCAAAGAAAAAGGTCAAGAAGATGAAGAAACGAACAGATCGTGGTAAGACACCAGAACAACAGCAATAGGAAATGATAATAGGAATTGTGACAGCTGAAATATATCAAAAATTTCCAAACGAATGAAGGGTATCAAGATTGATGCTACAGAAAATCTCAACAGGGGAGATAAGAAATGGTGAGACTCACAGTATCTTGACACTTGGGTCAACGTGATACAAAGATGGTTAAGTATGAAAGATATAAGTTTGGAATCAAAAGAAGCGTTGGACTTTATTGGATTCATACTGCAAGGTAGTGCACTCACACCTTGTAAACACCACTTGTAACGGAAGCCCGTTTCTTATATTTGTCTCAGTATGCATTTCCTAGCATCTGTCATGGTGACCAGATAGTTCGGGCATAGTACCTTACGTACTATTGCCTTGTATGCATCTGGTCCTTATGTACTTTTCCTTTATCATGATGCATTACGCATCCACACCTGTATTTCTGAGTACTGGAGGCCTGACCTCCCACACCTGTATTTATGGTCATGGAGGAGTGCTTTCTGGAACAGTTAGAAAGCAGGTTTTCTGGAAAGGCCAGAAAACAGGTTTTTCAGACTCCAGAAGGCTTGGCGGCTAGTATAAGTACGGAGCCGTTCCGCCCTTGCGGAGGAGGATTGTCATATTAGATCACTTCAGACAGAGTTCAGACAAGCCTCAGATAGCTTCAATATAGAGAGATTACACTTGTTAATTCTCTTCCCGCTTGGGAAATCTGTATGCTCTCAAAGACCCTCTGAGTCCTCGACTTAGCGGAACCAATAACAGACATACACTATCACTCCGGTCATAGTACAGACTCTATTAAACAGCCCGCGGTGCTACTATTGGCATCGCCTATTACATTTTTTTGAACACACAAAATAATCTAACTGTTAAAACCTACTACCACGGACTGATCACCCGTTGATATCTTTATAATATCTTTTCAGGTATCAACTCTATCGGACGTCAATACATTCTACAACACATTACACTCAACGAAAGCTAGCAATAACAATCCTACACCGAGACAGAGATATTCTCAACCTGCAGTCAACAGAAGACCTTGTGCAAGACAAGGCACAGCTCTAACGAGCAGTAGTATACAACATTACACAATTCCACCCTCGTTCCATCACCTTACCTCACCAATATCACAACACCTCTTGCATTCCTGGCAACTACAATCCCAATTCATCTGCTTATACCCGAGAGCATAAGACATCGCCGCACCATAAGTCCCAGGAATAATCGCAGCGTACAAATATGCATCACCATCCTACGCCTCAACCTCGTTCTTGTCACCATTAGAAGAAACATACGAAAGTACAGCAGGCACTACATAGCTACTTCCTGTTCCATCCAACACAAGATTCCTCACTGGCGAGGCACATCTATCCTCCTTCCCAACTGAACTCTTTTCAGTTGGCATCAGCTCAAAACTCGAAGAGTTTGAGCTATCCAATTCTTTCATATAAGGAGACCACCTCACGGTCTTCTTGCTACCACCCTCACTATCTCCAAAACCTTCCATCGGGAAAGGCATCTTTGGTGTCCTTGGTATTAGCCACGCCTCAGGAGTACCTACCATCGTAGGAGAGGAAGAAAACGACGAACCAGCATCCGTGCTTCCCTTGTTCCGACTATCCTGCCTACCTATCGAACAGGCAGCCGAGCCACAGTCATCCGAAGTCGATTGGAGATCACTCACGTCCGGAAGGACGTACTTGTCCCCACAATATACGCACAAGAGGGAAAATTAACTCGTAATATCCGAACGAGTAACTGACATTATGGCCTCCAAGACGGACAAGCCGTACACCTACCACAAGTCTCGAAGATTAGCTATGATTCTGTAGGACATCAAGAAGTTAATCTCCGACACACAACGAAAGAAAAGAGACAATCCTGGACCACAAACGTTCCAGGAATAAGGCAAACCACCTTCTCTCACCGTCTGCACCATCGACATCGGGAAACCAGAAGAAGACTCTAGCCTCACAACATGGGAATTTGAGTCACCTCCAATGACAAACGCAAACTGGAAGAAAGTACAACCTCAAATACATGATATCCTCGCCTTTACACAAACGCTTGTGTATCTTCACTGCTTCCATCCAAAGGACATCCAATTGCTTCTCGAAGCAACAACCAAACACTATCTTTGGCAAACAACCATGCCATTTGAAAGTAAGGACATGGAGCTTACCACGGTGCTTGCTGAGCGCCTGAAACGCCCCAAGATTCCACAGTGTACAGAACCTCCCTGGGTTGTGAAGGAATAGGATGATATTATGTCCTTCATGCTCTGTAGTCAGCACCTCCTTCTACCTGTTGTACCAAGACAATTTGAGGACCCACCTATAGCTAAACGACCAAAAGGACAAGACAGAAGGGACCCTCCTGAGACGCCAACCAAACAATGTTCCTCACCAGAAGTCAGCACAGGATCTCAAACTAGCATCGTGCCAGAAGATGAGATTGGGGAATGCACCTCAGATACTGACAACCCAAACAATGGAGGCGACGATGATGACCAAACCCCTCCCCTAGGACGAGGTGCCACAGCAGGCAGAGGAGATGATGATGGATACGATAGTAGCTCTAGCAGTGGAAGCTCTAGCAGCGGATCGTCAATTCACAGTCATAGAAGCATACGCAAACCAAAGAAGAAGGTCAAGAAGATCAAGGAACGGACAGATCGTGTTAAGACACCAGAACAACAGCAATGGGAAACGACGACAGGAATTGTGACACCTGAAACGTCATCAAAAATTTCCAAACGAATGAAGGGTATCAAGATAGATGCTCCAGAAAATCTCAACAGTGGAGATAAGAAATGGCGAGACTCACAGTATCTCGACACTTGGGTGAACATGATACAGAGATAGTTAAGTATGAAAGGTATAAGTTTGGAATCGAAGGAAGCGTTGGACTTTATTGGATTCAAACTGCAAGGCAGCGCACTCACTACTTATAACCATCACCTCATCAAGGAAAAGTACAAGGCATCCGTTTTCAGCTTCATCCTAGTACTATGGGAATTCCTTATTCCGTCCACTAGCAAGGACCTTATAAAGAAAGAATGGGAGGCTGCATCACCCCACAAGGATAGACGACACATGGGTATCAAAACCTTTACCAACTGGCTAGAGGAACTTCAAATCAAGCTTATTGACAGGGATGGAAACCAATCCATCTCGGATGAAGTCAAACGCAGGAAATTCCTCAACCCCCAACTGGATTACATGGAAACCACCCTGGTTCCACAAATACTTGATTCATGGACGTTAAACGACCTGGTTAACAAAGGGGAATCATATGAGTCTGCACGAAAGCATGGGCATATCCCAACCACAACCAAACCTACTCGACCGCTTGCTACCCAACCAGCTCCGAACCCTAGTCGAAATAATCGCAGGGATCGGAAGACAGACAACAAGAAAACAAGTTCTAAACCTGGAAGGATCCCTGCTACGAAAACAATATCAGCAAAGAATTTTTGGCTCCCTGACACCCTGCTGTGGCGCCCTGGCGCCAGGCCTTTATACCATTGCCTCTAGTGCCTCTGGTGCCTCTAGGGCGCCCAGGGGCCACCATCCGAGATAGCTGCCTCCTGGGTGTCCAAATACCAGCAATTCTGGGCGGAACTGGGGTGATTTTTCGCCGAATTATGGCGACCGTGGCACCCAGACGCCAGCTTTCTGCGACAGCGGCGTCCGAGCGCCCTCGGTTCGGACCGTTGATTTCTAGATTGTCAGCTTGCCTCTGGGTGGCACCGGTGGCGCCTGAGGCAGCAGGGGCTCGCTAGATTCTTTGCAGATGAACAAGCACCAAGGATCCGGACTGGGAAGTGGTTAACAAGACGTTAACATCACAAAACAAGATGAAGTTGATCAGGGAACTGAAGTGTCTATGGTGCCGTGCACCTGGTCACACCTTCAAGGAATGCAAGAAGCGAATATCCAAGGTGCCCATGCGCACCGCCGCACAAGTCCTAACCCTGCAACACACCAACAAACCAGTTATCACCAAGAATAAGTACAAGGGCAAAACAAAGGCAAAACCCCAGTCTACTGAAGAATTAGACTACAGCAGGGTTCGGGTCAAGGTTAACAACCACCCTGCATTAGCTCTTGTGGATTTACAGATGACTGGCGGAGAACTCATCAACGCACAATTCGTACACCTCTACAGCCTACCCACCTACGGAATAGACAAGAAGTCACTTAACACTGCGATCAAAGGATCAAAGGGTGTGATAGAAAAGGCATGTGATGTCCAAGTGGACTATGGAGGATAAACGGAAACAAGAACACTATATGTAGCACATCGTGCAGGCTGGGATATGATCCTAGGCATGCCTGCGCTTACAGTTCTGAACGCCTTAATCCCAGCAGGACCAAACCCTGTCACCATCCAACCCGAAGGGATGGCACGCTTTGCACTTAAGGCATGGAGGAAGGCAGGACTCGCTATGGGGCAAGTCACATCCGCTGCACTCTTCATAGAAGACGAAGTACCAGACTATCTTCTACCACTCTGCAAACTCATGGTCTCAGCTATGAGTCTCGGAGAATGTTGGGAATTCAACCCCTATGTTGAATTTGCTCAATTATTCCGGCAACCACACCCAAGAGTTGCCACCCCTCAGAACCATCAACCACGGAATCTGCCCGAAACCCGGTGCTACATGGGTACCCAAATGGCGACCCTCACCCTCCAAATTTTATCCTGAGCTCACCAAACAGCTCAATGAGGAAGAAGCCTCAGGCCGGATTTATCACGCAGAACATGATACCAATGCGGTAGTTCTGTTCGTACAAGCCTAACGAGATGACCGCACCAAACCAGGACGTCTCCTAGACGCCAGGGATTGGAATGATGCGGTTGACCCCCACCACACACCATTAACAAGTATTGAGGAACTCATGGAACTAGTCGCCCCTCGGAAATAGTAGAGCAAGATCGACCTAGCAGATGGGTACCACAACATCAGAATCGAAGAAGACTTGGAACAACACTCCACCTTTCTCACACACATGAGATATTACCGCAGTCGCATTACGTAACAAGGCAACCGCAATGCTGCTGCCACCATGGTACGAGTCATGTACGAAACCTTGAAGGACATGGTCTTCAAGGACCTTGTCATCTATATCGACGATATTATTATCTTTTCAGATACCTATTACGAACATGTAGCTACCTTACGGAAGGTCCTACAATGACTCCTAGACGAGAATTTCTGGTTGAAGGCTAGCAAATGCCAGTTCTTTATGAAACGTCTAGATATCTTGGGACATATGTTAACTCCGGATGGGTTCCATATGGATTCTAAGAAGCGCAAGAAAGTATTAGACTTCAAGGTTCCCAGCAACCGCCAGGAATTAAGAGGAATACTCGGCGTTGTCATATTCGTAAGCAAGTTTTATCTGGAATTGGCCTCCTGGTCAAGCACTCTGTCAGAGCTGCAAGGCTAAAGCGCACCCTGGAGATGGACGGAAACCCATACTAGGGCACGCGACAAAATCAAGCAACCTGTGAATTCTCAACAGATTCTCAAACCTTGGGATCACTTCTCGGAAGCGCCAAAATACCTGGTATGTGACGCAAGTTATATTGGACTGGGATCATGGATAGGACAAGGAGAACTAGGATCAATTCGACCCTGTTGTTTTCATTCTCGGAAATTCAACCCCGCACAGCTGAAGTAGCCCACCTACCAAAAGGAGTTACTCGCTATTGTTGACTTCATGAAGTTTTTTGAGGCTCAACTCCGAGGCCACAAGTTCACAGTTCTCACGGATCACCAACCACTACTCTCCTTCCTCCGACCAAGACAAACCTCTCAGAAGCTAATTCGATGACAAGCTTACATGAGAGAATTCGACTTGGTCATGGAACACATGGCTGGAAAAGAAAACCTGTTCGCAGACACGCTATCATTAGCAAGAAAAAATCTGCCCTACAATTCCCCAAATGGCGTTACAACAATTTTCTGTTCCATAAACGTTGTATGCACTACCAACATTATCCCCGCTAGTTACTTCTCATTTGCCTTCCCAACAGCCACACACTTGTCTTTACAGCTCATGCCATGCACTTGCGCATCTTATCTCGCTCACGTTCCCATTTCTACTACCTCTCACTTGTCCCTCTACGTGCTCACGAGTCCGATTACATACTTGTCACTTCTCTTTTTCTCTCCGCCGCACTCTTCCATTTAATTCA
>Ga0307511_10004388_pt1 | contig 14396 bp, 9 predicted proteins | sample 13_EM_MG_FD_200266 | JGI IMG/M metagenome (GOLD analysis project Ga0307511, IMG submission 200266) | Populus trichocarpa ectomycorrhiza microbial communities from riparian zone in the Pacific Northwest, United States - 13_EM | ecosystem: Host-associated > Plants > Roots > Unclassified | place... | reverse complement strand
GGAGAATTAGATAGGCAAAATATGCCTCGATCATAGCCCATGCGTTTCCATTTTCTCCCCACCAGTTTGGAGCATCAGGTCGTCACCCCCACCATGAGGTCGAGCATGTTGGTGAGTCGCATTTGCCTAGCCGGTGGAGCCATTCGAAATCTCGATGCTGTAGTCTGTCCTTATCCACTAGGTCGAGTTGGTCCTGTTGATGACGTGGCCGGGCACGCAGCAAATGAGTAAGCTGGTACATAGATATCCATCAAAACTCGCCGTACTTAAAACCAATGGATGTTAATTTTACTATTTCCTCCACTAGCGTAACAGTATTTCATACCGCATGCCATTCATTCAATTCGCTATCGACCAATCACGCTAGGTGTAATCTCATGTACTTCTGCACGCTTTCGATAACATTCTCATTGAGCTGCAATGCTATCGAAAAGGAATATCTGGGCTGTACTAGTAGAAAAGTCGCCGGGGAGCGACACTATAACAAATGTACAATTGTATCCCATCCACTCAAGACTGCATAACGATTAAACAACTCCGCTTATCAGAAGACTTTGACATCATGGTACGTCTTATCAACGCATGTGAAACTTGAATTGACTCCCTGCGAGATGCAGCTTTACCTATAACTCGATCTAAGCCTTTTTCTAGATACGAGTGTTTTGAAACCTTCAATGTTAGTCCAGCCTTGTGTGGGATCATCGAATTTGATTCCGTTTCCAGTAATCGTGGGGCTGGTGCTTCTTTGGTAGGCTGAAAGTCCACATGGGGTTCAAAGAATGATTTCCCACAACCTAACTCACGGTTCACTATCGTTAGGAGGTCTAGGTTGCAACCCTTCATTTGTCGAGAATCTTGTATGCCGGCTCGGTAGTGGTAATGAGGCACATGTATTTATACTTCCACTTGCCCTTGGCCACTAGAGCCCGAGGGGATCCATTCCGTCTCAATCCTTGCCTACTGAATTGCACGCTCAAAAACTCCTGTACATTTCCAACTGATATTTCAACATGGACGTCTTGGGGGCCATTTCGAGTGCTATCAACTTGGTTGAGGTTGTCGGGAAACTTATCACAGCAGCCAAGAACATTCGTCAGGACACACAAGAGGTATTCCGGGAGCTGTAGGCTATGCAAGAGGTTCTCGTAAAATTGGACAATTTATTTAAGCGACAACAGGCACTGCAACCACAAGCAAAAAGTAATACGGCTGGCCTCATGGGACCATCGGTTTTGCAACAGCTCAATAGCTGCCGTACTTATCTATAGTCCCTCTTGAATCAAGTGAAGGATCACATTCGTCCGACAGTCCCGGGGAAACGTCGGTTTGACAGCATCATCAGGCCGTTCGAAAAGGCTCACCAGGTGGCTATCAAATGGCCAAGTGTCCAAGAGGATATCCGAAAACATACAGGCAAGATCCGTACCGTACTGCTCCTTGTCTCCACGGTGCTGGGGGCCGAGACAAAGTGAGTCCTTCCAAAGGAATTGCAGCCTCCTATGTGTGTGTGGGTGGTAACTTTCTCCAGCCAAGTTGTTACAAACCTTGAGATCCACATTGAAGGTTAGTATTTTTCATAAAACCAGTATATTAACTCCGCTGTGGTAGCAGAGACTGACGGACTATTCAGCTATACATTTTGAAGCCCTAATGAAATGGTTATGTAATGGCTTTGATTACAGGACCAAGCAGGTAGTATCCAGAGAGGCAGTTCTAACTGCAAAATCTGGTGATTGGCTACTCACCCACAGTCCATTCCAAGATTGGGTTAATTCATCAGGTGGAGGCTCGATTTTGTGGCTACATGGACTAGGTTTGTAATTTATATTCTGCAAGTTGGCCATATTGTACTTTCTGACACAATAGCTGAGCGGCATAGCTGGAGCAGGGAAAACTATTCTAACGCAAGTACATCTGAAAACCCCTCTTATTCAAGGTCACCTGTTTGGGATAAAAGGCGCTGAAATCAAGGTCCTATAATCAGATCTATGGTTAATGAACACTTGAGACACCATACTAAGAATGTTTATTTTTATTGCGATTTCGGTGATGAAGCAAACACGACTAGCTTCAGAAGCATTGTCGGAAGTATTCTGGCCCAGTTGTTGTACCAGGCTCCTGAGGTATCAGGGAAAGCACTCTTGTGCAATATGTTATTTGAGAAACAGAGAACCGGCTTGCCGATCTCTAATGCAACGGATGAACTTACCGTCATGGTAATCATGGCTTGTCGATTATTTGAAGAGCTGACCATTGTTATAGACGGACTGGACGAATATCCCAAACACACTAGAGGTGAAATAATTTCTTGTTTTATAGATCATGACATACTTACCGGGCCGAAGAAAGGTGCAAAGATCTACTTCTCAAGTCGCGATGAGTCTGATATTAGGCAGCTCTTGGCTCGTGTCAGTGAACGTGGATATGATTTTCATTCAATATCGCTTTCGAACCCCACAGAAGGACAGCATTTGCAGAATGACATCCAAGCGTACATTAGTACTCGAGTGAGGAACATGACCCATGGGGAGGATCCAGGGTGATCTGGGCCTCCAGCTAGGGGCAGAATTAGAGGCAGACGTAGTGGTGATAGCGGAAGCGGTGGAGGATAGGGAGAAAAGGAATCAACACGGGACATATGACTTGAAGGTGAACACGAAGTACCTAGAGGTATACACTAGAAAGGATAGGGAGATAACGTGTAAAAAGAAAGGAGGGGGAGAATGGGTGGAGATAGGGGGGAATGTCAGAGCGGGGTATTTCCCACCCCACTGGGACTATAATAGGGTGAACAGGACACTGAGAAGCATGTTGGGGGTGGTCGACACAGTCTTGGGGGATTTCAATTGCTGCGGAGGATCGAAGAAGAAGTCACTGGAGGAGGTAATAGCGGATTTTGAGCTGGACGACATCGGAACGACACAACACACACACGAATGGGGGAAACACAAATGCAGGATCGACAGGGTGCTGACAAGGAACGGAGGGAGGGCATGGGTGATCAAAGAAGGGTGGGGATGCCTGAGCGACCATACGGCGATAGGCGTGAGGGTGAAACTTAGGAACCAGAAACAGGTGATACTGACGAGAACGGACTGGAGAAAGGTGGAGAAGTATGTGGAAACGGAGAAAGAGAAGATAGAGAAAAATGTAGGGACACGGGAACACCAGTATGAATATGCGGGGCAGGCAGTGGAGGAGCTGGCGAGAATGCTCAGGGAAGTTTGGACCAGGTCGGTAAACGTCTGCGAGAGGTCCAAGAGATGGTGGAAGCAGGAGTTCAAACAGATGAGGAAGGAGGCGATGAAAGACAAAGGGAAAAGAAAAGAGTTCAGGAGAAAAATAAAAGAAGCGAAGAAGGAGCAGTGGAAGAAGTTCGTTGAAGATGGGGAAGACGTGTGGAAGATCGCAAGGATAACGAGGAACCCGTTGAATCTGAAGGAGAGATGCGGGTCACTACAAGAGGAGAACGGGGAGACTATAGGAGAAGACGATGATGAAGGGAAGTGCGGAGCCTTCCTAAGACACAACATCATATGCGGACAGGAGGCTCCAGAGACAACGACGAGGACACGCACAAGGAGATCCCCTCCGGACAGCGAGATGAGGGAAAAGGTGCGGAGAGCCCTGATGAAGACAAGAAACAACTCAGCGCCAGGTCCAGACGGGATTACGTGGCGATTACTGAAAGCAATCAGGGACACGAGGCTAGGAAAAGCCGTCCTAGACGATGTAGGACAGATGGCGGATCTGGTGAATAGATACTATGGGGAGGAGGAGTAGAGAGGCATGACAATGGTGATGATCCCGAAACTGGGGAAGGATCATTCGAAGGCCAAAGGCTGGAGACCGATAGTCCTACTAAACACGGTAGGCAAGCTGGCAGACAAGGTCGTAGCGGGGATGCTGGGAAAGAGAAGGGAACTCTTCCACGAAAGGGCATTCGCAGGAAGAAAGGGAAGGGGAGCGATAGACTCGGTGATGTTGATGGACGAGCTAAGAAGAAAAACGGGAGGGGAGGTATATGGCAGAGACATCAAGTCGGCGTTCAACTCCCTGGACCGAGAGGTAGTGAGGCAGGTCTTAGCGGGACACGAAGACATATGCGAATACGTCGACCACTTCCTAAGACCAAGGAACTTCAAGGTGAAAGTGGACGGGAGGAAGATCGGAGAAGGAACCATGGTAGGGGGGACCCCTCAAGGCTCTCCGCTGTCACCGGCGCTCTTCACGGTATATATGTCGGCGATGGTCTGGAAGGCGGAAAAGGAGGAGAAGAGGCGAGAGGAAGAGAGCCGACACGGAATGGAAACACGAGGAGGGGGGGCAAGGAGGGAGAACATGTTCATCCCGCTATTCTACATCGACGACGTGAACTCGATAAGGGTAGGAAGCCAGAAAAAGATGGATGAGGCTTTAGGAACAGCGGCAGAAGAGTTCCACCTCCAATGGGACAGATCGAAGGATTGGAAAAACGGGGTACACCTGGGGGTAAACATCAACGGAAAAAAGCACTGGAAGTTCAGGACAGGGAGGGCGGAGGCAGCTTTCAACGTGATCAGGAGGCTAACGAGGTTCCCCCCGGAGGAGAAGAGAAAGATAGTGGTGGGACAGCTGATCCCGATCCTAACCTATGGGTCTGAACTACACCAGGAACCACCGGAGGAGGCGAAGAGATTGGTGAGGAAGCTAGCGAGGTGGGTGGCAATGGGGTATAAAGGGTCAAACGAGGACAAGATTGAGGACATAACGGGGATAAGCAAGCTCGAGACGATGACACGCGTTAAGAGGGTGCGATGGGCAGCGAGCATATATGCGAGGGACGAACCAGAGCTGAGACCACGGGCAGAAGCAATCCTCAGAGAGGCGCTAGGAGGTGAAGAAGATGTGATCCTGACGTGGATAGGTGGCAGAACTCAGGAGACGGGAGGGGGAGGAGGGGGGAATCCGGAACCGGAGGCGGAAGAAGGGGAACAACGAAAAGGAATAGGGTACACAGACGGCTCGAGAATGGGAGGTCAGGCGGCGTCGGCAACGGCTGAAGGGAACATATTCTTGGGATCCCTAGCAACGGTGATGGATGCGGAGCTACTGGGAATAGCTGGAGCATGGGAGGAAGGGTACACGGAGGTGAGGTCGGACAGCCAAGCGGCAGTCAAGAGGTGCCAGAACCTGGTCTCCGGAACACAAGAGGTGAGGTCATGGATAGACGAAAGGGTAGTGAGGGCGAACGATCTGGGGAGGGGACGGTCGGTAGAATGGATAAAGGGGCATAGCGGGATAGAGGGGAATGAGGAAGCAGACAGGAGGGCGAAGGAAGGAGTTGATGGGGGGGTATGGAGGTCGGATCCGAGCCTAGCAACACCAGCAGGCATCAGACAAGCATACCAGCTCTATCAAAGAAAGAAACACATGAAGTGGGACAGGGACGAAGTGAGAGGTCTCACGTATCTACACACGGATAAGGGGCCCATGAGACAATGGCTCCACACGATAGGAAGAGTGGAACACCCAAGGTGCAGATGCGGAGAGGTGCAGAATGCGGCACACCTGTTAACCTCGGGATGCGTGGGGGGCCAGAAGAGAAGGTGGGGAGAGATATGGGAAGACAGGGAATTTTGCGGGGAGGTGACGAGATTTTTGAGAAGACAAGAGGAGGGGGAGGCGGAAGAGGCAGGATAGAAGGGAAGAGAAAGGGAGGGGGAAGGGGAGGTCCGAACATATATTTTCCTTTGTCCAAGTAGATAGCAGCTGAGCCAGAGAAGAGAGAGGGTCGGGGTGGCCCAGTGGTTGAATAATCCGGCCGGGTCTCCACCCGGGGATGCACCCCCTCGTCATGTACCTTAGTATAAATACGAGTAATGACTTACAAAAAAAAAAAAAAGGAACATGACCCATAATGGACTGGATGAGAAAGCGAATGAAGACCTTGAGAGAAGGGTCATGAGCTCATTGACGAGATCAGGCACCAGTGAGCCACTGTAAGTGCATCCTGTGTTTGTTCATCCAGTGATTCCTATAGCTATTTAACATTTGGTCAAAGTTTTCGTCTCGCAGACCTGCAGCTTGAGGGTCTTGAGAACTGCGCAACGTCCCATGACATGGAGCAACTATTGCAAACGCTTCCAACCAAGATCTATGGATTTTATGAGCGTATTCTGCTCGCTATTCCTGAGACCTTATTCGGCATGATTCGGAGAATGCTGAGCTGGCTGGTTGTTTCCAGGCGTGCGGTGACTTTGCAGGAGCTTGAGGAAACTCTTTCGATAACAGACCACACCTTGAGCCTACAAGCCCCAGCCCAGATATTTATGGGGGTACTCTTACAGGCGTGCGGGAGCCTACTGCGACATCACAAAGGCACTGGCGTAGTGTCAATTTCACATTTCACGGTGAAGGTTCGTCGTTCGAGTTCTTTTCTCGCAAGAGACAAGTGGAACTAATATGAATAGGAATACTTAATGTCGGATGATTTAGCGCGATCCCTACCAAAGTTGATGATATCTCAGCAACAGGCTGAGAAGTTAGTTTGTAGGGAGGCGATTAGATACCTCTTATTTGATGATCACCGGGCTGCCCTGCCAGCTGCAGAAGACACAAATGCGGGAGGATTTGACTATAGCCTTGACGTGGATGAAAACTTCGAGGCGATGGATACTTGGTCTGATTTGGATTCAGATTCCTCTTCGGAAGATAGCAGTGGCTCAGAGGCTGAAGATGGATACGTACCATCTGAGAGGGACAGCGAAGAGCATGATACTGGTCAAGGAGCTTGGGACAGGTGTATGGAGAGTTTTAAAGGGCCTTTAGCCTATTCTGTGCAATACTGGGTCGATCATCTCAAGCAAATAACCGAGTTCGACCCTACCATCTTCGAATTGTGCAAGAAGTTCCTGTCCGACCAAGCCTACAGGGGTAACTACTTGAACTTTATCTGGTTGAGGCGTTTCCGCCCTCCGTTCATCAAGTGCATGCCCAGTTGGAATCCTCTATTTTATCCATTGTACTACGATGTCCCTTGGCTAGTTGAGGCGCTACTAGAAGCTGATCCGACACTCGTTAACCAGAAAAGTGGCAAATATGGGACCCCATTGATCATGGCAACCCATCATAATCCTTCCCAGATTCCGATGCTTTTGAAATTCCACCCGAACGTCGATGGAAATACTTCCGGATTTCAACTCAATGCCCTACAACATGCAATATTCACTGGTAATCTTGCGGCAGTTGATGCTCTCCTGGGTGTTGCAAACCTGGATGTTCAGTTTTCGTTTGGTTGTAGGGGATATGGTTTCACAAGGGTCACCGCTCTTCATATTGCAGCACGTCAAGCCCGGTCTATGTTTGTGGCAAAGATGTTTGCAGCAGGTGCCAACCTGGAGATTAGAGATGACAAAGGGCAGACTGCTATTTTCCGAGCGATTTCCAGTGATGACTTGCTGACCGTGAAAATGCTCGTTGGTGCGGGCTGCGACCTGGGTGCTAGAGATTTCTTGGGAAAAACAGTCTTACAGCATGCTGTCGAACTGCAGAATGCGTCTATCACTGGCTTCCTGTTGACTTCTATGAGGAGCAAAGAGGCAACCCTCTCGCCATCATTTGAGGTACTCGCTTTAGAGTGGGCGGAGGATGAAATATGGTATGACACAGTCAAAGATATTATATCAGATTCAGCCATGGGATCCGCTATCGAACCAAGAAGACTCCCGTGGTCATCATCGCATTTGAATGTCTTGGGTATGATTCACCGGTATATACCACCATTTCTCTCAAACATCCTGAAACATCCAGGTTGTGGAGACCGACAGGAGCGCATCATGAGGGAACGTGAAGAGTTTGTCATTATTGCTGACACGGATCCCGAGGAAGCGTATATGGTACTGGCAATATCTGGAAGGGTCAGATCTGGATATTTCCGGATACAGTCAGCAGATCAAGGTGAGTATCTGTGCGATGCGGCTGAAGGTGTTGCTTTCATTAAGCAGTAAGTAATTGCTGACGCGTCAGGTTGGACATCGGATCCCGACAACTGGAGTTCATATCAACCGTCAGCAACGTGGTTCGAGGTTGGGATAATTCACCAAGATGGAACGGTTAACCCGGGGCGATTTGAGGTCCAGCGTAATGTCAGAGCTTCCTCTACTCGGCGAACATACTATAGTGAGATACACGCGAATGGCCCGGACGGGGCGGCTAGTGCATTCCTGGAGCAGCTGCAGCCTGGGGATAGTCTTGCTCTATACCCAAGGGCAATGTATTCAGGCTGGGAAAACTATGTATATGGGGTTAGAGTCGCCATTACATACCTACAGGGGCATTGACAAGGGAAAACTAGGACAGACGTCTTATGTTAGGGATTCCTTAGCTAGTATATTTGTTTTATAATTATTCCTACGAAATTAAGTACAGATACATAATTCTAGTGTGCCATTGCTAGTTATATCGATAATGAGTGAGTGAGTGGTTAAAATACCAGAGGCTGATTTCGAATTGCCACCCGCCTAGCGGAACATATTCAAGATACAAGTACTAGACAGGGCAGTAGGATGGAACTTCTGGGACGTCAAAGGAGGGTTCCAGAACGTGAGGGAGGAAGATGTGATAAAAGAACTGGAAAAATCGGAGGAAGGGAGGAAGTGGATACCCTGGGTACGAAGATTCTTCAGGGCGAGGAAACTCGTGATGGAGTGTGATGGAAAGAAAAGGGGAAGGGGGAAAACGAATATCGGGGCACCACAAAGATCACCACTGTCGCCGGTGATCTTCCTAATCTGGATTGCTCCGATTATCACCAAAATAGAGAAGCCCTGAACGCTCAATGGCCAACATGGGACCTGGAACTCCCATCCTATGTCGACAACCTACACCTAGGGGTGTCGATTTGGGACCGAGTACAAGCCAGGGGAGTCAAGATGGATTTGGTATTGGAAAAGGCAGATTAAGAAAGCACGAACCATGCTCGTACAATTCAATGGCATATGTAACTCACAATGGGGCATCAGTGCAACAAGCTGGAGACAGATATACACTGGCATGATAAGAGCAGTAGCGCTATGGAGCGCGGAGCTAGGATTGCGAGATCAGAGGGACTGGGAAAGAGAATTCGAGCAGCTGCAGTACCAAGCCTTAAAGAAATATGTCAACGTGACACACGGATCCAAGATGGAACTGGTGAGCCAGATTGCAGGTGTGGAATCCCCGACTATGGCACTGTACACCGCTCAGGCTAGAGTAATGGGGAAAGTTATGTGGGACACTACTGCAATGGGGGATCTAATCTTTGATGATGGGGCCGGGAGGAATGTAGAAGATGGAAGAGAGGGGGACGATTTTGGCCAAGAATACATGGTCGGTCCAGACGGATTCACTTTGGTACTGACAGCGATCCAAAGTAAGGCAGGGATCCTCCGATAGGAAGTAAACGAGAAGATGAGCTATGGATGAAGAGTAGAAAGAGTGGAACTACCTGAGGCAAAACTCCAAGCGAAGGCGGATTCAAAGGCGGAAGACTGGCAGATAGCCATCAACGACGCCAGAAAACACTACAAAGCGACCGGAGTGTACACCGACGGTAGCATAAGCAAAGAAGGGGCGGTGGGTACTGGACGATATATAGAAAGCGGAAAAAAGATGGGAGGGGTGACGTGGCCACGGTATGGGATGGGGAGGTGTGCGGGGTAAGGGGAGCTCTCGAGTACGCGCTAAGCGATTCCAATGTCCTCATCTTATCCGACTCACAAGCGGCAATAGCAGTGGTGGAAAAGGCAGGAAGAACCGGAAGAGCCAGAACGGCAGACCTAACACGAGTGATGATGGATATCAAAGAACGGCAGACAAGACTGGGAATAATGAGGTTTACGACAACGAAATTGCAGACCAGGTTGCCAAAGCCGCTACGAAAGAGGAAGCCGAAGCCCCCCAAATCACCGAAGGGGGGCTGAAGCAGGCATGGAAAAAGAAGAGAGAGAAAGAGAGAAGAGACGGGAGCGGGGATGGGAAGGTGATTAAGTGGAATAGGAAGGCAAGAGTCATGTACGTTCAATGTCGAACTGGGAAAGGCAATCTACAAGCCTGGCGACACAAGATAGGACAAGCAGACGACCCCGAATGCCGGAAGTGCGGAAGAAATGCGGAGACAGGCAAGCACGATTTCGGTTTTGCGTACGCTGTTCTGTTAGGGGAGGGCCAGGAAAGGGGCGTGGCTGTGGAGGGCAGGACGTTTATGTAGCCCGTTGTTCCGTGGGTATACCGAGCCTTCAAAGGGGAGGGAACGGGGCCGCCGCATAGCCTTAGGCTGATAGACTCCCCCCCCAAAAGAACCGTAGCTATATACAGTATATGCTAAAAACCCATTTTATATACGCGCAGTAGCTGTGCGGCAACATTTGCAATTGGCCCATATGACCAACCGCCGAGCTTGTGTCAGGGTGTGACAATGGCGTCGGCCTCGTGCCTGCGTAGATACGAATATGCCTCCGGAATATATACTACGATGAAGCAAATATTGTCTACTCCATAACAGGCGCTAGCTGTTCCAAGCACACCAATCCGTCGTGGTGGAAGGTTGTTCTAGCAAGACATGGTGGATTTTTTTTGGATTTTTTTAAGAGTCTGTACGCCGGTTCATCATATTATGCGGCGGCCCCGTTGTCTCCCCTTTGACGGTTCAGCGCCCACGGAACAACGGGCAAGAAAAGCTACGTACAACTATATCCCGCCAACGCAATACCACTGTAAGAGACCCAATTACCAGTCCGACTCCTCCGGCCGCTTCCGCCCTCTCTCAAAATCATATATTGACACTGGAAGCGAGCGCCCCCGGACCTTTGCCTGCATCTGGCCTTCCTGTACATGAAATGAGATGACCCTGTTGAGGAAGGTGACCACCGAGCTGGTGGTCTTCCCTGCTCTCCTCTGTCCCCCCACGAGCCAGCGTGCTCCTATGATGCCCCTCATGCCTGTCTTCTTTATATCCTGTATTGTGTCTGCCATGGGTCTTTGGCAGGGAATTCCGTGCACCACAAAGGCTGCTGTGTCGACATACTCCGGGTCGGCTGCCTTTGTGCGCTTGTATTTGGTAGGTTGGGGTCTACCTGCCGGTCGTTCCACCTGAGGTCTGGTGGTCTGTTTTTTGGTGATAGGGGGTGTCACCAGGGCCACGTCCTCTATCTCCTTCTCATACTCCGACAAGTCCTCATAAGGGGAAAACCTGCCAGTATCCAACATAACCTCATCCTCCTGTTTTTCTAGTCCACTGTCCTTGGCCCTCTCCTTTCCTTTCTCTGTCCGCTTCTTCTCCTCCATCCGCTTCCTCTCCTTTTTTTCCCCACTTGCTTCAACCAACGCGTCCTCCCGTCGTTCAGTTGAGGCATCCACCATGTCCGGAGATGCCTGTATACCAACTTCTACCACCTCTGCCTTCTCAACTGATTCTACTGCTGGGGCTGAGGCCTCCTCCATCTGCCTCAGCTCCCGCCTCAGAGAGAAAATGACCTGGTCCCGCTCCTTCTTCTCATCATCCAACTTCCTCAACTTCTCCACCTTCCTCTTTGTCTCAGACTGAAGATTTTTAACTCTAGGGTCCTCTCTAACCCTTGATTCAAGCTTCTCCAAATGGTCTTTGGCAGCTCCAATCAGTGTTCCCACTGGTCTTCCTCTTGAACACCCTATAGCGCTTGCGAGATAATTCGCTAGTCTCTCATAGTTGTCCACTGCTATGGTGTTCCTCCTGTCCTCTATTAACCCTTCGTTAGTGGTTGTCAGGTCATTGTTCCTCTTCCTCTCCCTTTCCAGCCTTTCCTTCAACTCCTCAACCTCATCCTCTAGTTCGTGGACTCTATCGGCATTATCATGAATTACTCTCAGCTGTTCAGAGATACTATTTTTGCCTCTGTCCTCCTCTTCTCCATCAAACTCCCCTAGGATCTCATCCATTAGACATATCTCATCCCCTGGGTATATAGCTCCCATGAGAGCTCCCATCTGGTGGAGGAAAAATTCTCCGATCTCCCTCCACTGCTCCGGGGATGTATAATAATCCTTTCTCCTCTTAAGCTCGCACCAAGCCGCCTCCTCCAGGTCCGCTTCATCCTCTGAGTCCAGGAAAACTGGTGGATTTTCCTTTGCGACCCATGGACCTACCAAACCTGCCTCGGAAAGTTCCTTGTCTGTTTGGCCATCCCCCGTTATATTCCAAGGTTCCTCGCTATCACTTTCTTCAGCACTAACTTCCTTAAATTCCTCATCTTCATCCTCTTCGCCACTAACTCCGGTTTCTTAAAAGGTCCCAGTGTAACCCTTCCTACCCTCGGAGTGGCATCCGGAGTGGCAAGCTGCTTGGGTTCCGGGGTGGTGATTGTAGATTTATTACGCTACGATAACTTTGTGGTTGGCTTACACATAGTCCCTCCCACAGCGGATTACATAACCCATAATCAAGAGTAAATCACTTAACTCCAACAAAGGAAATACATAACGTAGCGGGGCGGCTGTGACTCGAACGTGGGTGATTGTGGATTTATTACGCTACGTTAACTTTGTGGTATGCTACACAGAGCCCTATCCGCAGCGGATTACATAACCCGTAATCAGAGTAAAATCTTGTCTTTTTTGGGCATTGGTTAGGCCCGGTGTGGTAAGCTGGCGTTTAGCCTTGCCGGCCTTTTCCCTTCCCTGGACTCGGCATAATGGTTGCTGCCTTAGTAGTGCGAGTCTGATCGCTGGCGTTGCAACGTGCCGCTTTTGTACCCCTTCGTATTGGAACTGAGCTGCAGCCAATAGCCGGTTGCAGCGTGGTTGTCACGCAGTTGACGGATATATGTTTATTGTACAGCGAGGGTGGGGGGTGGCTCAAGGAGTAGTTGTGTGGGCGTCGGAGCTCGGTCAACTAGGCACCTTGCAATTGCTTGATTTTTTAATATTAGACATTTTTGTATTGTTTATAGAACATAAGCAGGAGCAGCAGCGGTTATGCAGTGCTCTTAGTCAGTGGGCAATTGGTAGCTAGTATCACAAGTAACCCACAGAAACAATCCAGTAACGCTCCCTGAGTTGAGGTGTTAACTTCATCAAAATCAGAATTGCAGTACCTACTGCGCTAGTGTATAGGGTAAATGGTGGGTAAATAAGACGTAACCACATAAGTACTGTCATGTCCAATTGAGTATGACGCTGAGACTCTTGTATCCTTCACACTACATAATCAGAGATCATATAGAGGTCTTTTGTATGTATCGATTGCTCACCGTCTCTGAGCTTTTGTTCGCTCTTCAAGTATCACCTGGGTTGGCTGTAATATCTACTTCACACTGCTACGTAAAGTATTTACGTAGCTCAATTGAATATGGTAAAGAAGCCAGACATGCAATCGATATATCTTAGTTCTCACCTATGTCGCTATATGCATTATTGTGTAAGCTGTCTGCTGCTTTTGGCACTCCCTTGTTACCAAAGGGGTGTATATCGTACCTAGACTTATAGCTACACCTCTAATAATTATATATTAGAATCTACCTAGTTCTACTCAGATAGCCTGGTTTTTAAGTTGCCAACATAAATACCAGGTGGGTATTGTGCAAGAGCCCATGGGGGCGATTAGCATTGGCCGGTATGTGGGTCTCCCCGAGGCTATATTATTAGTATGTAAAAGTCTGCTATTTCTCCGGGGACGCCCCGCCATTTGAATTGTCAATAACTGACAGCTTTGTAATTAACCAAGCTTAACGGGTATGATACTGTTGTTAACTAGATTATATAAAGTATGTAGTCTTACTTCACCACTAATACAGCGACTGACTCGATGAGGTCATGCTTTGTAGAACCGAAACATACCACCTTACCGGTACAGTACCGGACTCCCAGGAGTTCGGATATGCTTGACTTTGCTCGCCGGTGCCGGCTATGGAATCGTGCACCGATTACAGTGCAGAATACTATAAGACTAAATCCAAGATGGCATTTTTAGAGCAGCATACACAGCAGCTGAGGGAAGTGACCTTAAGGCCAGCAATCATCATTGGGTGATGTATTGTGTGCCTCTGGCACGGCTTGATCACTATCGGTAAGCCTTTTGAGCTTGTTTCCTTTATAATCATTAGGACACTTTAGTAGGACTTTGGCAAATTATGGAAACACAGGTGAATATATTCCATGAGAATGGCGGATGGCAAATTGAAGGGTCCTCACTGACGACCTGTCATTGGGATTTTTAGTGTTGGTAGCCTTTCTAGCTCCAGTTGGTTTTGCGGCCATATGCATTGTATGTACTTATCTACAGCATAAAAGGAAAGGAAAAAATAAAAAGACAAGCCTTGATTTTAGTGTCATGAACCGTGATTTACTCCGAACCTCGATCTTGACCCATCACTCGCGTAGCCAGCACTACGTGAGTGATGCTC
>Ga0307511_10004387_pt1 | contig 14397 bp, 8 predicted proteins | sample 13_EM_MG_FD_200266 | JGI IMG/M metagenome (GOLD analysis project Ga0307511, IMG submission 200266) | Populus trichocarpa ectomycorrhiza microbial communities from riparian zone in the Pacific Northwest, United States - 13_EM | ecosystem: Host-associated > Plants > Roots > Unclassified | place... | reverse complement strand
TGATGTATCATATATATATATTAATTATATATATATATATATATGTGTTTTTTCTACAAAATATATATTAATTATATTACTTTTCCAAAGAAAAAGAAAGATGGAGCTTGAAATTTCGTAGGATCGGTGTAGAAATCTGCTGGAAGAGATGCGTGTCGGCAAAAAATAAGTCTTGGAAAATTATTTCTGCCTCGTAAAAATTAACATGTTTGGGATATAACACTTCCCCAGAAAAAAAATGTAACATGAAAAATATTTACCCGAAAAATAATTTAATAAAAATACTTATAATTAAAGACCTATTGGATCATGTAATATGTCGGAGATAAATACTTTATACTTCACCTAACATTCCCTTTTATGGTCTATCATAAGTAATTTGATATTCTAAATGAATATTTAGTTTTATAGTAGTTTTATTAAAAAAATAAGTTTTACAAAATCATTTTTAAATGTGATTTGTTAGATTAAAATATGTGTTTGGTTGAATCTATAATTAAATTTTTATTAAGTAAAAAACAGTTTAAATGTATTTAATTAAAACATCTTTTGAAAGTATTGTTTATAATATAATGAATAAAAATAACATGTAGTAATTATGTAGTAATTTTATAGTTGTGAATTATATTATTGTGCATTGAATTTTTAATAGATCATAAAAAATGTGACATTAATATCCTATTTTTATTACCTCATTAAACTACTTGTAATTTCATCATAAACATGATTTATTCAAGATGACATCCAGTTTCCATAGCTTTGTGAACATGAAACGACATATGTTAAAAAATCATGGGAAATAAAACTGGGATTACAATCATATTCTACAAATATCATATTTTTCTACGACTTTCTTTTAATATAGTTATGTAGTATTATTGATGTCATTACAATCTAAATTTGTAATTTGTACGGATACACAAGCATGTTTTGTAAAATTCCTTATCTATGTTTCCATACTCTAAATAGCACGTTCAATCATATTGTATAATGACGAGGGTGCACGATAGTATTTTTCTTCCCAACTTATTAGTTGTCATCAACACCAAAAACCGTTGAAGTAATATCTCTCGTATTTATATAAATCTAAATATCCATACTAATTTACATATCCAATATCAACAAAATAATATTTCACTGTGATGAGAAAAAAATTGCAAGGAATTCCGCATCAAGTGCACGCTCTCTCATTCCTGATTCCGGACTGAACAGAACTGAGAAAAGCTACACTACACGTTGACAATTTGACCAATCCTCTCTTCTTGCTCTGTATATCAGGATAGAGCAGAGCTGCCAACTACCATACAGAGCCAACCATCTCTAAAAAAGAACTGATAGATCCTAATTTAATTTCGTGCTAGTATGATAGAACTGTTTCTGGGTTTCTGCAGCAGACGAAAAGAGCTAACTGGAAAACATAACCAGGCTACTAAAAAATTATAAATCCTGAACAATAGCAATCCACATCGCACGCTATATGAACTTGTGAAAAACCAAGTTTCAATAATAATAATAATAAAGAAAAAAGAAGTTCCATTGAAACCAGAAACATGAAAGTGTATGGTTGCAGGTTGTGCACTGAATCAACATCATCGGTAGGCCCATTGAGCCTCAGGCAACACTATAGAGGATAGATCTCCCCCATTACATAATAATAACAAAAGAAATTGAAATCATTATAACTCAAACCTGCTTCACAAAAAGTAATCAGATATACAACCGCTAGGATAGACCTCAACTGCTAGGATATATCTACTTGTGTCTGGTGCAAATATTCATGTCTAGAAAAAGAAAAAAATTACTTCCAAGCTTTCTGACCTGATCTTAGGAAATAAAACCATTAGATCATTCCAAGGACTGTCATTGCAACATGAGAACACTATTAGCAACAGTGATGATACCAGTTCAAAATCCAGTATCTTATATAACAAAAACACGACAGTTACTAGTATTAACAGTATTATAGCAGAGTGGCATTGCGGCCGAAAAGTATCAAGGCCACAAAACATAACTAGGTAACACTTTCAGATGCTGGTCACATTCTGTCAGCAAGATACTTGGCCAGTGAGTTGACAGGCTTAGCAGAGTCAACATTTCCTGTTTCCCTATGCCGAATCTTGATCCGAGCAAGGTAATCAGCTGCAATCCAAGCAAAGCTCAGCATCACTGAAGTACCAGCACCATCTGGATCTTGTAACTCCAGAGATTTCTTCACCCAATGAGGATGGTAGACAACCTGGTACCAAGCTGACGCCTTCTGCTCATAAAGCTTGTTCTTTTCACCATCCTCAAGTTGCTCAAACTCTAAATCCATTTTCTCAAAGATTTGCCTGAATTCTTTCTTTAAAGAATTGTAAGAATGTTTAAGCCTATCTTTCAGCTCTCCTTGCTTCCGGCTGCTGTACTTCGGCATAGACCATATGTGCCCTGTTACAACCTCTTCCTCCCTCTTCACTTTATACTGAGAAAGAAGGCCATTCAACTGCCCATCATATGAGCACTTTTGATCCCAGGCATCACTGATATAATCACTAGCTCCCACCACTTCAAGATCAGAATCATAAGGGATATCACCAGGCACGAGATTAAGCTCCGAAGATGCAGCTACATCTTCATCATAAGCATCTTTTATCTGGCGATATAGCCTTCCCAAAATTTTCTCTGACTTGTAGGACTGGTATTCCTCTTTCCCCATAAAATCTGGGTACATTTTGGGTTTCAAATATGGAGGCATGCTAACAACTTTCCCAGTCTTGGGAAAATCAACAGCTGTAGCGGCTAACTCTGCCAGCGTTAGGCAGTTCTTATCCGTGGCACCATACTCACTCAAATCAGCATGAACCACGTGTGCATTGCATATTGCCCCTAAATTGTCGTTCACCATGTTTTTTGCAAAGAATTCTATAATATCCTGTATGACAAAAATAAAAAACATTAGAAATTTACTCAGTGGCATGCATGGCATTCTACACGGTTTATCCCCCAACCACAAAATAATTAAATGACCTACAATCCGAATCCTCAGCGGTATTCAGAAATGTATACACGATACAAATATATCAGTTTCTGCCTACAAATATATCAGTTTCTGCCAAGCATGATTTTCCCTCATATCTGATCTTCCAGTTCAGCAACGTAGTAGAATTAGAATGACGCAGCAATGTTTTTCTTGTTTTAATAAGAAAAAGGCTAATACCCGGTTATAACCTTCCTTCAGGTGGAATCCAGGGAAAAGGAATTTGGAAACTCGCATCCTTCAGCATTTTTACACAGAAAGGTTTCTATTAAAATCAGAACCTGCACTCCTATAATGCTCAAACTTCTAACATTGCATGAACTAGTTGCCCCTGATGTCTGATGCATGCAAATGGTTTAGAGAAGGTGCAGATACAAGACTTGTAGCTCAGAAAGTTGGATGATACTGAACTTGAGAACTGCTATCATATATCCTGGATTAAAAGAGACAAAAATACAAAATATCCTCCCAGTATGTTTATGAAAGTTAAAACTGGCATGAAGGTTCTTCACATGGGTATTATGCTTAAGATTAGGGACATGTATGAGTTACCCAATTTACAGAGTAAAGGAGGTGAAGAAACTCTCTCAAGGTAACAGGAATGAAAAATATATTTGCAGATAACGTTACAAGCACTACAATATTCCACAAACTTCAGAGGTAATATTTGAATAAAGCACATAGATACCTGATGATTGACAGGACGAGCAAGAAGTTTGGCTTCTGCAGCGTCGTACTGCATGGGTATCCAGCTCCTCTTACTGGGAGGAATTAGGTTTTCATCCCAAGTGACAAAGTAGAGATCCCCATCAAGATCACTTCCAGAAGCTTCATTTGTGTGGGGCCTCTCACCTTTCTGTGGGAAGACAAGGCAATCATACAAGTGGTGAAGTCCTGGGACATCAACCGCTTCCAAAACCCTTACATCTCCAGGATGAAGACAGGGATTCTTAGCTATTACCACAGTCCCTTTGACGACTTGAAGATTTTTCTCGGCCTCACTAAACTTTGCGCCATGCTTCATAAAACATTTTTCCAGAGATGAATTTGACACTTGAATAAAGCACTGGCCTTGTTCAAGCATCCCTAGCTCGTCCAAGCAGCCCATCAACCATCTTCCAGAGGGAACAAAAATTCGAGTCTTCTCTCTAAGGTCCCAAAGCTGTGCAGCCCTTACACAAGTTAGCATTCCTCGTAAATGAGGTTCCCTATCAGGCTTGAAACCTGCACTCAACATTATAGCAGCAACATTCCCTTGGTCAGCACATGATGCAGTGAGGACATCAAATGCAACATCCGAGTTAACAAACATTTGGTTTAGTTTGGAGACCATAGTTTCCTGCATCTTCCAGAATACTGCATCAGGAACATTGAGAGTTGAGAGCAGTGTAATTATCTGCCTGTTTAGGAAACCAGGTTGAAACCTAGTCCAAGAACAGATTTCCAAAGTCGTATGGTTTGATTGGAACTTGTTCATGCTTGGCCTCAAAGACAAGCGGACACCGTCACCTTTCCCTGGCCAACAAGCCACAACTCCTTTGCAACCAGCATATCTGATTTGGTAAGCGCAGGGGGGATCAATATCTAACTTGAGTTTCTCTGCAACTTCCCTGGCAAGATCTGGAGTGATAATGCCAATGCCATCAGAGAAAACATAGCCATTCCTTTCAATATCAGGAAGATCAGAATTAACCTCCTCTGGTGGAACTTCTATAGTCGCATAAGTGGAGGAGAAACACTGACCCATTCTTGCCGCACACTTTGCAATGTTCCTATTGGTGAACTTCCCCATCCAGCTTTTAACATCCAGCACACTTATGTTTCTTTCTTCAGAAAAAAACCAAGCAGATTGGTCCCTCAGTTGATTGGCTGAGAAGGCCAAAAAGGAGTATCTCCGACCACATAAATAAAACCCTTCAGTCAGAATGCTCCTCACTCGTTTGAAGATTCTTGTTTTCTGAGGGAAGGAGTTAGATGTGATGTCTCTGACAATAGGAGCAACATAATAGTTTAGAACATTTGAATTCATTCTCTGCAAGCCCTCATCCATGAAGGTAACTCTGAGAAATCGATCAGCAACATCCTTGTATTTCCTCAAAACCCTATTGGAGAGTTCGACTTCAGGTGGAAGGCAGTAGGCTTTAGTTGGAGTGATGACCAGCCTTCTAATCTCTACAACGTCGCCCAACTGTTTCGGATTTTTAAAAAGGTTTGGGTTCTTCAGCAACCATTCTTGGACAGCTTTAAGCCTCCTATAAGCGTTGAACACTGGGCGTCTGTAAGTACAGATGTGCTTCAGTGCAGACACATTGACTTCAGTATGTTGATTTCTCAACAAGTCAAAGAAGTCATTTGATAATTGATGCTGATTGAATATGCCTTTATGCATGACAGCATTCACCAAAAACAATACCTCAAAAGCTATTCCCTCCTTGTGATGAATACAAAAGAATGGATCTGACATGGGCATTCCAAAGTCCGGTTCATCCAAAATCCTGATCCGTCGTCTGTGGTTTTCCTCCTGAAGGACCTGAACCCTCCGTTCCTTGAGATATTTCACAGCCTTTCTCAACTTTGAACCGTGACGAGGAGGGATTGATACTCTATAAGAATGGCACCGACCAATAGCCCCGCTCGCTGTAAAATCTGTGGTCCGGATCCAAGGATCATCATCATCCAACAAATCAAAAGGAACCCATGCTTCAATATCATCATCAGCAGTTCTATACCAGACCCAAGGTGCAGAAGCCAGCTGCAACAAAAGAACTAGACATGATGTTTCAGTGTACTGTATGATCTCATTAATGTCTCTCACTAGGAACTCCACTTTAAAATCACATTTTATAACAGCATGTTCAGATGTACTTTTGAGGGAGAAAGCAGTATTTCTAGAGAAACAAAACTTGCATGTTCCATCAAAAGGATCTACTAGAAAATCGACACCAGAGGGAGGTCCTCTCCAACCAACAAAGAACTCGTCACGACTAACCAAGTTCCCTATCTCAAAGCCCACATCAGATAGCTTAAAGGGAGTTGTTGTCCTCCTCCGCTGATTCAAGGTGAAAGGATTTTTAGGCCCCAAGCTAACCTTCAATGCTTTGTTATTCAAGAAGAGCTCGCAGCGCCCTGAAGCATTCATAGCCAAAGTTGCTGATTGAGGTAAGGCAAAGTGCACAAATGCATGGGGCACCACTCTCCTATAATCTTCTGTCCTTTCGATCTTTGTGATGTCAGTGATCTCAAAGTTGGGATAGGACTCAGGAGGAGTCCACGAAGTCTTCAATCTACACCGCCAAACAAGTCCAATAGCTCTGTCCAAGTATTCCAAAAGATCTTTTGCAGTGACATGAATGTCAAACCCACCAACACTAACTTGGGTTACCACTGTTTCCTTCGCACTTCCTTCTGCCTCCATTCTATTGTTAAAGATTCACCTGCTGCTAAAGATTATAGCAAAATCTTCTACCAAGAACCTGTTAAAGAAAACATGACAAACAGAACAGAGATATTAAAGCTTATACTTTCTTGCAACACATTGAACATCAACCCAACGCATTCTCTCAAATAAACGAATGAAATAACAAATTCACAACAAGTGCCAACAACAAACGAAATATAAAGCTCGAGACTGGAAATTTTTTCCAGAAATAATCTTAAATATGTAGTTACCAGCAAAGGCATGTGGCATGCCACTAATCATTTACAACACAGACTATCAAAATTTCATTCTCTGACTGCATATTTCAATTAACAGAATTTTGATTTAACCCCATTAACACAAAACCAAAGTATTCAACTTCCCACATAGACATGGTATCAAATACTTGTGAAAATCACCAAAAAGAAACAACCCATTTGAAAACATGGGGCTTTAATCTAAAACAGTGCCTGTTTCAATTTTCCTTCTACTTTCTCAGTAACAAACAGAATTTCAAATGAGCCAAGTTAATGTGCTCCACAAGAAGCCCCATTGGTCCACAGCAAAACCCAGGACACACTAGTTAACACATAATCAAAATAAATCAAACGTGTCAAATATCGTATACATCAAAATAACAAAACAAAAGCTCTTTCCCGCTAAGCAAAATACTTTTAACAAGTTTATAAATAGAAACAACTCATTTGAGAAGTTTGGGGCCTTGACTTTTTTTTTTTAAAAAAAAAAAAACCCAAATTCCAATTCTCTTAACACTTATCAGTTACCGAACAGAATTTCAACAAACCCCATCAACCCATCTCATATAAGAACAACATTTTTCCAATGCAACACCCGGGACAAACTAATTATCATATAAATAATCCAAACCAGTGAAAAACATGATCATATATTATTAAACTAAAAAAAACAGGCACTTTTTCATGCTTGTAACAAGTTTACCAAATAGAAACAATCCATTTGCGAAAGTTTGCAGCTTTAATAAAAAAAAAACACCTTAGTTCCGTTCTCTTTACACCTTCTCAGCAACCAGACAGGATTTCAACAAACCCCATCAACCCATTCATTAAAAAGAACCCATCTTTCCATAGCAAAACCAGGACACACTTGCTAACACATGAACAATCTAAACCAATGCATCATATACTATTAAGATGACGAAAAAAAACCATTTTATCAAACCCCATCAACCCTTTTCATAAAAAAGAACCCTTTCCCCCATTGCAAAACCCAGGACACATTATTATACACATGCACAATCTAAATCAAAATGAATCACACAATAATGTATCATCAGTACTAACCTTTCTGTTTATCCCTTTTAAAGTTACGATCCTGATCAAGCTAGAATTGAGACAATCTTCATGGGTTTTCAGTGATTTTGCTAAACAAAGAGAACAAAGGTGATAGATATATAGCATGTGTTTTGGTTAATAGCTTGTACGTGAAGCTGTCTTGGTCAACAGCCTGCTTGTGAAGCTGTCTTGGTCAACAGCCTGCATATGAAGTTGTTTTGGACTTGTGGTTCCCTCCTAGGAAAAGTTGTTCCGAGAGAAAGAGACCATTTTTCTTTAGCTGAGGTCACTTTCTCTTTTCCCCGCCTGGGGTTGCTATTTTTGCTTATTAACATGATTTTTTTAAAAAAAATATATTAGTAAAATAATACATTTTAAATAAATTACTGAAAAAACATTAGTTAAAAAACATAACATTTTAAATTTGTAGATTTAATCCTTTATTTATTTTTGTGTTTTAAAAATATTTTTAAAAGAATTTAATTTTTGGTGTTTTTAGATAATTTTGATGTGTTGATATTAAAAATAATTTTTAAAAAATAAAAAAAATATTATTTTAATATATTTCTAAATAAAAAACACTTTAAAAAATAACTTCAAGTATATTTTTTAAAATCATGACATTTAAAAAGAGTTAATGGGTTGTATGTGAGGAAAAAAGGAGAACGAGAAATAAATAAATAAAGAGATTTTATAGGTATACTGAAGCTTGAATTATAATATTATTGGTATGTAGTTACGAACAAAGGCATGTGGCATGCCACTAATCATTTACAGCACAGACTATCAAAATTTTATTCTCTTGACTATATATTTAAAATGTAACAGAATTTTGAATTAGAAATGTTGAGAGGCTGATTATAATTATTTTTTAAAGTGTTTTTTATTTGAAAATATATTTAAAATAATAATTTTTTAATTTTTTAAAAAATTATTTTTAATATTACATGATATAACATTAAAAAAATATTAATTTAAAATAAAAATATTATTTTTTAATTTTTTTCAAATATACTTTTAAAATTTAAGTATTAATCCCATTAACACAAAACCAAACTATTCAACTTCCAACATGTACATGGTCTCAAATACCTGTGAAAATCACCAAAATCACCAAATAGAAACAACACATTTAAAAACATGTGACTTTAGGTTTTGTTTGTTTTTATGTTTTAAAAGTATTTAAAAAAATAATTTTTTAATTTATTTTAGTTTAAATTAATATTTTTTTATGTTTTTAGATTATTTTGATGTACTAATATCAAAAATAATTTTTAAAAAATAAAAAAAATATTATTTCAATATTTTTTAAAATAAAAAAATATTTTTAAAACCAACCGAACCACTCTTTCAAATTCCTAATTTCAAATGAGCCACGTTAGTGTGCTCCGTGACACCTTCTTATACAAATGCACAATCTAAATAAAAAATTATAACAAACATATAATTTGATTTGAAATTTAACGTTTACCCTGTTAATTATTTAGTATTTCAAGAATTATTTTCCCTTTTCTCACATAAAATTAGGATTCATAAATAGTTTTTGTGATAAATTTTATATTTATGTGAGAAGAAAAAATTAATTTGATATGATGTACTATTTTTTCGAATAAAAAAAAAGCAAAAACTTATCGAATCATATCAAATAAAATAATTTATTTAAATTTGATAAAACCAACTTATCCGAAAAATGAGAAAGATCATTGTATGCATATAATTTAATTTGTTTTTGCTTCCTACAATACAAATAAATTCTGTTAATTTTTCTGATAAGGACAACATTGATTAAAACCTATTAATTCTAGACTAAAAGGTTAATATTGAAACTTTGATGACATTATGAAAAGATAATTTATAGTTTAGGGATCAATTTGTAGTCATCCGAAAAGATTATATCCTCTCACTCTCTGAGGAGACAAGCACAAAGAGGATATTCGAGTTCCTACGAATGTTCTATTCTGCTTTACGCCCCGCATTTTCTCTCTCTAACCCACAGCCAGCCACGTCTAATTTCTCTCTCCTCTCTCTCTCTCTCTCTCTCTCATAATTATCTCTCATAATAAAAAAAAGTTAAATAAATAATTACCATCACCGATCATTTAACGATTGTCTTCTCCAGCGGCAGTGATCTGGTGCGGTGAGGAAAACAATGAAGTTCTGGAAGAGCTTAAGTAATTTAATGGAGGAAACGTTGCCGGATTGGAGAGATAAGTTCTTATCTTATAAAGATTTGAAGAAACAATTGAAGTTAATTTATCCTAAGGAGGGTGATAAGCCACTGAATAAACGGCCTAGATTGGATGATGATCAAATGGAGAGTGGTGAGGCGGAGAAGGAGGTAATTGATTTTGTTAGGGTTTTGGAAGATGAGATGGAGAAGTTTAATTCCTTTATTGTCGAGAAAGAAGAGGATTATGTTATCAAATGGAAGGTATATATTTTTGCTTATTTGAATTTTAATTTCGATTTAGTTTTTATTTTTGTAGTTCATGTTTGTTTGTTTGGTCTTGGCCTTTTTTTAATTGATATTACATGTTTATTTTTTATTTTATTTTTCAATATTAATATGTCTTCAGTGATTGAGTTTTTGGTTGAAAAAATATTTTTTTTTACGGTTTTTATGAAATTGCTAGTGAGTATTTGGAAAGAAGAAGAAGAAGAAGAAGAAGAAAAGAAAAAAAAAGAAAGAAAGAAGGTTATCTCATGGAACATGCTCCCTCCTTTGCAAGTGGGTCCCACATGTGTGCGAAAGAGAAGTAATCTGGATTCAGGGCTCATTTGCATGCGAGTGATATCGAGTGTATTGAATAAACTTTTTGGGTTTGAATTGTACTTGTAGAAGATAGGAATTTGTGTGTTTAATGGTTGATGTGGAATTCTAGTGATTGGTTAAAATGAACATGAAAAAAAGAGTGAAATCTATAGACTTGAAGTGCATTTCTTTTTATAAAGTGATGGGATTTGGGAGAACGTGGTTGGAGTTACATGTATTTTAATTAAAATGTGATTTTTGGGCTGTGGTTGCAATGCAGGAGCTACAAGATAGAGCAGAAAAGGCGAAGGATTCAAATGAAGAGCTGATGAAAGTAGGGAGGGAGATAGTGGATTTTCATGGAGAGATGGTGTTGTTGGAGAATTACAGTGCCCTTAACTATACAGGTATTTGTCTCCCTTTTCTGTGGTTGGTGAAATCCTGTGATCTCTGTGGATTAAGCGTGATGGACAGTTCATTGAATATGATTTATATCCTTGTGAGCAACTAGCCTTTCGGTGACATTGTCAATGTTATGGTGAATGGCTTACAAATCGAGAGACTATGGCAAATAAGAATGCATATTAAGTTGACATGAGCTCAGTAGTGCCACTTGATGGGAATTGATTAGACTTGTATAGAGATAAGTCTCTGGTATTGCGTGCACGAGGGTCACTTGTTTAGTGTAGTGGGAGGAAAAAAAGGGCAACGAAGAAACTTGCCACTGAGGCAGCTACTTATACTAAACCAGGCCTAAGTCGAAGAAGTGCTTGGAATGGAGGTTTTTCTCATTCAACAACTTGAAATTATTCTTCTGAATCTTTGCGTTCTGTTTGCAGGACTAGTGAAGATACTGAAGAAATATGATAAGAGAACTGGAGCTCTGGTCCGCATGCCCTTCATCCAAAGGATTATGCAACAGCCATTCTACACAACTCATGTACTTAACAAGCTTATTAAGGAGTGTGAGACGATGCTGGATCATATTTTCTCTAGAAAAGAACCATCAGTCTCTCCTCAAATAACTGATGAGATAAGCGGCCTTGATACCAAAACTTCAACTGAAAATTCGGAGAGGTCGCTCAGAGTTCCCAGCGAACTCCCAGAGATAGAGTATATGGAAAGCATGTACGTGAAGCTAACACTGTCAGCACTTCGCGTCTTGAAGGATGTTCGGAGTGGAAGCTCAACTGTAAGCGTGTATTCATTGCCCCCTTTGCAAATTAATACACAGGAGGGGGATTGGAAGAAAGTTAATGTCTTGGAACAAGCAGCCAAATAGACTTCTTCATTCTGTTTTTCGAGAAAATCAGAATAGCTAACTTGTTAATTTCTCTCTCTCTTATATTATACAAATGGATTCTGATACCGTGACATTGGTGTGCTTAAATCATAGCTTAGTGACTCTCCATTTTATTCCTGTAAATTCTTAAATATTAGAAGGATGCCCTGCTATTGTTTTTTTGTGGAATATAAATTTGGTTTTGACTTTTATGTCGCTGTTAAACAATTAATTTCACATCATTTTTATTGTTACTCATTTTTTGACCGCCCAAGTGCTGGAAATGGTGTGTATCTCTTTTAAACCAAATGCAGGAATTTAATTCGTGATTGTTGAAAATTGACAAAAATAGAGAAGAAAAAATGTTTTTCGAATGCTGTTTGAGCTATTTTCTGCCCTCTTTATCCTTTCCCTTTGCTGCCAAAATCATCAGGATTTTTAGGCTAATTAGGAGTCTTTATAATTCTAAATTCGTTCCTTCTTTATTTAGTCTTTAAGATTAAATAAATCCTTCAGAATTTGTACTGAAAACTGATTCTGCTGCTGTCGCAATTTTTTGTTCCAACTTAGGCTCTCATTTTGACTTGGTTTCGTGCAATATCTGACCATCCTAGCTATATTTTGTCACTCATGACATGTTGAAGAATTGATCTACACCTTTATTGGGTCCTAGGGCTCAATGTTCTTATGGCATACTCTCAGTAAGATTTGGATGCTTGACATTGTCAGTTTCCTGAATCAGATTAGGAAATCCTTTCGACCAACCAGGTTGCGGTCAAATTCGGCTCTTCAAAACGAATTTATCTCACTTTGAATCCTTCATAAAAGTTGTAGACTTGTATGCGTAGATGAATTTGGGTTTTTGAATCTCCTGATTTCGATATCAGAAGCTCAAGATATTACCATGTGAATATCTAATGAGAAAGCAGAGAATCCTGCCGCGAGAAATGTTCCAGCTCGAGTTTTTGCAATTTTGTTCTTCAAAACGAATTTATCTCACTTTGAATCCTTCATGAAAGTTGTATACCTGTACGTGTAGATGAATTTGAGTTTTTGAATCGCCTAATTTCGATATTAGAAGCTCAAGATATTCCCGTTTGAATATCTAGCATGAAAGTAGAGAATCCTGCTGCGAGAAGGATCCTGACCTGAGTTTGCCGGTCTGATTCGAGGGACCTGATTTAATGTTTCAAGAATTTATCAGGTTAATTAAAGACCAATTTTAAGCTTTGGAAAGTAATTGGTTTCGTTGAAGGAATTGAAAAAATAGGGACTGGATCAGAAAATGTCACAATAATTTCTGACTAATATCAAGGAAGCAATATATCAAGGAGATAATTACTGAATCATATATGTTGAGAAAATAATTACTACAATATAAAAGACCATAGATATAGGATTTGATTGGTGCTGGTTATAGAAGACAATCTCTGCAATAATTATTGCATTATTTCCTTGAATAAAACGTGTAAAGACTTTCTATATAAGTGAACCTCCAGCCATATGTAAAAGGGGGGGAATTTTGAGAGTAGAAAAAGTGAGAGAAACACATAAAAAACCTAAATCTAAACCCTCTCTAGAGGAGCCCATAGCCGCCCATCAACACAAATTTTTAGACTCTTTCTCGGCCACCCACCTTGAGCCGCACACTGCCCTTTCCATCTCCATTCTCAAAATCAAAACAGATCTTCCCTCTATCACCCGAATAGCTAGAAAACCAAAGCCTCATCCTCTCCTTTTTTTCTTTTGGCTTCTCCCCATCACTACCAGATTCTCCCCCACGGTCTAACAACCTCTCTTAAGACCAGCCAAAACCGTGAGCCACAAGCAGTGTCAGGAGCTTTGCTTCACAGTCCAAACAGACAGTTCTTCTCTGAGTTCTGCATCAAAAAGCAGCCGTCTCCAGCTTCAACAGCGGTGTCATCTTCAGCCCCGGCAGCCATCGCTGACTCGCAGCCCCCCAACCACTGGAAACAGGTACTAGCCGCAACAGCAATCTAGTAGTGCGACCAGTCTTGTTTTTGCACCAGCAGTTGGTCCCAATCGTCTCCCTTGCCATATCTCTTCCCCATCGCCCCAGCAGTAGCTGCGTTTTCTCCTCTACACCAGGAGCAAGAAGCAGCAGGGGTGCGCGGTCATCACCAGTCATTACAATTCCTCAGCCACTTTGAGCACGCAAGCTAGCAACACCAGAGGAGATTTTGTTTTTACTTCGGCCATAGGTTACTCCTCCAGCAGCATCCTTCTCTTCCCTGCAGAGTTTGCACTGATCGTAGCAACACCAAAGGGCCGTCATTGAGACGATCATCTTTTAGCTAGCAAATTTGTCTCCACCGGGAACAGCGAGCAGGGTCGTCCTTTGTGAGCAGCGCCCAATCATCTCCCTCTACTTCGCCTCCAGCCACTGCCTCGCAGGTAAGTCTTTCTTTCCCTTTTTTTGCCAAATTAATTACCTTTGCCACTGTAGCATGCATATGCATGCAACAGTGGCAGAACTGGTTACTGGTTTGGGCCAGTAACCGGGTTGGGTCTGGCTGGATCTAGTCCAACCCATACGGTGGGCTAGATCCAGTCCAAAAAAGATAAAAAAAAAAAGTTTTTGTTTGGCTTCGAGGG
>Ga0307511_10004386_pt1 | contig 14399 bp, 5 predicted proteins | sample 13_EM_MG_FD_200266 | JGI IMG/M metagenome (GOLD analysis project Ga0307511, IMG submission 200266) | Populus trichocarpa ectomycorrhiza microbial communities from riparian zone in the Pacific Northwest, United States - 13_EM | ecosystem: Host-associated > Plants > Roots > Unclassified | place... | reverse complement strand
TGTAAATTTAATGCAGTTTCTTTTTTTTTTTTTAATGTTTCTTGGATTATTTGACATGTATGTGCGCACTCACCTGTGTTCAAGCAAAAATTTTAGTTTGTTTTGTTGCCTGTGCATGCACAGTCTGTCTTCACTGTGAAAAAAATGGCAATCTTACTGATTGATGGTTTATAAATTTCTATTATACCAAGTTGTTTTCTTTGTGTTTATTAAGCATATATTCATTTGATGGGTTATAACTATGTGCTGAATCTTGCAGTTTTATGTTAATTATGGTCATGTAGGAATTTAAACAAAAATCATTTTCAATGTGTGCATGTTCACTTTATTTTTCTTTAAGTTTCTTCTTCTTCTTTTTTCTTATGCATTTGTTTTCTACAGCACAAGTTAAATAGAGGCAACCGTGAGAAAGTCCAGCAGTTCATGAGTATAACTGGGACAAGGTAAATCAAAGATTAAATTTGATGTTGCTACTGTACTTGGAATGATCATTATTGAGACTAAACTTTAAATTAAATATGAGGTTCCTGGAGGACCCTTTCCCTTGCTGTTGATACTCCTTTTTTTAAAATTAAAATTAAATAATGGTAGCACGAATTAACTTTCATTGGAAAGATCTTGTGTGCATGTGTGAATAAAGTAAGAATTGTATCCAGGTGCTTTGCTGTTTCTTTTATTTCTATTTCTCATTACTTATCGAAGCAATTTTTAGAATTTAAAATTGAACTTATTGTCTAATCAATATGTTTTACTTATTTAAGGAAAAAGGAAAAAAGAGAGAAAGGAATAGATTTCAGAACATGATATGGGCAATGACCTTTCATAAATGTGACATCTTATTGTTCTTGGGAATAATGATTTGAATGTGTGTTTATGATCTGCACAGGTAGCCTTGTTCCTTTTCTTTTACAGTTTGGTGATTAAAATAGTTATTTTGAAATGCAGCGAGAAGGTTGCTGTTCAGGCTTTGAAGGCTAGTGATTGGCATCTAGAAGGAGCATTTGATGCGTTCTACAGCCAGCCTCAGTCTAGAACATATACTGATTCTAGACATTTGGAAGAGCTTTACAACAGATATAAAGGTGAACAGTACTTATCTACCTACTTCTCTCTCTAGTGGCACTTAAATTAGAACCTTCAGTATGCTGCAATTAATAAATTTTAGATGCATTGCTACATGCTTATTGAAAATGTGCATTTAGATGCCTCAGTCTAGAACATATACTGATTCTAGACATTTGGAAGAGCTTTACAACAGATATAAAGGTGAACAGTACTTATCTACCTACTTCTCTCTCTCTAGTGGCACTTCATTTAGAACCTTCAGTATGCTGCAATTAATAAATTTTAGATGCATTGCTACATGCTTATTGAAAATTTGCATTTAGATGTATTACTGTATGCTTATTGAGGATGTACTTTAATTTCTATGTCATTATATTATACATTGTGCTTATTGAGAATGTACTTTTAATTCTATGTTGTTATATTATACATCTGTTCTTTAATATTAAAAGAGGTATTGATGTTAAGATAATCATTAAGGAATTGGTTGTTGCTTATAACCCTGCCTCATTTGCCACTATTTAGATGCAACCAAATTGATAGTTCTATCCCAGGTAATCTCGGTTCTTCTTCTTTCTTTCTATTTTTCCTCTTACAGAATGCAGTATTCAAACCTAGAGATGCCAAATCTCTCTGTTCCAATTATCTAAAAATATAACTTGCTCCATATTTATTTGATACTCTGTGCACACCATGTAGGATCCAAATTGACAGAGCAGACATAAATGTCTACAATATATATACAAATTGCCAATTCTTTTTGGCTTACAGTGTTCACAAAAGAAAAAATATACTGTTAGAATATCTCAGTTATTTGCTCAATGGCAATTCTGATTATCATTTTTTTTGGAGTACCATTATCTGCATGTGTCTTGGTGCATTTGAAGCATATTAAACTTACAAATAAATCATGTTTTTTGCACATGTATGGATAATGCATAAGTTAGTGGAACAACTTTTTTTTATTGGAAAAGCCCTAATGGTTCTATATAGCATCCAACAACTTACCAAATTTTGTGTGAGTACAAAATTCACTTTTTTCACAAAGATACTCTTTAAAGAACATAGTTACCCTATTTTATATTAATAGGTTAGCGAAATTATGTTTACTCATAGACTTTTGCTCTGATTTGTTTTGCAGATCCTTATGTTGATATGGTACTGGTTGATGGTATCACCATCCTTTGCAATGATCTTCAGGTGCTGCTTTGACTTCCATTTATTTGTTTGATTATAAATGTTGCATCGAATCAGTTCAAAGATTAGAAATTGTTTCTCTTAGATTCTGAAAATAACATCTGAACCTTTCTCATTTGTCAGGTGGATCCTCAAGATATTGTTATGGTATGCGTGCATTTATCTGTCCCAATGCTTTGTTTCTGAGGTGCATGCATCTGCATATATTTTTATTCACTCACATGCATATTCTGGTATTCTGTTGAATTACTTAAACGGGAAATGTAACCTGATCATAGAACAAAAAAGAACATGTAAGACAATTTTGCAAAATTGCAATTGCTTTGCATATGTTATACATTAAATAATAGTTTAATCAGTCTAGAAATTTATATGTTGTTACATTTTACCTGCTTCTTTTATATAGAAATACATTATAGATATCGAGTGGGTATCGGTGATTGTACCAGCACCATTAGCTTTTAAGACTAGGGGTTATAGTTGATGTTGATTCATCTACTTTAATGTCTCTAATTCAAAACTGAACTTGACAATTTTGTTTCATCCAGCTCCTTTACTGTTCCTGCTATAAGTAGTGAAGAAAACTAAAATTTACCCTACAAGTAATATATCTAGAGAAATGTGATTGATTACTTCTCAACACTGTTTCATTTATAAATAACCCCTGTTCAAACATCTTCACCATTGGCCATGTACCTCATAAATAAACTGATCAATTATCCTGATGGAGCTTTAAAAAATTTATCAGAAGATGGACAAGGTTAGTTCACTTTTTTATTCAGCTTCCTTCATGGTCCTTGGCTTTACTTGTCCCTTAAATCTGAAGTAATCTGGCATTTGATGATTGGAAAGATTTGAAGAAAGTATGTCAGTTGTAGTTTCTTGAAACTCGTCTAGAGTATATGTTTTGCTGCCTGCCTGCTTCTAATATAGTGGGTGACAGTTTAAGGAATATTTGAATGGTCTCTCATTTGGTACTTTGGAATTTCAAGCGTTGGTAACTTAATCAGTTTTTCCTAGGGAATGTTTTTGAGCTTTCAGTTCAACGGACGTAAAAAATTAAAGTTTCTCTCCACTGCTTTTCAATGTGGAATCTAGGGATATGAAGTATAACAATTTTAATGTTTTTTTTCTGAAGAAGTTACTGTTTGCATATATACTGGCAAGGAATAATTTATTTAAGCTAGTGATAGGAAAACATAGAAGGAAGGGATAATTAATCAATTGTAATTGAGTAGTTCTTACAAAGTGGTCTAGTGGATTTGTATTTGGAATGGTGGGGTGTTTTCATTAATATGGCGGAGTATGGTAGGAGAATTTTACTCTCACATGATGCATGGCATGAGAGGCGCTTCAAAATTTCTTTTCTAATTAATATCCAACTAATTCAAGGTGGAAAGTTACAAGAGTTTTTTCAAACTTGTATCGATGAAAAAAGACTTGCTAGTGTAAGTAGGTTGTGTAAGAAAATAATATAAATCATATCTTGAGATCTCACCTAACAATTTAAGCTATTAAGTTGAATTGGTTTCTTTGACATGGTATCAGAGCCTTGATGACCAAGCGGTCACGAGTTTGAATCCCGTCACCTCCATTCTATTTGATAAAAATTAAGCACAAAGTAATATGAGTCTGTGCAAGTTTCAAGCCCAAAGAGCTTTCACTTGAAAGGGTGTACTAGAGAATAATATAAATCATATCTTTAAACCTCATCTAACAGTTTAAGCTTTTGGGTAAGATGGTTCTTTGATAGGTCGCACTTGTTGATAGGCTGTGTTTAAATATGCATGGATTCGACCTGGATAAGGTCTTGGGTGAATCAACCCAAACATATCCATTTTAAATGTAGCCCTAACTTGGCTGCTTTCCTAAAAAGTGAAAGTCCTACATGGGATTGGGATTAGGCTTAGTTGGATCCATCATCCCTTGTTTAAAAGTTCCACTTAATGAAAATTTCTCAATTTTGATTTTTAACATATGAAGTGATAATCTATGCATCTTATAAGAACTAGATGTGTCCTTTTTCGAACTTTGGGACAGTTGGGAATGTAAAAGTGGGAATTTTTATCCATTTGCATATTGGTAATGTCATCTCATAATAAAGAGTTTCAAAGTATCTAGAAAGGAAGCTCATGGTAAAAGTCAAACATATAAGCGGCATTCATTACATTAAAGAAACTGCATATGTTCCTGCCTGGAATGCCAACCTGAAAACTGCCCTGCATGGATTGGGCCATTGTAAGGCTGAGCTCTGCATAAAACTTATACTCCTAGTATTCATTAACAGGTACCCATTAACCCATGATGTACCAGTGAATTTTTTCTTCTAATTGTTAACTTGGCATATTGTCAATTACATATGCCAATCAGGGTAAGGTAAGTTGGTAACATGTTATGTCACTTGTTATTGCAGTTAGTTGTTTCATGGCACATGAAGGCTGCCACCATGTGTGAATTCTCCAAGCAGGAATTCATTGGTGGATTACAATCACTGGGGTTAGTGTATAAATTTTTTGTGTGTCCTGTTGTTTCTTTCACTCTAAAGAAGTATAAGTCGATAGCATGGAATTGTTTTTATGTGACTCTAGTTTAAGCTGTATATTATTGGCAGGGTCGATTCTTTGGACAAGTTTCGTGAAAAAATACCATATATGCGATCTGAGCTGATGGACGAACGTAAGTGCAACTTCATAAACTATTAAGAAATTTCCCTGATAAATTATAATTTTAAAATTTCATTCCAGGGTTAGTTGTATGGATTGTATTATTGATCACAAACCTGTGGGCACACAAACTTTGCGCGCACGTGCGCACACACAAAAACCTGATATACATTTGTTTAAATAATTATAAAGAGATTTTTTTTATGTGGTTTTATCACTGAAATGACCTTTCCTCCCATTTTCCAGAGAAGTTTCGTGAAATATACAACTTTGCTTTTGGCTGGGCAAAAGAAAAGGTAAACACTGTTTTGCACAATGAATGTGCCTGGATTTGTGCTTGACGACAACTATTATTTTTTGCATCTGGCATACTTGACATGTTAGATAATTTGCCATTGATATTGAAAATTTGTGTCCAACAATTTAAACAACTGCCTGTCTGTGGCATAAACCAAGCCAGGTACCAAATTTAATGAATAAAGCACTTTAATGGAGTTGATATGTTAGCAAAACTTGTTATTCATGAAACTGTCAGTGATGCTCATTTCATATCTCCAGAAATCTGTTTTCTCGTCACAGTGCCTGGTTTTGTGAGTATTTGTCTTGATGGATGTGAGTTCCCATGTGTAGAATAGAACAAGTCTGTGGTTATCATATGCATACATGATTTAAAGCGTCACAAGTCCAGCTTCAGGAATAGCACAAAAAATATAGTGCTTGCTAGTGGTTGTGGTCAGACCTGATATTGGAATACACTTTCCAATGATTTTTTAATACATTAGGTTTGCCAATCTTATGCTGACTCTGGTGTTTTTTTGTTGATATTAGGGACAAAAATCGTTGGCATTGGATACAGCAATTGGTATGTGGCAACTGCTGTTTGCTGAAAAACAGTGGCCTTTGGTGGATCACTGGTGCCAGTTCTTACAGGTAGCTTTTAACTGCATATGATGATCTATCATTTCAATGTTACTGAAAGCATTCAAGGTTGATTATTCCTAAATTCAGAATCTGTGCTTATGAATAGTGGATCTGGTATCTAGATAAGCTGACTTGTGTTGAGTGGTGAGTATGCAATAGTAATAAGCTAACCAGCTATCAGTCTTGAACGGCTATATTCTAGAGTGATTATGTCAGGAAGTGTTTTAATAAGCTAATCAGTAGTCTTGAACACCTATTTATGAATGGCAAACTGACATGTAATTACCAGTGTCCTTAATAGATATCTTTTAGCACATCAGACATGAATTTAATACTTCTATCACCAATTTCATTCCAGTACTTTCTGTTTTTTTCTCTAGTAAGAGATGACTTTCTAGTAGGTTTGACCATTCATGTTTGTATCAACTATGGTTTTATTTCTAGTCTTATCGATATTTATATTTTCATGAATTATTTATTTATTTTTATTTGATGATGCTCTCAGGCTCAGCATAATAAAGCAATCTCGAGGGACACTTGGTCTCAACTTCTGGAGTTTGCCAGGGTAAGATAAAGCATTATGCTCGCTGAAGTTACTTGCTTGTTTCAACTAATATAAGCTTATACACCCATAGCTAGTATGTTGTGCCATATAGAGCTACTAAAAGGAGAGGGGAAAGAGAAGTTATTCTATAGCTTTAGGTAATTAGATGTTGTACCAACAAAGTCACTAGTTTGAGTATAAAATAATTTGGCTTCTAAGTTTGCAGAATTGAGGATGATGATTAATGGCCCTAACCTGCTTAAATTTGTGACTTGATTGATTTTCTCTTATGACACAGTGAGAGATGTAGAGCTCTATTTGACTAGCCTTAGTTCAGAATTTGTAAAAATAAATGCTTCGGAGTGAAGGATAAAAGGAAACTAAAGTCCTCTTTTCTCCCTTCCCCTCATTCTCGAATCACTTTTCTGAGCTTGGATCATGAGATGTGGATGGGTGACTGAAATTCACAAGTCTTCAAGGCTATTCATCCACCATTTGTATACCCCATTTACACCGCCTAGATGCAATGGATTGCTTGCTTGTCACGAGTGAATCTTGTGGATCCTACCTTTCTGTGTTTAGCTGGCATGTAGAACACACTAGATACCTCATTTTGGGCTGCCCTCTAGGGAATGGATCGCGTACTCTGGAATTCCTAATCAAATTTTATTTTCCCTAAAGGTGGTAAGTTAGATAAATTGAATGTTGGAAGTTATTTTTAGCTCGATGAAATTCTGGAATTATGAGGAATGAATTTAGTTTATACCTTTTTCTTAGTTTATATCATAAAATTTCTTGTTTTGCGCAATGAAGTAGAAATCCAAATTGACAATAAATACAGACCGGGGAGTTTTACCTTTACTATCTTATGAAAGATGCAGCAATGAAAATATGGCATGCTTTTCGTGCGTGTAGGACTGTATCATGGGGGCCTGGTCTTGTATGATTGAATCTATTGTCATTGCGAATACTAATCTTGTAGAATGGTTTTCTTTTCAACGCAGACAGTAGACCCCACATTATCAAATTATGATGCTGAAGGTGCATGGCCCTATCTGATTGATGAATTTGTTGAATATTTGAATGAGAATGGCATAATGCAAAAGGGTCGGTCAACTGAATGGAGCCAAAAACGATGATTGACCATGGGAATCCTCTGATGTAGGTCGTGGATTTTTGGCTTATATTCTGTCATTTTCTTCCAACTTTTTTTTTTCCTTTTTCTTTCCACAAGACCCAAAATGAAAGGAAAAGGAAAGATGCATTGGTATCTGATATCTGAATTTGGCAACCCGCACTTGGATTTTCAGTTAATGGGATTTTCTGTATTAGATCCATTTCTTGTGAAAGCTGAATAACTTGTTGAAATTTCTCAAAAAAGAAAGGTTTGTTGGTGTGTAATATCTCACTTTTCTGTGCTCTATTTTTTGTTTTGATAATGCCGCGTCCATGTTTGTGTCTTCCTGTCATTGAAGGTGCAAAATTCTATGTGTCCAAAAGTAGTAGCGGCTTCAAAAGAATTGAAGGTCTTGCAGGTCGCATTTAGATTTTAAAAATCTCGATACGAATTGGAACCTACTTTCTTAAAAAAGAGTCAGAATGTTGCATCGAAATAGCGTCTACTAGCTCCAGTCTTCACTTTCACCTGTCGTTTAATGTGGTCTGATCTTGGAAATAGCGTCTACTAGGGAAGCCAGGGAAGGGGAAATGGGCATTTGAACCCCTGATCTAATTTGGAACGGGTTATAGGTTTAAAAGTGTAGTAATAAATTGTTTTTGAAAATATTTTTTATTTTTTAAAATTATTTATTTTAATGCAGTCGGGAACTGTATCGGACATAAAATGCATGGAGAATGCCCAAATTGACATTTCTACCAAATTCAAATGCTCAACCCAATGACACCAACCCAAAACATCGAATTGATGAGAGGAAGTCGATCCTCATTTCTTTTCTTTTTCCCTTATTAGACTGACCTCATAAATTTTGATGATTCTGACATTATTTCAGAGTTTGCATGTCCAAATTCACATGAAAAGAAAGACCCAATAGGCCATACAAACAAAAAACCGAATCACTATCAAATTTATAACTACTCTTTCGCAGAAACTTGGAGCATTCACTAAAATTGTCGCGTCAGTGACAGCAGCAGTAAACCTCTCACTCATAGTATTCCCTCCTTTAATTATGCGCTGCCACCAGTGCCATGTGCTCAATCAGGTCCAGCACTCGGTTGCTGTAAAAAAGAGCAATATATATTGTCATGTATCATTACCGTAAAACGACCAGCAATGTACACGTAGTATTCGATACCAGCCTTTGTTTGCACACGCCTCAGTAAGAGAAAGATGCTATACCTGTAACCCCACTCGTTGTCATACCAAGAAACAAGCTTCATGAAGGAAGCGCTCAACCCTATCCCAGCTTTGGCATCAAATATGCTTGACCTGGAATGACAACAAGCGCATTAGAATGCAAATGATGCAGAAGAATCACTGAACTTCGGTTAATTAAATCAGATCAGCGCCAAATAAGATCATGCAAAAGATCTATTTGTAATTCTTAATTATTCACAAGCAAGTCCAGTTTCTATATAAGATAAAGATACCAAAGGTGCGAGCATTCTCAACTGATGATTAAAACAAAAAAGAAATTTTCAAACCCAAATGAGTTGACCAGACAAACTTGACGCAGCTAGGATCAGAAAATGATCGCCACCAATTGCTAATATTTATAGTTGTTTGAAATGAAGCAGCTCAACACAAACACAGGGAAACGAATAAAGGGTAAAGGGGAAGCTTACCTTGAGTCGCCAACAAAATCATTGGAGACAACATCATCATCAGTATAACCAAGAATGCCCATAAGTGGGCCCTCTGATGCATACCTTGATTTGAAAATCAGAATTTTAACTGAGTTATTCCCATTGAACTATAACCAGTAAACTATAAATAGAAGCCCTCCATCCTGGCCCAACCCCAAACCAAAATTGAGAAAAATATGCAAAGATAAAAAAAATAGCAGATTTACTTAATAGCTGCCTTGACATCTTCATATGATGCACTCTTCTCAAGTCGACAAGTTAAGTCCACAACAGAAACATTAGGAGTTGGGACACGGAAGGCCATTCCAGTAAGTTTTCCATTGAGTTCTGGAAGAACTTTTCCAACAGCCTACAATAACCAAAAAAACATGTTCACATGACTTCTTGCCAACAAGTTACATAGAACAAAGTCCTAAGTTAAGATATTCAATATCATACCTTTGCTGCGCCAGTGGAACTAGGAATGATATTTTGCGCGGCTCCTCGCCCCCCACGCCAATCCTTCATTGATGGACCATCTACAGTCTTTTGAGTTGCTGAACAACAAAAGTCACAAATATGTTATACAACTATAAAAGACAGTATGCTAAACAAAAGCACATGAATGCAAGAATATGCATGGGAGACAGACCTGTGGTTGCATGGACGGTTGTCATTAAACCTTCAAGGATACCAAATTCCTCATGAACAACCTGTGAAACCAGTTTAGAGGAAATTAAGGCATATTAAAGAGATAAAGGAGATTATTACATATCAAAAAACAAAACGAAAAAAAAAAATTGCATGAATTAATTGGATCTTCAAAAGTAGTGTAAAGAAATGCAGGGGCCAAAACAGCCCAGAGGTTCTCCCAGCAACTGTTAATTAGAACAAAAAAAAGTGTAATTGAGCTTGAAATTTCAGGATGAGATAAGACCTTCGCAAGAGGAGCAAGGCAATTGGTAGTGCAGCTTGCATTAGAAACAACGTCCATGTTTGGCTTGTATGTCTTCTCATTTACTCCAACTACAAACATCGGAGCATCAGCTGAGGGAGCTGATATGACCACTTTCTTGGCACCACCCTGCAGAGCAATTCACTAGCTCAACTTGCAGCAGTGCATGGATCTCGATATAAAAGAGAGACAGGCAGAACAAAAACTGGGAAAAACTTGAGGGAAATAGCAGTTAATACCAACCTTCTTGTGAGCTGCAGCCTTCTCAAGTGTGGTGAAGACACCAGATGATTCAACCACAAACTCAGCCCCAAAATCACCCCAAGGGATCTCTGCAGGATCCCTGGATTCGATGAGTTTAAATGTTAGATTGAAGAGCTAATATTGCAGTAAAAACTGTATTAGGATTCATACTGACATTTGATTCAAGATGCTAAAATACAAGTTGCAGTAAGCCAACAGTAAGTATTTCAGGTCCTATACAGATATGAGTGCAAAAATAACATCCCCAGATAGTACCTTTTGCTTGTAATTTTTATTTGTTTCCCATTGATTTCCAAGGTGGAATCATCCAGAACCTTGATGGTTCCATTGAAAACTCCATGAGTAGAATCATATCTGAACATATAAGCCTGGATAATGTGAAGAAAAAAAAGGAGTTAATCATAGACAATTCTTTAGAAAATTAAGGAAGCTTCCAATATAGGATTTTCCCCTACGCCCCAGCCCCCCTATTTCCCCGAATGCAACATCTCCCAAATTATCAAATAGCTATAGCTAGATCAACATATACCAACACGCTTGATTCGTTTTAGTCATCTTCAAATTCTCCAAGCATTCTTGCATACCATGGATACACAAAATCCTGTGCATCTATATGATCAGTTTAATCATAAATTTCTATGCAGTTAAGACTTATAGCCCTCTACATAACCAAATTGCCATGTAAATAAACCCACTGAAATGAAACAATAGTAAGAATTCATAGATGTTGATATAATAAAATCAATATCACCGTGGAACACAAGGAAGGAGATCATTATGTGATGTGAAGTTATCTATATGGTGTTGGTGGCTTTTCAACCATTCTGAAGAGCAAATTTTGGTGTTTGAAAAAGAACTCGTGCATCTAAAAATGTCTGAGGTGTTTGAGACAGTTAGCATAACTTCAGTGAACGGAAATGAAAATGAAGGGCACCATCATGACAGAAAGCTTTTGTATGAGCAGACACTGTAAATTGTGGGCAATATGCTAATTCCTGATTCCATGAATCTATGTGAAGTTCACCAAAAAAACATTGGAGCTTGATCCATGCTGGTTGAAATGCATTCAAGAAATTATGAATCAAACACCATCTTCTAATTTCAACATCGCTTCCAGCATCATATGGCAACTCCATAAGCATTCCACACACTATAAGACTCCCCCTCCCCCAGTTTTTCTTTCCAGGACACTGTGCACTGCTTAACATAATTTGCCAAATTCACACAAATTTACAGTAATAATATCATTGATTTTCATTAACAGTCTCATCTGAAAGATAACACAGTACTTGTGAGTAGATATCAGAAATGTAATTGTATAAGGATATTAGTACAATACTTGTGGAAGGATATTTTTACACCGCATTCCAGACACAGTGGAAAAACAATCAAGAAAATCCCAACTTCCAAGCTTAAGTGGTTTCAAGAAAATTATTTTGCTTCCAAGCAATAACAGCACTAGTCTAATATCAAAGTTCAATGACATCCTAACTCCTCGTACACATGCAGTTGCATATAAAAACAACCCATTTAAGAATTAAGACTGCTTTGCTCTTTATTTTTCCTTCGCTAAAAAGGTGCCAGGATTTCAAGGCTCTTTGAGTACCTCACTAACTCGTTAACACATGCAATGCACTAGTCCAAGAGATACTGAACAATTTCCAGAATAATTCCTAGGGACGGCCATTAAAAGGGTCTGCAGTGGGGTTCGCCCAAGCCTGCTCTTATAACTAACACACATGTAAAACAAAAACAGTAATAAAATGAATCACATTAAGGAGGCTAACGTGTAAACTTTGGTCATTCAACAATATCTTCAAAACATAAATTGCAATAAGAAATCTAATCACGAATCCTTTACCATGTACTCAGCATCAATGAAGGGATCATTCACTGCCACCACATCAATATCATCCCTGAAAGTTGCTACTCGCAATACCAATCTACCAATTCGTCCAAAACCTGTACAATTGTAGACTTGACTCCTGTTAGTATTTGAGTTTTTTAGTTATGTTCCAAAGAATGTCAGTTTATACTTCAAGATATATTGTAATCCATGCATCATCTATCAATAAATAAGTAAGACGGAGCAAATATCAAGTTTAATCATCTTCAGGTACCATTGATTCCAATCTTCGTCTTTCCATCAGCCCGTGATCCTATTCAAAGTAAAAACAAATCAAACCAGCACCACATCAGTAAACACAACTCCCAAATCTGTCTAGAAAACGCTAATACAAAACAGTAGTTTCTTACTTAAAACTGTTGGGGGCATTTCGGTAGCTGTGGCTTTGATGGGTTGGATGCTCCTTCCACTGCATGTACTGAATGGTTCAAATGTTTCAGAATTAGCGTGAAGAAAAGGCATGCCCATGCACATATTTCAATATATAGAGAGATTTTAATATCAAAATCTTCAGAACTCAACTGTAAGGAAGATGACCCTGTTGGTACTGAAGCACCAAAAATGCTCTTCGAAGAGTTAAAACGAATGCTTGAAACCTGAAATTATGAAGGAGATAAATAAAGATCAACATTCAATGGCAAAAGGTAAATACATTTCTATATAGTAATAGGTACTTCACACCACTCATCAGCTTCTACATTGTCAAAAGATTAATCTATATATGAAACATTCCTTGTAGAGAACATAAGGTCAAATAATAATGAGTGTTTTTACTGATCTGATGCCAGCTCTTCACTGCTTTTTTTCTTCTTTTTACAAGTTCTTTTAAGAGATAAACAATACTCTGTTTCATTTTCCTCTGTTTTCTCACCAACCATATAGAAAGTATGAAACTCGAAACCACTATATGCGCACCAAAAGGAAGCCATAACTACACTGATACACAGATCATTTTTTTTAAAAAAAAGAAGAAATTATTTCCGCTTGATAATCAAAGGCACGCACTGTTATCTATCTTACTCCACTTTCTTTTCTTCTCTCACCAACCAAAAACTAGAACGAAGGTTAAACAAGGTGTGACTACCGACAGCCTTTCAAAAAGAAGGTGTTGATCAGAGAAAAAAGCACGGATACCTCGAAGCGATCGGACGGTGAAGGAGAGAAGTCGGAACGGGAAGCTTCGATAAGAGGAGCGGCGGGCGTGGATCTGAGAAGGGTAGAGAAAGCCATCTGTACTAAGAGCAACACAAAAACCCTACTGATAAGGCAAAGGTTGGGTTTGCGGCTTTTGAGAGGGAGAGGAAAATGAAAAATCGAAAAAGAAATGGTAGTTGCAGGCAGGTGGTGTTTGATGGTGTTTTAAAAACAAAACGAATGTGTATTTTTTTTTAATAAAACAAGCGGAAACTTTAAGCGGAGTTTCTCACGAGGAATGTGCTTGGCTCGCTTTTTCCTGTACCGATTTTTTTTAATCTTTTCTTTTTAAATAGCATAGTATATTAAAAGTTTTGAAAAAAAATAAAAAATACTTAAAAAATAGGAGAATTTAAAAACAACTATATTTTAAAATATTATTTTTATAGAGAATTACTATTTGAAATAACATTGCATCTCAAAATATATTTAGTGGATATTTCAAAATATTTTTCTTTTACATATTATTTAGCAAAAGTCAATCAGAAGTTTCAATAAACAAAATATAAGATTAAAAATCCAATAATCAAGAAAAAAAATGAAATGATGTGATATTGTAGGAGAAATAAATGGAAGAAGAAAAAAAAATATGTTAATACAAACTTTGGTTTTAACACACTCGTTACTTTTAAAAATATCTTGACGAAACAGTTCTAGTTATATATTGGAAGAACACCAAAGAATATTATAATTAATCCTGAATTAACCTCGAACAAAATTTTTAATAAATTATGACTATATTTGATCGTCTTTTAAGATGTGGTTAGATTTGTCTTGTCAAGATCTTTCAAACAACACTGAATAAATAAAGAACAGAGCTTCGATGTATCCTTGATAATTTTTTTATTATTATTATTGAATATTAAATCTCATTTCTTGATCATTAAA
>Ga0307511_10004385_pt1 | contig 14402 bp, 11 predicted proteins | sample 13_EM_MG_FD_200266 | JGI IMG/M metagenome (GOLD analysis project Ga0307511, IMG submission 200266) | Populus trichocarpa ectomycorrhiza microbial communities from riparian zone in the Pacific Northwest, United States - 13_EM | ecosystem: Host-associated > Plants > Roots > Unclassified | place... | reverse complement strand
CTAATCTTGAAGTAATTCTTCAGTTATATTGTTTCTCAATATATTATTTTAGTGCTTGATTTTAAACATGATAACACTTTGTTTTACTAATGATGAAATGCTTCTGATTAACAAAAAAAAAAAAAAGAACAAGAAGAAACAAAATTGCATCTTAGCTATTGATTGGAGAGATTTGCTGAATTTGACAGTGCCAATTTACAAAACAAGTTTTTATCAACGTTTTTCCTGCCAGTGGTGTTTTTGGTCAATAGCTTGCTTCGATTATTGATTTCATCTACTGGTATTTGGAGATGAAACTAATTTTTGGGATCTGCAGGGAGCGGTCGAGAGTTTACTGGAGCGCAGTTCACATGTGCAGCTTGCAGATGGATCTGTTGTTCCTATAGATGAACCTTGTAGGCAACTATTATCTCTGAGACTTTTGGAGATGAGCTCTAAGGGGTTGCGGTGCTTGGGACTGGCATATAAGGATGACCTGGGGGAATTTTCAGACTACCATGCTGAAAATCATCCTGCGCACAAGAAGTTGCTCGATCCAGCTTACTACATGTCCATTGAAAGTGATTTGGTTTTTGTAGGAGTTGTTGGTCTAAGGGTGAGTATATGTTGCAATCGTTCTGTTTCACATCCATTACTGTAAGACCAGTGAGGTAAAAATAATTTCAATATTGAACAGGACCCCCCACGTGAGGAAGTGCACAAAGCAATTGAGGATTGTAGAGATGCTGGGATTAGAGTTATGGTTATAACTGGAGATAACAAGTCTACTGCTGAGGCTATTTGTAAGGAAATCAAGTTATTTGATGAAGGTGAAGGTCTCAGGGGAAGAAGTTTTACTGGCAAAGAGTTTACTGCTCTTTCCCCTTCAGAACAAATGGAAATTTTGTCCAAGCCTGGAGGGAAGGTCTTCTCACGTGCTGAGCCAAGACACAAGCAAGAAATTGTAAGGATGCTGAAGGATATGGGTGAAATTGTGGCAATGACTGGAGATGGTGTCAATGATGCACCTGCACTTAAACTCGCAGACATTGGAATTGCCATGGGAATAACAGGAACTGAGGTAAGTTGGTCAATCATTTATTGGGGGATATAGGGATGCATTTCTCACTTGTTGCCTTCATACTGCCCACCCCACTCTGGCGAATGTATGATGCAACATCAATGCTCCACTGCTGTCCGATTTCCATTCATTAAGCAAAGTTGTACTTTTTAATCACAGTTAACAAGTTAATTTTTTTTTTTTTTTAACTGCGTAGGGAAAGATCTTTAGGCTAAAAGTAACACCTGCCATTTTTACCAATACAGGTGGCAAAGGAAGCTTCTGATATGGTTTTGGCCGATGATAACTTTAGTTCCATTGTTTCAGCAGTTGCGGAGGGTCGCTCAATTTATAACAACATGAAAGCTTTTATCAGGTACATCTCTTTGTTGATCTTTTTCTTCCAAGTTCTGTTATATGGAAGCTGTATATATTCTTCAATCTGCAGGTACATGATATCATCTAATGTTGGAGAGGTGATATCCATTTTCTTAACTGCTGCATTGGGTATACCAGAGTGTATGATACCAGTACAGCTTTTGTGGGTGAATTTGGTTACTGATGGCCCGCCTGCTACAGCTCTTGGTTTTAATCCTGCTGATGTTGATATAATGCGGAAACCACCCCGCAAATGCAATGATGCCCTTATAAATTCCTGGGTTCTATTCCGCTACCTGGTAAATCATTTTCAGCACTCTAGTTCATTATGGTCTCATGAAAAGACTTTGACACTTGCTGCTCTTTTATATTCGTCTTTGTTTGAGAAAACAACATCAATTTCTTTCTTTACTCCACTTAGTGAAGAAAGTCTCACGTTTGTTTTCATTGAATAACACCATTTTAACATCTTTGCGATTCAGGTCATCGGTTCTTATGTAGGAATTGCAACTGTTGGAATCTTTGTTTTGTGGTATACCCAGGCTTCTTTTCTGGGTATCAATCTCGTGAGCGACGGGCACACACTGGTTCAACTCTCCCAGCTTCGCAACTGGGGAGAGTGCCCCACATGGTCAAATTTCACTGTGACTCCATACCAGGTTGGTGGGGGACGCATGATCACCTTTTCAAACCCTTGTGACTATTTCTCTGCTGGCAAAGTGAAGGCGATGACCCTGTCACTTTCTGTGTTGGTGGCGATTGAAATGTTCAATTCCCTAAATGCGCTTTCTGAAGACAATAGCTTGGTTACGATGCCACCTTGGAGGAACCCTTGGCTTTTAGTGGCCATGTCAGTCTCATTCGGATTGCATTGCGTTATACTGTATGTTCCGTTCCTGGCTGATGTGTTTGGTATCGTTCCATTGAGTCTGAAAGAATGGTTTCTAGTAATCTTGGTTTCAGCACCTGTAATTCTAATTGACGAGGCTCTTAAATTTGTTGGAAGGAGCGGAAGATGTAGAGCTAAGAAAGAGAAGATAGCGTGAGGGAGCACAATCAGTTCTCGAGGGGTGTCCTTGACAGTGGGGGGGCTCTGTTTATTTTATATTCTTTAAATACCTTTTTCTCTTTTTTTGTTCTCTAAAATTATGAATCTTTCTTCCAGTTTAATGGAAGGCATCATAACCACTCTCATTTTTCTTCATAACTAAAAGGAACAGTGATTGTGCTTGCGCGTGCTCTGTGCAAGAGGAGCTGAGAAACCAAAGGAAATAAGTTTCTTCTTTCCGAGACATTTGCCGGTTTTTATCGAGTACGAATAAATCCAGGATGTTGTATAGTGTCCCTATCATTGTCCAATGTCCATGAACATCTGGGTACGTTCACAGATAGGAAATGTCCTATTTTGCCCCTATAAAAACCATCAAATGAACTGCCCACTGAGAGGTAAAACAATCTTCTTATAGACATATTGGTTATTGTCAAATTCAATAAAGTCAGACTGGTCGAACTGATATTAGGGGCTTTTATAGACATTTTATTATTTTTGCGCACAATGAAGTTACTTAACTTCCCTCAGGGATAATTTTTTTTTTGAGAAATTCACTGTAAAGCCTTTTTGATCTTTTACATTTTTTTTAATTGATTAAGAGGTGATTTGATTTTTTTTTATATAAATATAAAATATTAATAAAAAAAATTGACTAACACATCTAAAATACAAATTGAGCAATTAAGCATGCTCGTTTCCTCTAAAATATGTTGATCTGGAGTATATGACTGCTCATCTGGTGGTAATGCCACCTTGTGAAAAAATATCATGACATGTGCAAAATTCAATGTTTTCGATTTATAAGTGGATCCAAAACTTGGAAATTCATATCTTGATGTCACCAAAATCTTGTAATCTTCTATTCAAGACTTGAGTTTGTGAAGAAGAGATTCTGATCTAGGTTAGACATCATTACGGACCAATAATATAAGATCCGGTCCCATCTGTTCGAACAATCGTTCCAAATGGTCGGCTGTATCTGTATCTTTCTCCCTTTAAGACTCAGGTAATGTGCACTTGTTATGTTGTAGTGGTCTGTTCACAATGACCAACCTGGGACGCTGATGAAGAAGATATTGCTCTGAATTTCTCTGAAAAGTCACATAAAAGAAGGTAAGACATAATTAATATGTTTTAGATGCTCTGTACCATATGTGGGAATCGCTTCGTTACTCTGTTAAAGACTTTCAAGTAATGAATTGTGCATGAAAATCTCGAACCAATACATTAATTTATTTCAATCAGTAACAATGGAACAATTTTTGCTGAAACAAGTACGCATATGTATTTGCAATTCAACATGACATAGAGGAGAGAAAGACGAAAAAAAGAACACAAACATAGAAGGCAGACAGACAGGAAAACTACACAAGAAGAACAGAGACACACACAACATAGGGGGGAAGAAAAACAGAGGAAAAGAACCTGAAAAAAAGGAAGGAGAGAGAGAAAACCAAAGAACGGAAGGACCTTCTGGGCTTCCTTTCAGAACACTAACAAAGGAATGCCTATTGTCCCTTAAACAGAAAATCACCGAACCAAACCAGCAGAGGAGAGACAAAAAAAAAAAAAAAACACAGCAAAAGAGGAGAGAAAACCAGAGAAAAAAACAGAAGAGACGAAGAGAGAATTGACTGGAGAAACAGAAACAGAGAACGAAAGAAGAAAAGACAGAAAGCAGAAAAGAAGTCAAAAACAAAAGCTTCGCCCAACAACAAGCACCTGTGGATTCTCGTCGAAAACGCCTGCAAACCATGTAAGCCGTTTTCGTTCCCTCCTTGCATTTTTAATTACCTTCTTCCTGTAGCAAGCGTGCCTCCTGCAAGTAAAAAAAGAGAGAAAGAGGAGCCGGGTTACTGGCGTAGAACATTAACCGGGCTGGGCCGCTGGGTATAGCACAGCCCGCACGGCTGGGCTAGATGCAGCTATCCTCCTAAAAAAACACAGACCCAGTTGTGGCCGGGATGGGTCTGGGTCTCAGGCCCCAGCTGACCAAACAAGCTTACTTTTTATATCAAAAAATTCTAGAAAAAATTATGGACCCTTTTGAATTTATTTGTGGGTCCTTCGTGTTTTTTTCCGATGATTTCATTATATATTTGATTTGTGGATTTTATTGTGAAATGCAAATATGATATGCGATACATGCCTTTTTTTTTCAAAAAAATAAAAAATATGTATGTTTTGCGTTCAATTCATTTTACCGGTTTATTCACTAGCGTTGGAGTTAGGAATACCATATTTTTTTGTGTCACATAATATTTACCAACGTCAAAGTTAGAAGTATTTGTAGTTGAATATTCACTAGCACTGGAGTCAAGAATATTACAAGTAGACCATCATAGCATAATCCAACAAATTCTTAGTAATTTAAGGTAAAACCAGCAATGCAACATGTCTCGGATAGGACACTTAACGAGTGATAATATCTTTTCTTTTGTGTAACTAGTCCCGAACCATAAAATATTTGTTGACTAGTTAGGGTTCTTAGTGACTATAATAATAGGTGACAACTCCTTAAACAAAACCTTTTTCTATCAAAGAACAAGACACCATATCCATATTCATTCCTTTTCAATTTATTTTTTAAAGATCACCGCGATATCAAGTGCGACACTCTTTACAATTTTTTTTTTGATAGGAAACATAATGACTCCAACACCAGACTATTTGTTTGGAATCAATTAAATGTGACAAAATGCTCTTCTACAACCACTCTATCTAGCATTGGAAACAAGAAGTCTTACACCTAATGATACAAAGGCTTCTTGCAACTGTTTAATCACCATGGCGCTGCTAAAGAATCAAGATAAGATTCATTTCTAGTAATTACTTGTCAAACCTAGAGTAGTTTTGTGTGATTTCAAGGGAATAAACATTGAATTTCTTTAGAAGTAAGAGGACTGGTCATGAAGTACATTCAAATGAGCAAGTATTCTAGCGTAATTGTGCCTACTGTTAAGTTTTATGACAATAATTATAATTCTTAATCTGAACATTGGATGGGGTTGAAAATTTACCCAGAGTTTCCCAACATAATGTTCTATGTTGGGGTACACTTTCATATCAATCGGGATTTAAGAAGGTCTTGCGATATAGGTCAGAATAGGCTATATGAATTTTGTTATTTACTTTCTTTTGATTTGTGGACTTCCTATTTGCCAAAAATCCTTTTCATACAAGAATGTGGCAACTTATTATGAGAATTTCCTAGTTTTACAAGGATCTTTAATGGGCTGAAATATTATTTTCAGGTGTAGTAAGGATTCATTAATGTTCCAAAATTCTTTTCCTACACATGGAAAAAAGGGTTGATACCATATTTAATGTCTGATTGATTAGTTTATTTTGAGAAGTTTTCTATCCTATAAGGAAAGTTAAAGAAAGACAACAAATGTTTCCATGTTTTGAGAGTATTCTTTAAAGTTACAATTAATTATTTATTGATGCAAATCTCTTGATCACGTGGTCAAACAACTCTCGATGAAGATGATACAACTCTCGAAAAGCCAAGAAATTAGGTTTGATAGAAGTGTGATATAATAAAAACATGTTTCAAGGCACCAACACTATTGAAATAAGAAACCCCTACCCAACGAATATCAATTCGCGAATGACAAGTATAAGAAAGACACCACAAAGTCAATTATACTTTAATAAGTCAATTCATTCTTTGTCCCAACAAAGAACACGCGTTGCTTAACGCAAAACATAAGTTTATTTCATAAATTCATGACTCCTGAAAATTTCAGCTTACAAAACCTTATGTAATAGCTCAACTAGTAACCCTAATAGACCTAAAACTTATGAGCTAATATTTACCCACTTACAATAAACCCAAAGTATGTTAACTAAGCCCAAACAATGAAGAAAATAATAAAAATAACTAATTTGTTATTAAATACCATTAACTATTCTTTCCTTGTGTAGTTAGGATGAATAAAGAATTCTTATAAGAAAATGATTTTAGAACATTAATGAATCATTACTACACCTGAAAATTATGTTGCAGCCTATTAAAGATCCTTGTAGAACTAGAAAATTCCTATAACAAGCTGCCACATCCTTGTAGAAAAAGAATCCTTGCCAAATAGAAAGTCCACAAGTAAAAAAAAAAGTAAATAACAAAATTTGTATAACCTATTTTGATCTATATCGCAAGGCTTTCCTGAAGCCCGATCCAACAGTCAGATTAAAAATTATAATTGTTGCTATAAAACTGAATAATAGACACAATTAGGCTAGAATCTGAATTTTCTTATTCAACCCCTTTCTTGGATGAATCACACTCTATCCAGCATTGGAAATGAGAAGTCTTACACCTGGCGATCCTGGGGCTTCTTGCAACTGTTGCAAAAGAATCATGATGGGATGCATTCCTAGTAATTACTTGTCAAACCTGGAGCAGTTCTGTATGATTTCAAGGGAATAAACATTGAATTTCTTTAGAAGTAAGAGGACTGATCATGAAGTACATTCAAATGAGCAAGTATTCTGGCTGAAAGAGACTTCATGCTGCTGTTACCCCGCAGTGTCAGGTCAACCAAAGGCATTTGAGCAGAGGGCCCATACTTCTGTTTTAACTCGGGCAGCCGAAAGATCCTTTCTAAAGTGTTTAGGGCCTTTTCCTGCAGTATGGGGGAGGAAGAACTAAGAAATCCAACAATTGGTTGTATGGCATTTGCCTGTGCGAGCACCTTACCACCATTTTGAAGTTTAACACCTTCAATCAGAGTCAATAGGGCGTCTAGAGAAGCCTCACAGGTTGCAGGATCTGGATCTCGAAGAACCCTCACAAGGGGTTCGACTGCATCAGCTTCCACAAGGCAAAAGGATGATTCAACAGCACAGATTCCCCCATGAATCACGCAGCCAGTTTCTGGTGGAACAGAGAAGCACCAGAATCCCTTGCGCTTGGGTATTGACCGGCTAAGCTCAAGCGAGCTCTCAGAGAAACGAGCCAGAGAAATTGCAGCACATTTCTTTGTCATGGTGGTTCCGAAGTCTAGCAGCTGCACTAGCACAGGAATTATCCCAGCTTCTGCAACTTTCTTTTGCCATTCTGGATTTGTTGGAACAGTAAAACGACGCATGGCTCCAGCAGCATTTTCGACTAAGACATTTTTATGGGGATCATTCTGCTTGCTATCAGGGAGAATTCTGGAGATTACAGGAAGTGCCCCGGCATCCAGAAGCCACTGAGTGATCTGGGGCTTTTCTGGGAGGTTTGAGATAATGCCCATTGACGAAGCAATCTCTTCTTCAAGATTAGAAGATTGGATAATCCGGAGCAAGGTCTCGAGGCATTTCTGACCCACATGCTCTAATATGGTGCCTTCATCACCATCTTCTACCAAACAATATAACAGCTTCACAGCATTTACTCTTACATTAGGGTTGTCGTCGCGCTCACATAACTGGACCAATACTTGCATGGCTGAACACTGTTATCAAGACCAATTAGTGAAAATACGATGAAACCCTATTGAATAAAATGTTATAGAGGAAACTTAAATGGAGGAGCAGAGTGGTGGGACAAGACAATTACAATTAAAAAAAAAAAGAGAGGAATAAACATCTCAAAATCAACAAAACTAAGAAGCAATAAGAAACCCAGCATTCCACATTTCCCCAACGAATTAGCCCTCAGGGATGAGAAATAACTTCTCAGGTATTTGCAATTGGCAATTTGCCTGGTTTTTATACAGGTTTCATAAACAGTATATAATAATCATATGTTTGATCTGATCTGGTACTTTATTCTCTACAATTATAGTGAGTTTCTAGATCCCTTTCATCTTGTAAGAGCATTATTAGAAGATCGGAATCTTGATGACATTCTGAACTCTGGCACCAAATAGCCAAATTTGTTAGTCTAGCCTGGTCATATCATTGCATCTACATATCTAATCACATTTAGGCACCAACATTTCTTGTTTTCTTTGTAGGAGAAAATATCTCTACTTTTATCTCAACCATTTTGGTATTAAATTTCTTGGGCATCATACTGCATGTAGTAGGGTGGCTTGTGCAAAAATAATCATGATATTACCAGAAAATGTAAGTAGCTAGTGTGCACAATAGCCACGGTCTACTTTTCTTTCCCGTTAATAGGCAGTAATTTTCTTACTAGAACTGGACATACACACAGACACAACCTCTTGTTACCTCTGTCAACTTGGTCTTGATATTTAATGCTGATGGGGACTGGCACAAGGCATGGAAAGCTCGAAGAATGTTTTGTTGCACATTAGACCCCGTCAAGTTGATCAAAGAAAAGAGCCTGAAAGTATCATTATCAGATTCCAACAATGAAATCGGTGTTGGGCTGGATTCTTGAGACACTGTTGATAGAGCGAGGTGCACAATTGTGGCAGCCGCCAGCTCACATAAACTTGAGGATGAAGAGATGTGCTGAAAGAGAAGGCCAAGTAATGGCTGCACTGCACCTTCTTTAATCATCTGCAGGCCATTTGCAGGTAAGCTTGATAGGTTCTGAAGAGCTTTGACTGCCACTTTTTTCATCCGAACATCACCGCATGATACCAAGTGAAGAAGTGGACCCAGAGCACCTCCTTCAAACAAAGATGCTTTGTTGTGGTCAGTCAACTCCAATTCTGCCAAAGTTGATGCCATCATCGTTTTCACTTCTTCTGATCCTGCATAAACATATAAACAAGTACTTCTGAAGTATGAATATGTCTCTCTTCAATCACTGCAAGGCTAGGACATAAACTATTATAATATAAATAATACAGTTAGCAGTCACTGGCAGAAACAATTTAAACTCCAGGCTAAATTGCTGAACTCACAACAAAACAATTTAGAGATGTATAGCAAGTTGGAGACCAGCATCCAGTATGCTGTGAATACGGCATGCCGCATGTTATTAGGATACCTGGAATTGTACAATTTGACACAAAACACGTAAGGATTTTAGGGTTCTATGCAAGCGACAACATAATTAGGCACAGTTTGACTCCATACTGTGACAGATTCTGCTCATTTGACAAGGGGCAGCAACAATTTCAGAAAGATTTTGCACCAAAAAAAATACAAAAAGCAGAAAATGTAAAGGGGAAAAATTGATGACAGCCAGAATCAAAATTCCATTAAGAAGCTTAAAATAGGTTGTCCTATGCAAGAAAATCACCTGTGGATATACGCTGCAGAAAATGTCTGAAATAATTTGCTTTAGTCATTTGTATGATGTTTTGATCAGAGAATGAAAGATTCTCCAATAGCTCTTGGGCATCTGTGGCAGCTTGACTGTCATCACTGCTTGCCATAGTCACTAAGAGGAGAATACAACCCTGAACCTTTCCAATGCCATCCCTTACCAAGTTACACTTTGACAACTCCAACAATAATGCCACGGCTAACTTCCTTTCCCCAATACGGCGTCCAAGTGATCGAACAATGGATTCGATTGCATTATCAACATCTGCAACTCTTTCCTGCAGCATGTTTCAGATTTTAGAAAAGAATTACTAATAACAAACACAATCTTGATTTTACTTCATCTACCGAGTTAATATGTCAAATATAATTAAGCCAGTCAATATCATGGATAATTTTATGAGTGTGATTTCAATATAAATCGAAAAGGAACTTCTTTTTGTTTAGTATCAATCAAGCATTGAAATTATCAAGAATAAATCAATTAACTAAATTCAACAGAACAAACAAATCAGCTATCACACGCATATTGTGCATGTGAATCCATGTTCTGTGTTCGCATTTGTTTGTGTCCAGTAGACACATATTTTCAATATTTGTGAGCATAATTTATATTTGTTAGAAGAGAGGAGGTAGAGAAGGTAGACCAAAATTTAACGTGAGCTCAAGAGATGAAGAAAATCTAGCATCACAATGAAACTTTAGCCTCTAAAAAATGGATTGGAAGAGGTGGATCCATGTAGCCAACCCCAGCTACTTTCATATAGAGGTTTGGTTATTTTGAGTTGAGGTGAGCTGAAATGCTTAGTAAAATGCAGTTGCAAATATGATTCCAAGTATGTCAGAAATGGAAATAACAGAGAAAGAGAGAACACGCCATAATAGATCAAATAAATTTTGAAGTACCTTGGCATGATCACTATCCTTTGCCAGAATCAAAAGGACAACAAGAGCACGATTCCTTATATCACGATTTTTTGCTCCAAGAAGCTGGATAAAAAGTGGTATATAATTCTCCAAGATCACCCATTCCCGATGCTGTTCTCTTTGTTCACAGAGATCCTCTAACTGTTCCAGGCAACGAAGCACTTCTTCTTCTTCTTCTTGTTCTTGATACACAAGTTTTGATTTCATGGAAGCAATTGTAATCATGGTGTTTCTATCCTTCCATTCTTCTATTGATTCCCTCAGGGTTTTGTTAGGCCTTAAAATTGATGTGTCTAGGGGGGTCATGGTCAGAGGACACATTTCATGCCCATCTGCTAACCATTTTTCTATTGCACTTCTCTCAAATGTCTGGCCTGAAGAGGTCTCCACAGGGTCCACCATCACATCCCGAGTAATTGGGCAGTAAAAGGACTGAAGAGGTTCCAATGGCTGACTACCCAAAGACTTCCGTTTGGTGGAATACTTTATCTCTTTCTCCTTAGAAGAAGAAGCAGCGTCTGCCCTTTCTAGCAAAGCAATTATCTGATCCATTTGTATAGCTTCAGCCTGGTCCTTCCTAAGCCGCGCATTTTCAATCTCACTCTTGAATTCTTCAAACTCTTTCTTCAAAGCAGACCTCTCTGTTGAGATCCCAACAGCCTCAGCTATGTGAGCCAGTATCTTGTTGGCATAAGAACGATCAACATTCCTCTCCTGTATTCCAGACTCAATTTTAGCCAAAATCTCTTCTTCTGCTATTGCAGCCTTGAACTCAGCTCTCTGCATACTATCGCGAAGCTTTTCAATCTCTTTGATTAGACCGGTTGAAAGATCCAGATTGGCCAAAGGAATAAGACCTAGGGCCCGGCTTATCTCTCTTGTGATGTCCTCTAGGCTCTTAGTTATTGTCCGGCAATTCATTAGGAGATACACTTTGTTTCTCTTGGTGCAATCAGCAGTCAGCTGCTTTGCAGCTTTGATTTCCTGATTGAGGATCCCAATGGCATTGTTTATGCTCCCAGAACAACCAATGTCTTTCTTATTCAGCTCTTTTAGGACAGGTGCAATCCTTTCCAAGTAACCAGAAAGTTCCGTAAAACTGTCCTTCTTAATGAGCACATTGTTGGCAGCAGATACAACCTCCACCATGCCCTCCACGATTTGTGAAAGGCACTCAGCAGCTGGAACAGAAGAGACACTAGTAACCATATCTAATGCCATCATGTATTACTCCTACAAAAGCTAAGAATCAAAACCCTCTATTCCCATGAGGTCAAAAACACGGTCGCAAGCCAACCATCCAGACGTTTCGATCCAGATCAGGTTTCATAAAATGCCTGCATTTAGTTCAGATCAGCCAGAACTTCTTGCTTTAGATTTTTGGAGCCCATGTTGACAAGAACAAAGAGGAAACAAAATATTCAAAGGAATTAAAGTCATAGCCTCCACTTGGTTGCTAAGCATACAAAAGAAAACAAATGCAGAAAAAGATTTAGGTCACATGACTATAATCTACCTGGTTGGATGAAGACAGAATAAATTATAGTTTTCATATCATTTGCAATCTCTTTAAGCCTACACATAAAGTGCTTAAATCCATTATTAAGCTTTGCTTAGACAAGTTCTTTGTTCAAAAATCATCTGAAATGTTGTTTGTTTCTTTTTTTCTCTCCATAGCAGAAAAGTCCAAGTTTCCACCATAATTCCTGTTCTTTTCCCACATTAGTTGATAAACCAAACAGAAATATTCCAGTGAAATAGTATCAAAAACAACAAATTTATGAAGTTCAGGCATATAGCCTTGGAGCATGAACATGAGTTCAATTTCAATCAAAATTCAACAACAGGAGATAAAAGAAAGGTTTAGCTATTCTTTTCTATATCAATTCAAAGCAGAAAATGCAATTGAAATAAAAATAGTCAACGGGAGAAAAAGAAACGTTAAATTAGATTCAAAGTCCAACTACAATTATCTTTGAAGCAGAGAGAGAAGAACCTGTTTAGACAGTAAATGCCCATGAAAGTTCACTGAAGAACAGCTTCTTTGCTCTCTCTTCCTGGAAAATGCACAGAGATTTTGCGATAATGCATGAAATCGACCCGAAAGACCCAGAAAAAAAAAAAAAAAAGCAAAAGCAAAAGCAAAAGAGGAAGCATATATTAATGAAAAAAAGAAAGAGAGTAAAAAAAACAAGGAAGAAGAAGAAGACGGTTTTGGAAAGGCTATAAATACATACAAACGCCTAGGCAATGTCAGACATAGACGGAGACTCTGTCTTTCATTCTTCGCTATGTTTCTTTCTCCCTGCTTGTTTGTTGGTCTTGTGGTTTGACTTCTCAACGTTTTATAGTAGCAAATGGCAACTCCTAAGCTATGTGATCAAAATGTATTATAAAAATTCCTCATTTACAGCATTGTATTTAGAGATATTTACTCGATTAATGATCCTGTCATTTTCTTGAGGCCTGCTCGTGCAGATTAATTTTTTAAAAAAATTATTTATGGCTTGTCTTTTTATTATTAATATGTAAAGAGTTGCTTAGTTGCAGTAGAATTAAGTTGGAGTAAGAAATGTTGTCAATTAAATTTAACATTTCGGTATATAAGCCATAACGATATTGCTGAGTCAAGTCCACATATCATATGGATGAGAAATGCTTGTGGAGCTGATGTTGATTGGGAGAGACTCTCTCTCTCTCTCTCTCTCAAACCAGTTAAAGAGTGTTCCAGTAGAGTACTGCTCGCTAAAGACAGGGAAGTAGCTATTTAACCCGTAATTTAAAAGAAAACTCGGAGTACGTAGGTTGTTTTCTAATAAATATTAAAGTATAAATTAAAAAATTTATGTAAATATTTAATTAAATAAATTGATAATTATTTATGTAAATAAATAAAAAAAAATCATTCAGAGAAAGGACAACAATAAACAATAAAAAAGACTGAAATTGACAAATCTAAAGAAAAAAGAACCAATGTGCACTTTCTCTGGAAGAGAGAGAAAATAAAGAAGAAAAAGAAAGAAATGACCTTCGGCAAGAAATCAACCATAATATGTTGATACATGCCACCTCATAAAAAAAATAACACAGTGGTACATCAAATAACATGGCAAAATGACATGTTTGGTCACCAGATGGGTCCTCACACGCCACCCAAACATCACAAACGACATCTACTTGTTAGCGCGTGAACATGACACGTCGACACTTTTTTCGAATAAAATAATGGTTTTATAACATAGAAATAACAAAATGCCCTTCGTGAACCTAAAAATCACAAAAGAAACCACATGTGAAAGTACACAAATACCCCTAGACGCATGCCTTGATTTTTATCTTTTCTAAGGGTATAATAGTATTTCTATTGTATTTCAAAGTGCAAAAAACCCTCGGTCAACAGCTCAATTTTTATACTTAAAAGGTAAATAAATATTTTAATTAATTTAATGTTTTTGAAAAAATTAAAAAACTCTTGGGCAACAACTCAAGAAATTGTTAATCTAGGGGTAAAATTGTATTTGTGCTGTGTAAAAAAAAATACTATTATATCTCTAAATAACCTTTTAATGACTAATGGATTAATTGTAAAGAGTAAAACACCCTCAATACCATTATATTTTTTTTCAACTCAGGAAAAAAGATAATTTCACTGTAATAATCCACCGTATATTGTGTCCATTGTTAAAATAAAAACCTCCACTATTTAGAGTTTTTGTTAATATTGTTCATTTTTCTATAATAACAGCTAAATAGAGAGCCACTAATTATTATAGCTAAGGATTGGGTTCCCTAACAAGAATATGAATGCTCTAAAATGCAGTTCTGAGA
>Ga0307511_10004384_pt1 | contig 14403 bp, 7 predicted proteins | sample 13_EM_MG_FD_200266 | JGI IMG/M metagenome (GOLD analysis project Ga0307511, IMG submission 200266) | Populus trichocarpa ectomycorrhiza microbial communities from riparian zone in the Pacific Northwest, United States - 13_EM | ecosystem: Host-associated > Plants > Roots > Unclassified | place... | reverse complement strand
CATGGATTTTAATCCGAAAACGAATTTGCATGATCTTCTTGGTTAAATCACGACATCTTCTTTTGAAGTTTTTTGGTTTTGATAATCTTACCAGTTTTCCACCATGCCTGCTTTCTGCATGTGCTGGAAAACAAACAAAACATGAATGTTAGCTAAAAGTAAAAGGAAACCTATTTGCCACTTCTTTCTTAACCCGCACTCTTGTCATCATTCTGTGTGATTTCTCTAAGTATCATATATATGATGGGATGTCTTGTGGATTAGTTAAGTGTTTTTGAGCTCGGCATTCATCAAAATATAGAGACCATCCGGTGCCTCTATGTGAAGCAAAAGAGAACTCTCCCTTGTTCTTTTCTTTAATTTTCTCTCTGATAACATAAATGACCTGAACACTTTACCTTTGACCTTCTTAACATTTCCATTTTCTTCCAATTTTTCCTCGTGCAGGACCTGCAAGTGGCAGCAAGAAAATTAGTCTCAGCAAGAAAATTAGTCTTGCTGTCCCCTTGTTGAGGGCTGATGTATTATTGACTCACGATTGCTTTTCTTGCAATGTGGAGTTGCTAGGTTAGATCCTAAATTACCTTTTGGAGTGCAGGGGAAGAAAAATAAAAATTGAAATGCAACAGTTAATTGTTCAATAACAAGAGAGGAAAACTGTAGTGCTTTTTGGTTATCTGAATAAAGTTTACTAAGAATATGATGCTACTTCTGTTAGGTTTTGTCAGCACCTCAACCAAACTTTCCAAACGCTTTTGCATCCTTCTTTGTATGAAACCTCTGGTGCACTATAAGAAAAAATCTTGTCAGCAAAGGACGTATGCACTATTAACTCCTGTGCTTAACACCCCTCATGCCCAAAGAACATCAGAAATAAATAAAAGAAAAAACCTTGATAGAAAGTATTACCTTTACGTGGTTTTTCACGTAGGCATAGAAGTTTAATAGACTCCATACAGTTTTGTCTAGTTTTTTACCTTCAACATGGCGTGAAGAGATATCTGGCAATATGGCAGCAAATACATTAGCTTACACATGCTCAAGGAAAACAAATGCTTATTAATACCCAAATGAAAAGTTTCATGATCAATGAATTTAGTTTCTATATTTTGTGTATCAAAATTATAACTAGTTGTCAAGCAATTTTGTATTTTCAATGATAATTATTGCAAAATGATGGAATTGTTGTTTAAGCCACTTTATGCATGGTTTTGTGTTCAGTTTTGAGCAAGGGGATACCAAAAGAGACAAACCCTCCATTGGTGCTTAAATCTTCTAAAGGTTCTCCTCTCAGTTCTGGTGGAGGAATGGGTGACCAGGTGCAAGGTGGAGCTTTAGCCCATTTTTCTGAGCTGCCCACATCCATGAGTTCCTAATCCCAAAAGGAAAAGGATGAAAGGTAATAAAGATACCATCATTTCTAAATAACAACAAGAGAACTTCGGGACAAAAAATCAGTTAATGTCTCTGATGTTAGAGTTTTGCAAACCTGAAAGAAGGCTGTCGCAATAATCACATCTGAGTGCTCTCTAAAACGCATTGGGAATACTGCTGTGATTTTTTGTGGCTGTTAAACAAAAAAATTACTTTAATTTAGTAAACTGGAGTCAAATATGTGTGGTAGTCAAAATTTGGTAGTGGTGCTGTTGCCAATTCTAAATAGTGATCTACTTCAGTTTTTATTATATCAAATAAGTGAAGAGGGTGGCTTTTAGCGGATATGAATCTTAATCAAACATGTCCATCTCTTAGCATATTATGTTTTGATATCTTTATTTACCTCGCTGTTTTGTGGAGATTTTCATAAAGGACATAAAAGGTTGGATTTAGCTGAAAACTAAGTTGTTCGATCATTTAAAATGGCTTGAAATGTGACTGAAATGCCAGAACTGTTTCAAGTGTAAAACTTGGCCAGATTCCGAGCAAGGCTAGACTGCCAAATTGGTAATGAGTTTATTTACCTTACAAGTTTCTGGCCAGACTGTATTTAAGCATTTCTAGAAAGATTTTACAAAACTCAGAAATCTTGAAATCAAAATCTGGCACACTGTCATTGGAAGTTATTAGTAGACTGACAAAATTGTTATCAAAATCAGTCTTTCACTATGATAATACTTCATCAAGTCTAATATTGTCCCTTGGGGATTGAGACCTTAATTAGAAGAAGATGGTGATTGTATGAGCGGTAATACCTGTCTGATGACATAGAAGGGTTCTCTTGGTTGATAGACAAGTTTAATTGGCTTATTCATTCCTTGGGATGTATCCTGGGAGTTGACATTTCTCAACATTTCTTTCAGCTGGGAACTTAGTATAACTGCTTGCACTGACGAAATTTGTGTAATCACTTTTTCAGAGTCTGGAAAAGGAAAATATGTATCAGCATGGTTATGAAGTGTGGAAATTTGATAGCCTGGTATGAAAATAGACAAAAAATAAACATCTCCTATTAGGATTTTGTTCTTTCCTCTTTCATTCCTTACAAAATGCTTAGATAATTTTTCAAGCACCAACAGAACCAGAGGTGGCCCTTGTTTCAAAGCAAAGATCAAGATGTTAATTTCATGCTTCAAAATTTTGAAGATTGCACTGGCTATAATGACAAGTCATTTAGCATAAAGTTTCTTTAGCGCTAATTCTAATTAGTTTTATGATCTTGACTTGAATGCTATGTCTATGTTTAGTAGAAGCCATATGTTCAAATCCTTTTGTTCAACTCTATTATTATTTCAACTCCCACCTAAACATATGATACTATTTTCTGAGTTGTTGACTTCTTTTCAGGAGTATTATCAGGTAATCTTTTTATTTCCTACATTCAAGTGTCATGGAAAACTTTGTATGGATGTCTTCAAATCCTGAGATTGTGAATGGTGGTACTTGGCTGAATCAGGAATTCTGTTATTTAAGAGGAAATCTATTTCAGTGCTACATTTTAGTTGATCAAAATGGTTGGTGTTGTTTGTCTAGTTTGGGTGGTTAAACTTTTCTTTGTATTGTTAATCTGTCTTTGCTATAAACCCTGAACTCAGATTTACTGCATACAGTTCTTGTATTTCTTGTTTGTGTTAAGAAATTGCACAATCTTCTCATTCAAGCTCCAGCTTATTTTCTTTTTTCAAGGTAGCCTCCTATCAGAAATTTAACATATTTCTCCTTTCATGTGTGCAGTTCAGTCTTCTTTTGTAGATGGAGATTTTGAAACCTTTTTTTTTCTCTGTAAACTCCGTACTGATACTATAGTATACTGAAAGCTATTCTTAAATTTTTTGGTGAATAGAAGGAATAACATGCTTAAATGCAAGATAGTACTATTATGTGTCACAAAGCACCAAGCATTTTTTTTTTTAAAAATTGGTGTTGATTTGAAGAAGTAGCAAACCTTTTCCAATTGGAACCTTAGCAAAATTTAGCTTTAGGGTTAGCTGAAATCCTTCTTTTGCAGGTTCAACAATCTCCACAGCATCCGAGCAAACTTGTTTTACCATCTGCATGGTGTATGATGACAACCCGTATGATAGCAGGGCTCCTTGGGATAGTAGTGGAGTTGATATTGACAAGTAGTTATGTTGTGGATCAGCTGCTGAAGACTGTGAATATTACAGGATGATTATCAGAATAGTTCTCAACATTTTGTTGGCAGCCTATATATATGTTGACAGGTAGTGGGCATGTGCTTTTTGAGTATGCACTCAGCCATTAATCACAATCATTTCTAGAATTCATGCATATTTCTCGATGTCATTCCAACTATTTTTCAAGTCAATTACTTGGACATTCTAATGTGGTGTCAACTACAATCGGTTGCATCAAGTAGAAAGTGAATGTTGACACAAGTTATCTGTAATAAATTAAATTTTATCATGCTAAGAATGCAATAGACTAACCTGAACATGGTATTCCACAGACCCAAATTCATACAAGTGATGGTCAATCTCCACAGGCTTCTCAGCGCTATCATGAAAGGAAGCACATCAATTTTCAACATAGTTTTTGTTAATCATCCTTGCAACTTGAGATACAGTATTTGCTACTTGGGATGTGAAGGAGAAGAAAGAAACTTCAAATTCGTCCAGAGCAATGAAAGCCTACTACTTTCAAGGGTAGCATTTTCCGAGTTTCCTTTTCCTTTCCTCTACTACTAGAGAATGGATATCTAGAATTGCTTCCGTTTTCTATTTTTGTATAAATATGCTGAAATGGTTCCATAGACTTTGGAGACTTTTTACATTAGAAGTCCGTGAGATACCTTAGCAGAACTTATCATTCATTTATTTTTTAATTTCCTGCCTTTTATTTCGGGTAAGCCAATGATAAATCATCTTGTACGGAGAAGTTATCTTAAAGGGAAGAAATTTAATCAATTGAGACATGCGATTTGTGGAATTTAGATAAATAGTTCAGTGCTTGGCTTTGTTTCGTATGAAAGGTTATGTTGAGTTCTCAACTGTTTTGCTTTCTTCAGTGATATGATGTCATCAATCATAGATCATGGTTTGATCTCAGCCATGAAGCTGGGGAGAAGCATTTCATCTTTTATTATGTTGCATGCTCACTCATTTATGTGGCAAACCTAAAAGAAACAGCCCATCACAAGCTGTTTCCACTTGAGGGAGCTGTTCAGCTTTACCCCACCCACCAACTATTGCGTTTCATTGCTTATCTACCTGGAAAACACATTCTATTTTATCCACCAGACAATTATAGAGTCATCATTCAAGAGGAAAGCTACCTTCACCCTCCCTGTTTAGCCACAAAATCTTATGTTTTCACAATAATATCTTGGTAATATACATTCTTATGTCTAGATTCAATTTTCCATCTATCTAGAAATTTAATATTGAAGTTATGCAGGTTCATGAGTGTGGTGGTAATGAATCCTTGAAAACCTACATTTGAAAAAAAGAAAAAAAGCTAGAAGAGGTGACAGGCATCCCAGAAAGACTTACCGGTATAGCTTGAGCAGGATCTCCCTGAGCGCGGGCGACACCCTATCAAAGCATGCCATGTTGAAGAAACCTCTCTCAAGCCCTGCCTCACATGGTGGTGGAAATGAACGGAGATGTTCAACTTTAAATCCAAATGGTTTTGTCCATATCTATGAAGTTTGAGTAGAAAGCAAGTTGAAGTCCTGCCATCATTGTTTAGCAACCCTTGAAGCAAGTACCTACCATCATCACTTCCCTCTCATTTCTCCATCTTTCTGCTTTGTTGTTTGCAAAGTACGCCTAATGGATCACCTGTCCACACCCTCCCACTGTAAACTTTTCTTTTAGGATTTTATATCATTAATAAGTCTAATAATACTTGCATGAGCCATGAGCTTCGCTTGTAAAAGCACATATACTCAATTTGCGTGTGTTGTTTGCGAGTCACACAATTTCAGATTAGAAAATTCTTCTCACGTACCCACTGGATTTTCTCCACTGATTTTTCCTAGCTCCATCCATAATATAATATCGTTTCTTTTGCTGGTTGTCCTTGCAGTTATTTAGGGACTGGATTATTATTTACTCCTTTTCTTTTGAACTGAGGAAGCTTTGCATCAGCTTGATGATCATTTATGGCACTGTTTAATCTATCAATGAAAGTGCCAGAAAAAAAAAACAATTGTAAGATTATATGATGCTTCATTTCTTATTTTTTTTTCCCAAAACATTTCATGTAAATATATATGAAAAACTGTTAAAAACAAAGTCAATAGATAGGGAAAGATGAAACAAATGCATGCTTTGACTCAAATATATATAAATGCATTCTACAATGAATCTAAAAAGAAAGAAAAAACCCTCATAAAACCACAAATTACTAACAATTATGAGAATAACACCGATCTAAAAGCTAATTAGAAAAAATAAATAAATTACAACACACTGGACTAACAATTGATGAATTATAATTAATTCAACACACTGTACGAATAAAAATTGACCTCCAAAAATCATATAATAGATGACCTAGTGTTAAGAGCTTGAGATTAAGAGATTTATTTCTCCTGTGATCTCAGATTCGAGTCATGTGGTTGTTAATATGATGGTCACTGAAGGTTTATATAATCGTTAACTTCAGGGCTTGTGAGATTAGTTGAGATGCGCGCAAACTAGCACAGATACTCACGTTAATAAAAAAAAACAAATTTAACCTTCAAGCACATATATATATATATATATATATATATATATAAAAAGAAGAACTAAATTGGAATTGGTCTCACCAAAGCCAAATGCCACTTGTATGAGAATAATCAACATTCAAGGCAAAGCAAAGAACCCCCATTGAAATTGTCTCCTCTTCCACTGACAGCTATGTACCACCAACTTTCCATAGCATGTAGGATTTTGAATATGTGGGAATTAGGGGTGAGCAAAAAAACTAGAAAACTGATTAAACCGAGAAAACTGGAAAAAAAATAACTAAAAAAACCGAACCGAAAAAAAAAACCGATTAATTTTTTGAAAAAACCGGCCGGTTCGGTTTCGGTTTTATAACCAAAAAACCGAACCGAACCGAAACCAACAAAAAACCAGAAAAAAAACCGAGCCAAACTGAGCCAAAACCGAGCCAAACCGGAAAAACCGAGCCAAACCGAAAAAACCGAGCCAAAACCGGAAAAAATCGAGCCAAAACCGAGAAAACCGAGCCAAACCGGTTTGAACCCGTTTTTGCCCTAAAAAACCGAACCGAACCGAACCGAAACCGGTCGGTTTGACCCGGTTTCGGTTTTTTTTCAAAAAAAAAAAATTCGGTTTGGTTACTTTTTTTGATAAAAACCGAACCGAAACGAAAATGATCACCCCTAGTGGGAACGATTATTTTTTAAGAATATTTATTTATTAAAAAAATATATTTTTTTACTTTTTTAATATTAATAATCTAAAAATATTAATTTTTTAAAAAATATTTTTGTTTTTTAAACTAACGTACACCATCAACCGCACTTTAATCACCGCCAGCCGTTGTATCTTCTCCCCTCTCCTCTCCACCACTTACCAAAAAGAAAAAACAAATAATAATAATAATAATACTAAAGAATTAATTAAGAAGAAAACAAAGGCTCATGTCGAATTTATGTACATTGTGATACAAAAATTACTACAAAACAACTCTCTGTTATGTTTCCTATCTTTATGGGTTCCTCAAAAAATCAATCCTCGGTTTTTCTTTTTTATTAAATTAAAATTAAATGGTTTCATTTTGTCACTTGTTTGATCTACTTTTCTGTACGATTAATCTTATTTTCTCTGCCTTAACGTTCCTTTCCTTTTTCATTCATCTATCAATTAGCTAAAACGAAACTCTCTTCTTCTTCTTCTTCTTTTCTTTTCAAAGCTCCTGTTTTTTCTCACTTTCTTGGGAAAGTAATGTTATTCCCTCCTCCTCTCAATGACTTCTCTTTTTTACGCCCCTTTTCTTTTAGATTTCTTGATTTTGTATTTTATTAATCCAGTTCAGAGTTCGATCATGTCAAAAACAAGCGTTGACCTTGTATTTTGATCGTCAAAACCCTATCAAAACAGCCTTGACCACACAAAAAGTTTGGGTTTTGGGGTCAAGGTTTGTTGATTCTTGACGTTTAGAAATCTGGGTTGGTGTTATTTTGGTTAAATATGTTATTTTGATTGATAGAATTGGGTTTTTTTAGCTTTGCTTTTCTTTCTTTTTTAGGATTGTGGGTGTATATTTAGTAGTCAATGGACAAGCATGTTAATAAGGATGCTAATGGATTAAAAAACGAGCCTTTAATTATGACTCTAGACTCTCCAAAAGCTGAGGAGGATGTTGAAGGGAATGGAGAAGATTATAGTGAGTTCAAGGCTTTGTTGCCTCCTAGGAAAGGTGGGATGTCAAGAAATTCAGACAAAGTCAGGAGAAAAGTTCAGTGGAATGATAATAATGGGAATAAGCTTGTGGAGGTTTTAGAATTCGAACCCAGGTAATTTTATAGTTTTTTTCGGAATTTTGGCTTTTTTACTTTTCTGGCTTTGGTTTTGTTATTATCTGATATTTGGTTCACAAGTTGAGCTGTGAGATTTTAGTTTTGGAAACTAGTTATGACTTAATTATCAAAAAGAAAAGTTGGCGTACACGTGCAGGGCATATAATCTGGCTATGCTTGAGCAGATTAGCTTCAGATTAATTGATAGATCTGGGTGGGGTTATCCTGGTGGTTTTTAAGTTATTTGAAAGCATTTTGATGACTTGTTTTGGCTTTGAATTTTTATACTTTCACTCAATTTGAGTAGAAGTGAATCTGTATGAAGTACGAATATTATGCAAGTTCCATGCATACCATGCAATTGTTTCTGGAATGAACTTTAATTAAAGATCAGGCTGAAGTGAGTCAAAGTGTCTGTGGTATAAGCAGAGCTTGACCCTCTTGAGTTCGCATTCCGTTTTTTAGATTCTTGATCAGTCCCGTTTACAGAAATATCTGGCTGTAAGAGCTAGAACTGACAGGGCTTGTTCCATTGATGGTCATTACATAACAAATTACGTTGTATTCATTTGATAGTCTAAAACCCAGTCCTGTTTCTATTTAATTTGGAAGCCTTATGACATAAGTTACCACTTACAAAGCCTATTTTCTTCTAATCTTTGAACAACTACCATTGTTGTGTTTTTCCATGGATACATTGCCAATGTTCTTGCCAAGCGGTTATTCATCTAGAATCAAAAGGAGAAGCCCATTCAACATTATCTAACAATAATTGTGGGGCTTAATCATCTAGACCTCTTGGAGAAATGAATATTATCATTATAATGTTGGAAACTTCCTGAAAAATTATTTAACTTTTGCTGGGGTTACCTATTTAAGTTGGATGTGTAAGCACTTGATTTTTATTTTCTGATCTGTTTGTCATCCTGTGTTTAAGAAATTTCAACAGCTTCAGTTACTGCCTTTAGTGTTATTGAAATTTGGACATTAAGTGACCTCTGTTTCTGATGAAAGGAGAGGTTTGTTTATTATTTGGAACCACAGGTTATGACAATATAAAGTAATGATAAAAAAAGGGAGAAATAAAGATTACACTGAAGTTTTAAAGACCAGTTGCTTTTCAGTTGGCTTTTGTTTGTATTTAGTGTACCCATATATGCCATCAGATTATTATTATTTTGTGGATCTTGTTAGTAATCTTGTGTCAGATTTTTCATTCTCTCTTTCTAGTATCCTCACAAGGTTCTATCAGGAAACAAAATTTTCTTCTAGGATTATTTATTACTCCTTTTTTATCTTTCTCAGTACCAAGTTTCTCTCCATTGCTTCATGAAAAAAAGAAGGCTAATAGTAGTAATCTGGTGGATTTTTATCAGATCCCTTGTTTGAGCTGCTTCTGTGCAGTTCAAGTGTGGATGTTGAAATCTACATTTGGTCTTTGTCAACCACACTGATCTGAACTTATCCCTCACATCTCATTTAGAGAATTTAGTATTACCCGGTGCAAGTCCACTGACTCATTATGATAGCCTCACCCAACATTAAAATGGCCTTCAAAAAGGAACAAGCTGTTGTTGCAATATGCCTCCCCAAAATTGAGGGCTGTAAGGAGGATATGAGTAAATTGAAAGTTAAGATAAGAAAATAATCCAAAAAAAGAAAAAAACAGATGTAATTTATTCCCTCCAGAACAAGACCCTGTTATACTGGTCATGTTTCTCATTGTTATGTCATTTGGAGCTTCAAAAATTGACCTGCTCTCTACTGTGATATTAATGTGGGTGGAAGATCCTGGTGTTTTGTTCAAAACATCCATAACTAGCACACATCCAATCATTTTGATGAAATAGTGAAACACTCAACTAATTCAATCTGTGGTCAGTGCAAAGCATTAGGTGACCTTTTCAGCTCTTCAAATCTACTACGTCCCTGTCATAATTAATTGAAAACTTAAAAATCTACATGTGTCCACAAGAAACTCTTGACCATGTGATGTGTTTTATCTGAGCATTGAATCACTTCTGTTCATAGATTTCATGTTAGTTGACGATTATTGTACCCCTCACTCCAGTTTTCCATTTGTGGCTGCAGCGACGTTAGTGATTCTGACGAAGAGGATACAGATTCCTGCTTATGTACGATAATGTAGATATCATCAGTACATCAATTTGTAGATATCTGCTGGATAAGCTAGAAGGGCATTCTCTCCAGCTACGGCATGATAATTGTGTGAAGGACTGGTTTCAACTTCTTGTTGTAATTGAGGCATCTGCAATCCCTGTCAACATTTTGGCGCTGCTTGCCAAAGGGAAATATAATTAGAGCTCTTAGGTGGTTTTTGTGGTGAGATTTCAAACAAGCAGCTTTATATTGGTGGGACCTAATCCTGGGAAATGAAGCAGACTGAAATAACGATGATCAGGCTTACACCATGTGGCATAGGATATCAAGTAAAACTGAACATTTTTCCACATATGATTATATATGAAGAGATGAACAAAGCTCAAAGATTATTTTCAATGACGATTTCATGAAGTTTCATTTACTTCGACTTTATGAGCACTTCATTATTCCTATCATGCCACATTTGGTTTTGCAGGCTGCTGGATGTATACAGATCAAGTCTGGAATAATGAACACAGTGATCATGAGTTAATGCCAGGCGCATTATGCATGATGTGTGCATTGATGGGTGGGGGTGAGTGGGCTCTTATTGTGTTCTTTTCCCTTCTTAGGTTGGCTGTGTTTGTTTTCGCGGCTAGCTGTGTGTTTTGTTGAAAATTATTTTTTTATATGTTTTTGAATCGTTTTAATGTATTAATATAAAAAAATAAATAAAAAAATATATATTATTTTGATACATTTTCAATTAAAAAATATTTTAAAAAACAATCACTACCGAACATTACTTTTGTTTTTGTTTATGCCACATTATGACAGGGATATCTAAGAACTATTAGAAATAGAATAATACATTAAATTTTTTTATAAAATATTAATTTTTTTTTATAAAATTAGAGCCAAGAAAAAGAAAAAACAACAATTTCATGTTTAAATATAATATTTCTTTATTCATAAATCTAAAAACTAATTTTTCTGGTTTTTAAATTTGTGCCAGGTTTGAAAAACATATTTTAGGAGTTTTTCATAGATTTTTTTTACAACTTGTTCATTGTTTTTTAAATGAAGTAAAGACATGAATAAAATAATTTTTTATATATATAGATAATTTTTTAGTAATGTAAAAGATAATTTTTTTATTTACATTAGTGTTACAAATTTAATTTTTATTAGAAATTTAATATATATTTTTTTAGTTAACAACATAATTTTTTCATGATAATTTTTAATCTGAATAAAATAAAATAAATATTCTATAATTATAAATTTATGGTTTTGATTGTAATTTTGATGTGAAAACTTGATATAAATAAATATGCTTGTCAATTTTTATTGGAAAATAAAAAGTGAAAAGGGAAGAAAAAAAACTAGAAATAAAAAACAAAAATAGTTTTATTTCAGGGAATATAACCTTAATTTCAACAACTTCCCTTCTACTCTTTCTTAATTAACTATCGAAACTTTGCGGCCCTGCAGGCTAATACAGGAATCTCCTCAATTTAAACAGTTTTTTAAAGTAATAGTCTTTGGTTTGAACATTCGTCTCCATTTAGCCAGTGTTGGAAGGAGGACATAATTTCATTGTAAGACATTACTGACCAGTGTTGGTCTTCTACCATAAATGAAACTTGAAAGTCATTCCCCGGAGACTAATCTTGGCTCTGAAATGTTTAATGATTGAGAATGATGATTCTCCAGAAACTAGATAGTATTCTGCTTGTTGCGCTTCATTTACCACTGTTTTTGTCTTCGGATTAACGTGGAAAGTGATTCTCCGGAGACTAATCTTGGCTCTGAAATGTTTACTGACTGAGAATGATGATTCTCCAGAAACTAGAAAGTATTCTGCATGTTGTGCTTCATTTACCACTGTTTTTGTCTTCGGATTAACGTGGAAAGTGATTCTCCATAGACTAATCTTGGCTCTTGTAATGTTTAGTGATTGAGAATGATGATTCTCCGAAACTAGAAAGTATTCTGCATGTTGTGCATCATTTATCACTGTTTTTGTCTTCGGATTGGCGTGGAAAGTGATTCTCCAGAGACTAATCTTGGCTCTGAAATGTTTAGTAATTGAGAATGATGATATTTGAAATTGAGTAGTTCAGCTTAGTACTGATTCTGAGACAAACAGCAAACCTCGAAGGGGAGGGAGATTTAAATAATAAAGTAATGATGGTGAGAAATAAGATACTTAAAAGCCCACTTTGTCTATACCAAAACAACGTCAAGAAGTGGATCAAAAAATCAGAAAAAGACACAAATGCATCACCCCAGATCGTTTCACACTTGCCCAGAATGGGCTACAGAAAATAACAAGAGCAACCTCAGCTGTATTTCTATCCACAGATTCATCCCAACCTCATATGAGAACAACCGTTCTCACTTTCTTGCCTGTGGTAGATTTCCATGAAATTGGTCTTTAGTTTGAATCCTTATCTTTGTTTTTTTTTTTTTTTCTATTAATAGAATCGTCACCATCTTGAAGAAGACAACGGAAAACGGTGACAATGGAATTTTCTTATCAGGCCTCCAAGTTGATAATGTCTAAAATGGGCATATCTTCTCTATTTCTCAATGAATATGTACTGTCTGTCAAACAAGCTTTCTTTGATGGCGCCTTGGTCTCAACATCATTGGATGCAATTATCTTCTGGTAAGAATCAGGAGGAACCACCCAGTTTGAGAGGCTGGCATCAACTGCAATTTCTTGCATGAGAGGTGTGGAGTGACTGATATTCGAGATTGAACTAAGGGGTTTCAGTGGGTGTTCCTCAAGGGCTACATTTTCTTTCATCTGTTGCTTAGGTGGTTGCGTTCCTCTTGCCTTCACTACTTTCCATTGATTGAGATTTTCCACTGGTTTCAGCACAGAATGAACATATTGACGCGATCTCAATCCTCCCTCATTTGAGTCACCAAGGGACTTTAGATTTTCAGTTGTATCCTTTCGCAGCTTTGTCAAAGAATTTTTATTCTGTGAACTCGCAGATAGGGAGCTGAATTGCCCAGAAAATTCCTTTTGATTTACTCTCAATTCATCTATATTGCAGCCATTGTTATCATCATCATCTTCTTCTTCTTCTTCTTCGTCATCGAATGCATCATCATCACCATCCAAATCACTTTCTTCATACGCTATTCCATCCTCTTCATCATAGCTGTCAATGCAGTTTCTATATCTATAATTTGTTGGATAAGACGCCATTTTGGACGCGATTGAATCCGCTTCAGAGAGAGAAGAAGATTGCCTTTCTCTTGCATCATCTTTGCTAGTCTCTTCCTCATCACTTCCCCAGTAATCACTCCTGCTTTCCTCTTTCGGAATTGGCTCATAAGTCTGAACATTCAAATTGAAGCTCACCTTCTTTCTAACTTTATAGTTCAAGGAATCCTTGGGTCTTTTGCTGTCAATAAAAAAAACACACACCACAGAACAAAACTTGAGCACAGATTAACTACAAAGAGAGAGGCCCAAAACAACGAAACATACAACAGCAAATTAAATGATTGAAAAATAGGGTAAATAAAGTGAGGGACCTGAGTTCAGCTTCAGAGGTTACGGGCTTCCCTGTAATGGCAAGGTTTGTAGAAACAGAATCTAGAGGTTCATAACTACAAAGCTTCTGCTACATCAAAACAAATAGTAAAAAAAGAAGAAGAAGAAGATTGGTGATTAATTCAAATGAATGTTGGAAATATATAAGCAAGCTTACATGGTCTCTATAACCCGGTTTTCTACGCTTTCTCTTTGAAGACAAGCCGAAACAGCCAAGAAAGCAACCCATCAGGCAGAGACCGACCGACCGACCGACCACAAGGATTAGAGGATGTTGTTAATGGCGAGATTGGCTAAAAATAGAGAGAGAGAAGGAGGGTTTGAGTGAAGTGTGGTGTGGATTTGAAAACCATTTCTGGCTCCAACGGGTTTTGAAAATAGGAACGTTAGGCTTTAATGATTGTATGAGTGGTGGTGGGTCGGGACTCGGACTAGGACAAGGACGATGTCAATGTGTGTGCACCAATTTATTATTAATTATTCAAAGATCCAGAAAAAAGGGGCAGATAATAGATTATAAAACCTTGTCCCGATCTAACTTTGCGGCTCTTTGTTTTTTTATTTTTTTTATTATATTATTATCGTTGTCGTTTTATCTTAATTTTCAATCAAATTTTATAATGGGAGTGAGAAAAATACAAAAAAAAAAATCAAATTGAGAAAAAAAAATTGAATTAATTAATTAAACCAATTAATAAACCTAAAAAAATTATAAATTTAGTTTTGATTTTAAAAATCTGAAATTAATTCAACCAATAACTAAACTCTAAGCTAACATGTATAAAAA
>Ga0307511_10004383_pt1 | contig 14404 bp, 7 predicted proteins | sample 13_EM_MG_FD_200266 | JGI IMG/M metagenome (GOLD analysis project Ga0307511, IMG submission 200266) | Populus trichocarpa ectomycorrhiza microbial communities from riparian zone in the Pacific Northwest, United States - 13_EM | ecosystem: Host-associated > Plants > Roots > Unclassified | place... | reverse complement strand
TCTACCAATTTTTTACAACTTGTTAGAACAAGGATAATAGAGATAAAAAGCCCCAAAGTTGGCAACACCAATTTGAAAGGTTTATTGAAACGTCGAATTGAAACGTCGAATTGATATATACACTTTGCCATAATTTTATGTTTTTCTTTTGTATTCTAAATACCAATCCATATCAGAAATTTGATTATTTCAATTCACAACTACAATCCTAACTGCAAACCCACTGTTAATACTTTTAAGGGAGGCAACGTTGTGAAACTCATTGTTTCAGGGTCTAACCCAATATATTTTGTAAAAGTCAATAGATTTTGACCCTGCATGTAAATTTTAAAAAAATTAAAATGGGCTTTTTGAATCAGTCTATTTGGCAATTGCCAGGAGAGAGAAATGCTCTTCAGACGTATAAAGGAAGCATCTGAATAAGCTCTATCGCTAGTATTTGCGGCATTTAGAAATTCTTGGAATATACTAGAGTTTGCGCTATATCGCTGAATCTCTGAAACATCACCTGGGGCTTTCCAACGGTTTACTACGGTAACAGGCTGATTAAACATTTTAAATCCTGGTCTAAATCCAAATAAATAATTATGCCCGATTTGTCTTACAAATTGAAATAAGAAATCCAATTGTATTCCCTTATAATTAAAACTATTTTGCAAACCACCATAGAATTTCGGATAAAGATTAATGAATGTATTGGCATCAGTCGAAAAGTCTGGTGTGGACGTTGGCTTACCTTTAGCATCTTCGAATTGATACTCACCTGTTTGAGTATCTACGCTCAAAAAATGATAAACTTGAGCTATATTTAACGCACGCCCAACTCCATAATAAACATTGTTTGCAAAACTTGGAAAAGAAATTAGTTTATTTTGGGGGATAGTCAGATTGAATGAACTTGACCATTGAAGAGAATTTGTCTTAATATTGATTGTATTTAGTGATAGTTCAATACCTGTATTTTGCACAGTCGCTAATAAATTCTCTGAAATGGTTGTAAAGCCAGTTGTTGATGGTAGTGGATAACCTACCAACTGATTAGAGGATCTATTTCTGTAATAACTTCCCGTGAATAGAATTCTCTCTTTCAAAAATCCTAAATCTAGCCCCACTTCTAATTTTCTAGTTTCTTCCCATTGAAGGTTAGCATTAAAGAGATTATTGATCATCAAACCATTGGCACCCTGATAGGGGTTTCCTACACTTGTCGAAGAATATATATCCAAATATTGATAATCTCCGATCTGGTCATTCCCTGTTGTTCCATAGTTAGCTCTTATCTTTCCGAAATTTAAGAAATGAAATATTCTCTGTACAATTTTTTCTTTTGAAAAAATCCAACCAATACCTGCGGCGCCAAAATCATGGAATTGACTCACTGGTCCGAAACGACTGCTTCCATCCCTGCGTGCGGTTAAGTTCAGAAGGTACTTATCATTGAAATTATAATTCAATCTGCCAAATAAAGCATTATATTTATAAACAGAAGCAGTAGTTGATTGAACAGTCACGACGGTAGCCGATCTAACATCTTCCAGTACAAGATCACTGCTATATCCACTTCCATTTAATATCTGCCCATTGCTATTGCATTGTTCGACGGTTGCTCCGACAAGTACAGTCAGTTTTCCTTTATTTAACGTTTTGCTGTATGATATTTGCGGTTCAACAATCCATGATTTGATATTATTGATAGCATATCTGGCAGATCTTAATCTGTTTCCTAAGAATGAAAAGTAAGGATCAAAGTAAACAAGAGGAATTGTGCTTAATTCGTTTGTCTGAGTATTCGTATAACCAAAGCTGCTTTTTATCTCAAGACCATGAAAAAGCTCATATGTTAATAAAGAATTACCCACTAGGTTACTAGTTTTATTTTTAAATTTTTGTAATAAATAGGCAAGGGGTTGACCAACTCCACTTCCCCATGAACCTGCGCCTGAAGAACTTGGAGCCCAATTCAATGTTCTATCTTTATTGTAAAGGGTAGGTGCGTCAGGCGCTGTTCGAATTGCAATTGGAGTAATGTCTACACCAGGCAAACTATTGTTATCTGCCAAATAATTGCCTGATAATAAAACCCGAAATTTCTGGTTCGAAGAAACGTTGTTAATGTTGAAATGAAGGGAGCCCTTCTGATCCGAAAAGTCGCCCGGGAATACCGTGGTTTCCCTATGGTATGCAGCCCCTATTAGATATTGTGTGTTAGTATTTCCTCCTGAAACGGTTCCATTCAGATTCGTATATTGAGATGTTCTACCAATCAATTCTTTCTGCCAATCTGTGTACTTGGTGGTATCCCAGGTTCCGTTAATATCATAATCCGTCGGACCTGTTGTTAGGCCATCATTGGCAATGGCTTCATGCCTCATTTCCAAATATTCTTTGGTATTTAACAAACCAAGCTTCCGTGTAATTTTTCCCCATCCATTTTGCATATTGATGTCCACTTTTGTCTGGCCCACCTTCCCTTTCTTGGTTGTAATAAGAATCGCGCCGTTGGCAGCACGGGAGCCATATATTGCTGTTGCATCAGCATCTTTCAACACCGCAATGTTTTCAATATCTGAAGGATTAAGATAACTTAATGGATTACCGTAAGTATTTGCAATTTGGATTGATCCAGAATACCCTAAAACACTTCCTAGCCCGGGTAATAATTGAGAGTTGTATGGGACGCCGTCAATCACATAAAATGGATCATTGCCATTGGCTATACTATTTTGGCCACGAATTTGCACTGCCACTCCACTTCCAGGCATCCCCGTACTTTGCGTGATAACTAACCCCGGCACCCTACCTTCCAGGGCTAGCAAAGGATTGCTTACAGGCTGTTTTCCTATATCTTCTGCTTTTACAGAAGAAACACTACCTGTGCTAAGTCGTTGAGTAGTCGTACCATAAGCAATAATTTGCACCTCATCCAACCCGCTAACCTTAGTCTTCAAATTCACCAGCATATCATTCCTATCCCCCACCCTAACCTCAAAAGCCTCCATATTTACACTCGTAAAAATCAGCGTAGCGCTTTTATCAATCGTCTTAAAACTAAACTCCCCATTCTCATTTGTGGAAGTAGCTGTCTTAGTCCCCTTAATTGTCACCGTTACCCCGTTTACCGGCTTCCCGTTCTCATCCACCACCCGCCCGCGCACATCGATCAAGGCCGTAGGCAATTGGTTTGAAATTTGTATTTTATCCTTCTGCCTGATCACAATTGTCTTCTTCACAATGGCATAGCTAAAAGGTTGGTCTTTAAAACATAGTTCCAGGACATCCTCCAGCGAAGCATTAATGACTTCAATATTCACCTTTTTAGCTTCCTGCTCCCATTGGTCAACAAAAAAATATTGATATCCAGTCTGTTTCTTGATATCATTCAGTACCGACTTCAACAAAGCGTTTTTTGCCGAAAGGGTAATCTTCCCCTGGGAATACCCATTCGCAGTCACCTGGAGACATGCCGTTAACAATAAAATGGCGGTTATTTTCATAACCATGACGATTTTGGTGAGTAACCTCCACTTACCAAGCGGGGGCATACAATGAGCTTTAATTTGCATACATTTGCAATGTTTGGGTTAAACAATAAGCAGTCATCATGCCGTTGCCGGTTTTCTCCGGCAACAAATTATTGGGTAGCCCAAATACTCCCGGGTCCCGCCACGAACAGGATCCGGTTTTTTTTGGAAAACCCCGGTCGATAATTGTATTGTAGATAAGGGTGGAGTAACAAGAAACAGCTTGCTAACATTCTCAGAAGGAAAGTTTCGAATTGAACTTTCACTGCATCACGATGATGGTCTTTCCTTCAATCCTAAAATGAACATTACTTAATTCTAATATCTTGAGTACATCGGAAGCATTGTACTCCCTGCTGATAGTACCTGAAAAACTATGTGCCGTCTTTTTGCCTTCGTATACAACTTTCCCAACATCATACCACCTGGCTAATTGTCTCATGACGGTTTCAATATCATTGCTGTTAAACTGGAAATTGCCATTCTTCCATGCCACCGCCTGCTCCATATCCGCCTCTGTAATGAGCTTTACATTTCCATTCTTATTCACCTGCACCTGCTGCCCTGGCTTCATAAGAGTACCAGCATTTTCTTTTACGATCCTGACAGCACCTTCCAGTAGGGTAGTTTTCATCGCGTCCTCATCATCATATGCGTTCACATTAAAATGCGTTCCCAATACTTCTACCGTCACATCCTTCACTTTTACATGAAAGGGCATAACTTTATTTTTCGCCACTTCAAAATAGGCTTCCCCTGAAAGTTCGATCAGTCGATCTTTACCGGTAAATGAAACAGGATAACGTAAGGAAGAAGCAGCATTTAGCCAGACCTTGCTGCCGTCGGAGAGTTCTACAAAATATTGACCTCCTCTTGGTGTGGACAGCGTATTAAACTGTATTTCGGTAGCTTTTTCATGTAGTGCTTTATAGGCCAGTTTTCCATCCGATTTTTTTTCAATACTGGCGCCATCTTGATGGTAAAGCATTCCGTTGTGCGCACTATCTAAAACAATGGTGTTCCCATTTGCTAATTTCAATATCGCTTTGTTCCCTCCAGGTGGAATATCATTCTTAATTCCATTAGCAGGGTCTTCCTGCTTGACAATTTCTTTCCGAGAAGACAGGGAGGAACGATGCAACCATAAATAACCGCCTATCACCATCGCTCCTACAATGGCCGCTGCCGCCACATATCGTCCCCATCTTGTCCTGGTCATCTGCACCTCTTTCCGGGGAGCAATTTGCCCTAATATCTTTTCCCACTCTGCCTGCTTATCCACACGTTCCAGCATTTCCAGTTTGCTGATCATTATTGAAGGATCAGCCAAACTCTCAAAAACTAACCGGTTCTCTTCCGAAAGATTAAGCCAATCTTTCAGTTCCTTATCTTCAGCTTCACTTAATTCTTCGTTGTAATATTTTATGATTAATCCGCCTATCTTGCTATAATCCATCGCCATCATAAATATGTTTAAATATTTCACCTACCTTTTATCAGAATAAACACTTAGCGTATTCTGTTGCATATTCTCTAATACGCTCAAGCAGACATTTTGCTTAAAAAATAATGAAAATATAATCTGAAGCCGTGGTTGGATTCGTGAAAGGAGATAAAAAAAGAAGAGAAACGATGGTCGGAAGGAGTGAAAGAAGTATCAGGGGTAGCATGCTTTTTCTTAAAAGGGCCGAACGCAGATTTATGATGGCATTTCGTTTATGAGCCAGCACAGTCTTGTTGCTGATCCCTAAATGCTCAGCTATTTCAAACGTTTTTTTTCCTTTGAAGAAGATCAATTTAAAGACTTCGGCGCATTGTTTGGGGAGATTTTCTATCTGGAGAGCAATTTCATTGTAGTAATCTGCTTTTATTATTTCGAACTCAATCTCATTTGGACTCTCTTTAGATAGATAAAGGACTTCCTTATAAGAAGCATTATGCCGTTTTAAATTCCTTAAATAGTCAAAGCAGGCATTTCGCGTGGCGAGGTACAAAAAAGCTTTGATATTAGGCAGGCTTTCCAGGTTAGGATGAAGACGCCACAATTTAACGAAGCTTTCCGTGACAATATCCTGGGCTTCCATCTCGCTGTGAATAAGAGCGTTAGCGAAAAGATAGATAGCGTTATAATACATTCGATAGACCTCATTAAAGGCGTCGATATTCCCATTCCGAAATCGGACAATAAATTCACTATCATCATCTTTATCATTGCTCATAGCGTAGCTCGGTTAGTTTTGGGAATGGCTATAGGCAAGATTTAAAGACGGGTTTACCCTTTATTTGGTAGGATATTATGGGTTGTTTTTGGGGGTCAATCGATAGTGAACTAAAGTTAAGCTAAAAAAACTACAAAGGTTCGAAGTATTTGATCTTTAGGGCACTAGGTCTCTCTCCCAATCGCCCATTGCATTCCCCTCAGCTCAGCCAATCCCCGCAACCTTCCAATAGCACTGTAACCGGGATAAGTCTTCTTAGTCAGATCATCCAACATCTGATGTCCATGATCGGGACGCATGGGAAGCGACAAACCTCTTTTTTTCTGAACCAGCAGCAGCTCTTTTATTACAGCATACATATCCACATCTCCTTCCAGGTGATCGGCTTCGAAGAAATTCCCATCCGCATCTCTTTTCGTACTGCGCAGATGGATAAAATGAATATGATCACCCAGCCGGCGGACCATCCCGGCCAGATCGTTGTCCGCCCGCACTCCGTAAGAGCCGGTGCAAAAACAAAGCCCGTTAGCCGGCGAAGGAGCACAGGCGATCAGTTCCCGGGCATCCTGTTCCGTGCTGACGATCCTCGGCAGGCCTAAGATGGGAAAAGGAGGGTCATCCGGATGAATAGCCATCTTCAACCCGGCAGCTTCTGCTACAGGAACTACCTGTTGTAAGAAGTAAAAAAGATGTTGTTTTAATTTCTGCGCATCGATCCCTTCGTAGGTCTTCAAGGCCGCCAGGATCTGTTCCTCCGTAAAGCGCTCTTCGCTCCCCGGCAGGCCCAGTAAGGTATTGCGATAGAGGGTTTCTTTCTCAGCTTCGTTCATGGTGGTCAGGCGCAACCGGGCCTTCTCGATTTCTTCTTTCGTATAATCCTTCTCCGCTCCTGGCCTTTTCAAGATAAAAAGGTCAAAAGCGACGAAAGCAAATTTTTCAAACCGCAGGGCCTTGCTCCTGTCCGGAAGCTCATAGGCAATATCCGTCCGCATCCAATCGAGGATGGGCATAAAATTATAGGTGACTACTTCCAGGCCGGCTTTTGCCACATTACGCAGGCTCTCCTGGTAGTTTTGAATATACTTCTTATAGTTGCCCGTCTGCTTCTTAATGTCTTCATGTACGGGAAGGCTCTCAATCACCGTCCAACGCATGCCCGCTCCCGCTACTTCCGCCTTCCTTTTTTCAATCTCTGCCAGGGGCCAGACTTCTCCCACCGGGATATGATGCAGAGCCGTCACGACGCCAGTGCAGCCGGCCTGGCGGATATCCCATAAGCTTACCGGATCGTTCGGGCCATACCATCTCATCGTCTCTTCCATTAACAAGGGTCTTTCCATATTGCTGTTCTTCTGTTTATTCGAAAATACGGAGCAAATTACTGCCGGCAATCGAAAAAACCAGCAAGTTTATCTCTTATTTTGCCAAACCCCTTCCCTTTTCATCTACCACAGCCAGTTTATCCGGTGTAAGGGTGATGTATCGTGAATTAACGTTTTTGTTTTTTCTCAGCGCTGAAAGGAGAGGCCGGCAGCCAAACCTTATTATTTGATTTGTTATATAAATTAGCTCCCTCCGGATTGTCGGCCCAGGCATAACGTACGGCGACCGGGTGAGCAACCTGTTCATTCCAGACAATCACCTTATCACCGGCTATCCGGGCCTTTGCCCAGACAAATTTTTTGTCGGCCCCCGCGATGGCAAAATATTTCAGATCTCCCCCACCTTTAGCCACCAACCCTTCCCCGATATTGGAGAACGTGACATGGATCTCATTGCCGCTGACATGCATCGACTCATAGAGAGGACCGGAAGGGATGACCCACCTGTCCCCATATACCCCTTTCTCCGCGGCCAACTCCAGTCTTTTCCCTACGTCTTCCTTATCGAGAGGATGAATATCATTCCATTCCCCGATATCCGTCGTTACAGCCATGCCTGTGACAGGGACGGATAAGGTCAACCGTTGCGCCTCCCTCAACTCCGCCCAGTTACTTTCGGCGGGCTCTTCTTTCGTTGACATGTAATTCGCGAGCTGAACATATAAGAACGGAAAATTCCCTTCTCCCCAGGCAGCCCTCCAGTCGGCGATCAGGGCAGGGAACAGCGAACGGTATTCTTCGGACTTACCGGTATTGGCCTCTCCCTGGTACCAGATCACTCCTTTGATCGGATAGGACAACAACGGGCTGATCATGGCATTGAACAATCCGCCAGGCTGGTATTGAAAGAATGTCTGCGCGGGCAACGGGCTGGTAGCAACGCCCAACTGATACTGCCAGGCCCCGGTAAGGTCGATCGACTGCCCGGCTGCCATCAGGCGGTAAGGCTTGTCTGGGACAAATCCGCCACGGCCTGCACTATTGATCACCCGGATAACAATAGTATTCTTACCCGGCCGCAGCATACCGGCAGGCAGGTCATATCTTCTCGGCGGATATTGATAACCGATGGTTCCTGCAAGCTGCCCGTTCACATATACGGAATCCCTGTCCACGATCCTGCCCAAGAGCAGTTTCGCCGGCATTCCCGTCATGGCGGCAGGCACATCGATCTCCCTGCGGAACCATACCACGCCATTCACGGATGGTAGTCCCTGATCAGCCCAATAGCCGGGAATGGACATCGACTTCCAGCCGGAGACATCCAGGCCGGGATCATACCAGGGTCGATCACCCTGCAGCCCTTTATCTTCCTGCCGGATATGCTGGTACCAATCATCGCTGACAGCCTTTTCCTTTTTAGCAATACCAGCAGGATAAGAAGTATCCCTGTATTTTTCCGCTATTTCCAGATAGTCGGGAAAAGCATGCAAGGCCCTTTCGCTTAACCACGCCTGGGCCGGCGAGCCGCCTACACTGCTATTAATGAGCCCGATCGGCACATGATATTTGTCGAATAATGATTTCGCAAAAAAATATCCGACAGCCGTGAACCGCAGCACCGTGGCAGAATCAGCCGCTTCCCAGCTACCGGAAGAGAGATCCTCCACAGGACTGATGAAATTATAAGAGGTGGCTACTTTGAACTGCCGGATGGAAGGGTTGGCGGCATGAGCGATAATGTCTGCATATTTTTCTTTCACCCTTTCCATAGGCAATTCCATATTGGACTGCCCGGAACAGACCCATACATCACCGACGAGGATATTCTTCACCATAATGTGGTTGATCCCCTCAATATTCATGACATAGGGACCGCCTGCCCGCCTGGGCTTCAGCACGACCAGCCATTTTCCATCATCCCCTGTTACAGCGCTCTCCGTCTCTCCGTCAAATTTCACGGTAATCGTTTCTCCGGGTCCGGCCCAGCCCCAGGCCTTGATTTCAACCCCTCTCTGCAACACCATGCCATCGCTGATCAGACGGGGAAGTTTGACTTGCCCAAAAATCGGTTGCCACCCCATCGAGAGGCCGCAGTATAAGAGAAAGATCCCAATTTTCTTATTCAACATATGCTGGTTTAAATAGTTTGCTTTGAAATAATGACCAGCGAATGTAAGAAAGACCGGCCAGTTAGGAACAGGCGTATGCCCGGAACCTTAATCGAACAGCGGAACGAATACTTATTCGCCCCGCTGTTGTATATATAAACCTTAACCCATGTGTGGTAGCGAAGGGTCAGGACGCTACGAACTTAATAACCCGCGTTCTGCGGAAATACCGGCCCGGAAGTCACCAGGTCTATTTCCGTTTGTGGAATAGGCCTTAACATAAAGGCATTCGCAGGATTCGAGGCCGAATAATGCGGATAAGCCTCGGTCGGATTGAATCGCTGCAGTCTTTCATTGAGCGTCTGGGTCCGCACCAGGTCCCACCATCTCTGGCATTCCCCGAACAACTCCCGGGAACGTTCGTCCAATATGAAATCAAGCGTCACCTGGCTGGAAAGGATCGTCATGGCCGTGACAGACGTTGCATTTTGCGCAGGCGTATTGGTGCTTCTGTAAGCGGCCCTCTGCCGGATAACGTTCAGCATCGCCGCAGCATTCACATTATCGTTCGCTTTGAAATAGGCTTCTGCCGCGATCAGGTAAGCCTCAGAAAGTTTAAACATGACGAAAGGCCTGGTCGATGCATCATTCACATCGGCCCGGTTAGGATCATCATATTTGCTCATGGATGGGAAAATAACCGTAGTATAAGCGTTGGCTCCGTTGGTGCCCAGCGGCGTAAAGATCACCCCTTTGAATGCAGCCACCTGTGCTGCCGGCACCTCGTAAGGAGGCGTCCATAACCCGGTGTCCTTTCCGACTGTCAGGGCTCCGCGCGGAGTGGTGACAGCCGCCGTATTGGCAATCCATACGGTCTGGAAAGTCTTGGAATAACGGGAATCATCCGCCTGGTCCACAAAAGCCTGGTTCAGGACATAAGACGTATTAGGCCGGATACGAATGAAAGGGCGGCCGTTTGCAATATCCCTGGTCATGATGGCGGCTCCCCCTGATGCAGGATAATTGGCATTGACCGAAGGATAATTAGGCCTGAAAAAGAAATTCAGCCCGTTCTCCTTTGACCCTGATGCCCTGGAACCGGTAGTCCGTTCCCCATATTTCAGGTCAGCCTCCCGGTCGATCACAAAAAGAGTCTCCTGGCCATATTCGTTGCCCGGGGCATTTGCTGTGGCATAGTCCGGGTTCAGCCCGATCCCATAGGTTGCCGCATTGGTAATAAGATTGGAAGCTATCGTAGCCGCAGTAGTAAAATCAGTCGGGCTGCCTGCGGTGGACCATCCCCTCGTCAGGTATACTTTCGACAGGAGGAACAGGGCAGCAGCCTGGGTAGCCGGCTTGCCCAGGAAAGGCGAGGTGGGCTTCACCTGCAACTGGGTGGAGGCATCCGTCAGATCCTTGATGATCTGGGTATAGATATCTGCAATGGGCTGACGGGTATCAGAAGTAGTCGCATTCGTGATAAAGGCTGTATGTAAGGGTACGTCGCCAAAGGTCTGTACTAAATAAAAATAATAGAACCCTCTTAGAAATTTAGCCTGAGCAAGGTACTGCTGCTTCGTAGCCGTATCGATGGCGGCAGCGGACCCGAACTGTAAGACACCGTTCAGGGTATTGATATCCTGGTAAGCGACATTCCACAGGGCAGTAGTAGCTCCGTCACTGGTAAGGATGTTGTTGTAGGTCCACCAGTAACTCCCGCTGGCGCTACCGCCGGCTAAAACTTCATCCGTACCGGCAGTGGTAATATTCGTAAATCCTTCCGTTCCCCAGAGGAAACGCATGTCGGAATACACGCCGGCAATACCGCCTAAAATACCATTCGCCGTAGAAAAAAAGGCAGGCGTTATCTGGGATCGCGGTTGCTCCTGTAATAATTTTTTGCAACCGCTACCCGTCAGCAGGACCGCAACGGTGAGGATGAAAAATAATTTATTAGTTGCTCTCATATCAGTAATATTTAAATAATTAGAATTTTACGTTTACACCGAAATTAAACTGGCGGACAGGCGGGGCATTCAGATTGACCGTGATGGCCCGCAGGGGTACGTTTCCCCCCGCGCTGGAGGTAACGGCGCCTCCATATCCATTCCCTTCCGGGTCTACAGCCAGACCGGCTTTGACCAGTGGCGAATAGATAATAAACGGATTTTCAGCTGTGACATACACCCTTAAAGAGGTGATGCCGATGCTGGTCAATAGTCTCGATGGTATAACGTATCCTATATTAATGCTTCTTACTTTAACGAATGAGCCGTCCTGGTATCCAAGCGTGCTGGCATATACGAATTTGTCCGCGCTGGCATCGGGTCGCGGAAAGGAATTGGTGGGATTGGAAGGAGTCCAGTAATTTATTTTTACCTGGTTGTTCCGGCTGTTATTGAAGAAATCAAATCCCTGGGCGCCTCCATCCGTGGTCAGGTAAGGAACAACTACTTTTTGTCCCATCCGCGCAAACATCACCACAGAAAGATCAAAGCCCTTATAGGCAAAGCGGTTCGTAAGACCTCCTATCCATTTGGGCTGAAAGCTGCCCAGGATCTGCCGGTCGGCAGCAGTAATCTTGCCGTTCTTGTCCAGGTCCTCCACCCTGATCTGTCCGACGAATTGGCCAAAGCTGGTTGCCTGCGCTGCGTCCTGCGATTGCCAGATGCCGATCTTTTTGACATCGTAGATGACGGAGATAGGCTGACCGACAAACCACTGGTTGCCGATATCCTGTTTCAGCGTTGCATTCTGCAGTTGCACGATCTGGTTCCTGTCTACAGAGAAATTTACATCAGTGCTCCAGGTAAACCCACTGGCAGTTTGAACATTGATACTGCTGACGGCGATCTCAAATCCATGTCCTTTTGTTTTACCGGCATTGACGGTAGTGCTGACCGCACCATTACTGGTAGGCAAATTCTCCGCCAGGAGAATATTATTTGTTTTCTCCGCGTATACATCGATCGAACCGGTGATGCGGTTTTTAAACAACCCGAAATCCAGACCCAGGTTCTGCTGGGTGGTCGACTGCCATTTCAGGGATTTATTAGCCAGCGTCTGTACAAGATAGCCGATATTCTGGCCGGCCGTGCCGGGTCCGAAATTATAGAAGTTGGTGCCGAGCGCTCCTAACGTCGTATAAGGATTGATGCCCTGGTTGGACGTGATTCCCCAGCCTGCTCTTAATTTCAGCGTGTTGATCGCGGAAATGGAGTTCATGAACTTTTCGTTCGCAATATTCCAGCCTGCTGCAAAGGCGGGATAGGTATAATATTGATTACCCGGCGACAATACCGAGGATCCGTCCGTTCTGACCGTAGCCGTCACCAAAAAACGGCTCATGAAGGCATAGTTCAAACGGGCCATATAGGAGATCAATCCTCTTTCTGAAAAGTTGCCACCGCCGGGATTACCGGTAGTATTGGCAGCGATGGAACTGGCCAAGTTAAGATTATAGTCCTGGATATAATCCGCCGGCAGGCCGGTACCGGTAAAAGCGCTGGTCTGACTATGGTCCTTCTGGATGCTGTACAGGCCGGTGAACGTGATGTGATGCCGCTCTTTAAAGGTCCTGTCATAGGTCAGCAGGTTCTCTACCGTATAGGTATAGGCTTCTGAATTGGTAACGGTTTCATTAGCTGCAGCAAGCGATACGCTGCCATTATAGAAAGTATTCGGCCCCGAATAGGTCCCTGCCTGGCTCTGGCTGTAATCCAACCCGACATTGATCCGGTATTTCAAATATTTTACGATCTCCCATTCGCCGTATAAGCTGTTGAAAGTTCTTAGTCTCCTGTTATTGTTTACGATAGCCGCCGAATTGTATTTGATCGACAAGGGGTTGACGGTAGCGCCATCGATGGAGCCCGCTTCCGGCAACTTATTGATGGTGCCGTCGGCATTGTAGGGAGACACCAGGGGGCTCATCCGGACCAGCCCTCCTACAGGGTTGCCCCCTGAGTTGGTATAACCCAGCGTATTCATCATATTAACGCCTATTTTCAACTTCCGGCTGATCTGATGATCGATGGTGCCGCGCAAGGCATACCGGGTAAAATCCTGACCGGGAATGATGCCTGTTTGCTGGAAATATCCGGCGCTTAAAGAAAACTGGGTGGTTTCTGTACCACCGGAGAGGCTGAGGTTCTGATTCGTTGTATGGGATTGCCGGTATATTAGTTTCTGCCAGTCCGTGGAAGTTCCATTCGCAAGGCCGGCCTGTTCTGCCGTAGTCAGGGGGTAAGCATTCGTCCCGGGATTAATGGTGTTGCCTGCTGCCGCCTCCGTCTTGAGGGCCGCATATTCAGGTCCGTTGAACACCTTATATTCTTTGGTACGATTGCCGATCCCATAATATCCGTTATAGCTCATGACGGATTTGCCCGGCCTTCCTCTTTTTGTCGATACGATGATGACGCCGCCTGAACCTCTTGAACCATAGATGGCCGTGGCCGAAGCGTCTTTTAAAATATCCAGGTTGGCAATATCGTCAGGATTGAGATCATTGATGCTGCCGCCATAAGGAATACCATCCACCACGATTAAAGGAGCATTCAATGCATCGTCGTTGGCAGCGGTTAGAACCGCATTGGTAGAAGGCGTATAATTAGTGACTTCAGCCGAAAGGGACCGGCTCCCCCGGATACGTATCTGCCCGCTCGCACCCGGACTCGCACTATTGCTGACAATATCCACCCCTGCGGCACGGCCCTGTAAAGAGCTGATCACATTGGCGGTCGGCACTTCCTGCAGGGTCGCCCCACTCACGGAAACCACCGATCCGGTAACATCCTTTTTCCGCTGTGTCCCATAACCTACTACGATCACCTGGTCCAGTGAACTATTGGAGGGCGTCAATACCACCTCGATCGAAGTACGTCCACCCACCTTGATCGTGGAACTGGTAAAAGAAATCGAAGAGATAATCAGCGTTGCATTCGGAGCCGCCACGACCTCGAAATTACCGCTCTCGTCGCTGCTGATCCCCGCATGTACTCCCTTTACCAGTACCGTCGCATTGGGTACCGGCTGGCCGGTCGTGCTCGTAATATGGCCTTTTATGCGAATCGTGTTGTTTTGCGCACTCAGTGCCTGGGCAAAAAGAACAATAGCCAGCGCACCTGAGGCAATCGTAAGAAATTTTCTCAAAAGAAGCGAAGCTCTCATACTGATCGTTTTTAAATTTTTATACGTTTTGGTTAATAATCCTTTTGCGGACAGGAGCA
>Ga0307511_10004382_pt1 | contig 14404 bp, 9 predicted proteins | sample 13_EM_MG_FD_200266 | JGI IMG/M metagenome (GOLD analysis project Ga0307511, IMG submission 200266) | Populus trichocarpa ectomycorrhiza microbial communities from riparian zone in the Pacific Northwest, United States - 13_EM | ecosystem: Host-associated > Plants > Roots > Unclassified | place... | reverse complement strand
TGGTTTCTTTAGAGAAAACAAGCTTTTTTATATTTGTTTCTCTTTATATTTGATATTTTTATCATTTTATACTTGATTTATTTATCACTATTTTTTTCTTATCTTTATTTTTAAAAATTTTATTTTATTTTATTTTTTATAATTTTTCAACATTGTACCATTTTTTTACTACATTAAAAATAAGCTTGAGATCTTATAAATTTTTATTAACGCATATGATTTTTAATATATTTTATTATATATAAGTATTGACTTTTTGATGCACAATTATGTTTTTTACTCCCTGTCACAAAAACATATTTATAATACCTACATGTTAGTTTATTTGCATTAGAAAAATAATTTGTCATGTAGACACATTAACATTTTTTTTAATTGGCACAAATAGTTCTTGATTTATTTAATTAAAAAATACATGCATAAACTTTTTTTTATTTATAATTAGGATTTTTGTCTTAAAAAAACGCATTTAAAAAGCTTGCATATTTTTTTTAAAAAAAGCTATCCGATCCGCGAAGAAGTACATATCAAATATCTAGTAAAAATCTAAAAGATATGGCCACAACATTCTACACGTATACATTGTTCATCCTCTCACATTTTATTATGGACCCATCATTTAAAATTTTATTTTTTTCAATTTGATTCTTAATTTTTTTTTTGTGCAATCACATCCTTTTGAGGCCAAATTCAAGGACAATTCAATCAAATTTGTTGACCAATGACAAGATTAAAAGACAAGGGACCAAAAAAGAAAAGACCCCATAAATGAGTGATGGTCTCAAAGTTCATACAAAAAGTTTAATTAATCCTCAAACTTTACAAATTATACATATTCAGTTCCTCAATGTTTTTTCAATTCAAATTTAGTATAAAAATTTATTTTTATTATTTTTTAGTCCCTAATTTGAGAGGGGAGAGAGGGAGAGATCCCTAGATTTAGGCGGTGTTGAGATAAAAATATCATTGACATCGATTCAAGCTACTAAAATAATCGATTTTTGTGTCAAATAATTTCATTTGACGAAAGAAATTCAACTTAGGTGTTTATTTTTATTTTTTACCTTGAGTACCTAAAAAAACATATATGAGCTTGAGAATAATTTTGTTTCGGTTTTTTAGATTTTTTTTTTTTGGGTTTTTAAGTCTAATGATGGATTTATCAAGATTCCTATAGTGTTTGTCTAGGTGTTTTTTTTTTGTCAAAAATGAATTGAATAATTTTTAGGGTAAAAAAATCCAATCTTGATTTTCCAGTTACCACAACGGTCAACTGGGCTAAGTCAGGCATCACACTTATTTTTTTTCAAAAAAGCATTGGTGTCGTTAGCCCCAATTATATTTAAAAAAAAAAAACAGGCCCATGTTTAGGCTTGCCTTTGCAAGCCCGTGCGCAAGCCCTTTTAAATGGGCCATGCCCGGTGACATCTTAACTCTTTCTGTTTTGTTTTGGTAATTTTGGTTTTTTTTTTAAATCATGCTTTTTTACATGTATTTTTTCTAAATGTTTTTTTTAATTTATATTTAAATTAATATCTCTTATCTCTAATTTTTTATTTTGTATTTAGTATTTTTTTATAAAAAAATTGTGGTTGTTTTTTAAGTATTTTGTTTGTATTTTATTTTTTAATAGATTTTTGTAATTCATTTATAATTTTTTTATGTTTTATATAATTAAAATTTATTTTTAAAATAAAAAATTATTTATTTTTGGATAATATTTCTAATAAGTGCAATATTGCGAGATATTTTTTCCCTTTGATTTTATTCAATCAATTTTATATGTTTTTATTTCTACCATCATTTAATTAAATAAAAAATAACTTTAATAACAGAGTCATTAATTACAATCGTGTAAATGAATGATGTTGTGATATCAAATATTTTGATCTAAATTCGTTTTTTGACTTTTTCAGATACATATTTAGTTTATCGTTAATAATATTTTATTTATTTATTAATATAGATGATTTTGATTTATTTAATTAGATGTTTACATAAAATTATTTTTAGTGAAAATAATCAGTTAGTGCTACAAATTAAGTAAGTAAAAAATAAAAAAAGAAATAAGTAAATGTAAAAGTAAAACAGATAGGAGTAGTATTTACTGGATCCCAAAAATTAAGCCAAAAAATAATCAATTGTCCTAAACGAAACAATTAACTAATCCACCTGGCCCCTAATCATGAACGCCCCCCCTTTCTTCTCATCAGTGTCCACTCGCTGTCTTTAGGTATCAAAACAGCAGCAGCGCAACAACAATAATAAAAAATAATAATAGTAATAATAATAAAAAATCAAAACCAACCGACAAATTCTTTCTTCAATTTCAATTCAAAGAAATCTCTCTTCTACTTCGTCTTCTTCCTAAGCACACCTTAGCAAGCTTCAAACAAACTCAACAAATACCTCTCCTTTCCTTCTCATCTCACAAATCCCCCACTTTCTATCTCTAAACTAAACTCTACCACTTTAGAGAGAGAAAGAGAGCCACGAAAAATGAAATTCTCCTTGCTACAGCAGAGCTACAACAACCGCCGAAGCGGCAGTTTCAGAGGATCATCTGCGCCGTTAGACTCATCACCGGACAACACAATCAAATCACCAGCCACTATTTTCTGGCTCTTTTTACATGGCATTTGTTGTCTCATCAGTCTCGTCCTCGGCTTTCGCTTCTCTCGTCTCGTTTTCTTCTTCCTCTTCTCTACCTCCACGACCACAACTCTCTATGTAACGACACCGTTTCACCCTCTCAGCAAAACATCCGACATTTCCAATCCCTTAACCAATAGTGCTAATGATCTTCCGGTGATTAACAAAACGGTGAGTTCGAGAGTTGTTGTCGGGCGGCACGGGATCCGGATCCGGCCATGGCCGCACCCGAACCCGAGTGAAGTAATAAAAGCGCATCAGATAATAGAGAGAGTTCAAAGAGAGCAGAGTAATCAATTCGGTGTGAAGAGTCCTAGGAGTCTTATCGTAGTCACGCCTACTTACGTGCGGACTTTCCAGACTTTACATATGACTGGTGTTATGCATTCTCTGATGTTGCTCCCCTACGACGTCGTCTGGATCGTGGTGGAGGCCGGTGGGGTCACCAATGAAACAGCATTGATTATTGCCAAATCCGGCGTTAAGACTCTTCATATTGGATTTAATCAGAAAATGCCAAATTCTTGGGAAGGAAGGCACAGATTGGAGACTAAAATGCGGCTTCGCGCTTTGAGGTTAAGTTTTTTTTTTTTTTTTCTCGCAGTCAACTTTAAATTGAACTGAATTGCTGATTAAAAATAATGGATTTACTATTTTATTTATTTTAATGTAAATTTTGGTTGCTGTGGAACAGAGTTGTGAGAGAGGAGAAGATGGATGGAATAGTGATGTTTGCGGATGATAGTAATATGCATAGTATGGAGCTGTTTGATGAGATACAAAATGTGAAGTGGTTTGGTGCGGTTTCAGTTGGGATTCTTGTTCATTCAGGTGGTGCTGATGAGACGTTATTAACTGCTGCTGCTGCTATGGTTGACAAGGAGGCGGAAGAAAATTTGCCTAATCCAGTAGTGCCTGTTCAGGGTCCGGCTTGTAATGCTTCAAACAAATTGGTTGGTTGGCATACGTTTAATTCGTTACCGTATGAGGGGAAGAGTGCGGTATATATTGATGATAGGGCTACGGTGTTGCCTAGGAAGCTGGAGTGGGCTGGGTTTATGTTGAATTCGAGGCTTCTTTGGAAGGAAGCTGAAGATAAACCAGAATGGGTTAAGGATATGGATTTGGTTGATGAGAATATAGAGAATCCTTTAGCTCTGCTGAAGGATCCTTCCATGGTGGAGCCACTTGGGAGCTGTGGGCGACAAGTTTTGCTCTGGTGGCTCCGTGTTGAGGCTCGTGCTGATAGCAAATTCCCTCCAGGGTGAGTTGTTCTTATTCTTTATATTGCCGATTTTTTCAGTATTGCGATGGGCTGCCTGTCTTGACTAGATAATATCAATTGGAATAAGTTTGCGGTTATCTTTAGCATTGTCTATTCATTTTAATTGTTCAGTGTCTAATTTCACAAATTTGTAGACAGTGAGGTCCAGGAAGTTAAATCATAGGAGGGCGTACATTAGAATTTTTGTGTGAACTTCTATTGTGCTGCTCCTGTGTAATTTTGGGCTACAGTTAGTCAACAAGTTACACCTCAAGTGTCATAGCTGGTAAGGATAGTTTCCAAAAAAAAAAAAAAAATTAAAGAAGAAAAGAAAGAGAAACCTAAAGAAATTCTGTAAAGTAAATTGTCTGCCAATTTATGCCACCCAACTCGTGACATTGTATTGAAACATAATTATAAATGGAACATATCCTTCTACTACTTCAGGTAGGCAGGGATGTTTTGAAATATTGATGATTTGGGACTCATATCCCCCACAACAACTGTTGACATGCCTTGAACGTATGCATCTTAGGCAGGCTGTTTTTGGTTCTTGGACCTGTGCTATAGTATATGACATTGTGTAGAAAACAGAAAAGAAGAATGGCCCCTGGCTGAAAAATTCTCCTCCTGGTTATTGTGTCAATTTGGCATGCTGCTATTTGTGTCATACCCCTAAAATTGAGCATAGACACGCCTGTATCATTTAGCATTCCACACTAGATAATACAAAGGTTAACTTACAAGGTTCACCAAAAACCACAAATGCTAAACCAAAAAGTCTTAAATATCTGCATTTCAAAATGATCACTTAACAATATGAAGTCTGAAACATGATAAAATCCTACTGAAGAGAAAGTACTTAAATTTTTTTTTATTACAAGTCTTTAAAACTATTAACAATGAATGTCTAACAAGAAAAAATATATCCTTCATTAAACAAAAATCCTTCAGCTCAGCTAACAACTTAAATTGGTAATGTAAACTCCATAGCTCAGCTAACAACTTAAATCAGCAATGTAAAATCCATAGCTCAGCTAACAACTTAAATCGGCAATGTAAAATCCATAGCTCGAAACTCACTTTAATCCTCTACCTATCCAGAGAGGGAAAAGAAGGGGGTAAGCTAACAACAATTTAGAAAGTAAAGCTCCACACACACACACACACACACATGATTGACAATAATGAAACAACAACTTAAAATAATTAAAAAAAAAGTTAATAGTTAATAGTTCATAGTTCATAAAACACACCATAAAACAAGTCATCAATACATGCTTTTACTTGGCATTCAATTCCATAAGCATGACTTTACTCTCAGATCAAGTTACTATCGCCATATTATACCTGTGATCAGGCCATTAGTCGACTATTACTAACCACTATTGTAACCCGTAGGCAAGGGTCATTGATAATTATTATAACCCATTGGTGGAACATTAAAACTAGTTGTAGTGTTGATTACCCCACTCACTAGAGGCCATTACTTTATTCATAGCCATTTGAGAACCATTAAGAAGCCATTTACAATTCCATTCCAAAACACTTTCTTTCATTAGATATAGTTTATAAAACATTCTTACAAAAATTCTATACCATGCATTCACAAATATCACATACAAGAAATTTAATTTGAACATTGCATGTGCTTGATCTTTTTTTAAAGAATGTAATACATATAGTTGAGGAGAAATGCACATTTAAGAAAAATATTTATTATGTTTAAAAATAATAGATTGTGTGAAGATTTAATTTACCTCCATTGCTTAAACAACCGAAGTACAAAATCTCAACTCTAACAACCTATTCACAAGCATATAATCCATTAAAATCCCTCCAACACTTGATTATAATAAAATGTCAACTACACATTGCCTAATAAATTGACCATAACTCCTAGAAAATCTAGAATTTCATTTTGCTTTTTGGATTGTAAACTAGTCTTAATTGTTTCCATTCATATATAATTCACCTAATAATTCCTTTAAATAGAATTTATAATAAGCTCCAAAATCATTCCTCGAGGTTATTGTCAGACAACCTGCACTTCCTTAACTATTTTTACCATAACTATTTGTACAAAAATCGGATTAATGCACCATTTATGGTTAGAAACTAGACAGAATAAGCTTTTCTTATGTATAAAATTTGGGTAAAAAATTGCATCTATTCAATACAGTTTTTGGGTCGAACAGAAGCTTGTGTCAAACAATTGAACTGACAATTTCTCACATTTGTACCTAATTGTTAACCTAATAATTAAGCACTAATTGTTAACCTAATAATTAAGCACGCTTAATCAATCTTACAATATCATAAAATCTATCATACTTATTGTATTTGGTCATTCATACAAATACCACTTAAATTTCTTAATTTTATACTCCTTTCATATAGAAAAAAACCTTAATCAATCCAAAATCTTTATAAAAAAAAGAGATTCATATTTCTTACCTTGAAATCAAGAAAAATAAAATGAAACTTCAATCCTTTAATGTCAATCTGGTTCAATATTCTTTGCACCTATAGAAAAACAAGTGACTTTGAGGATATGTTTTCTCTAGACTGTAAAGTTTGTAAAACTAGGGTAAATAAACTCTATGATTCCATCTTTTCTTTTACATAAATATAGGATTAAATGGGCTACCTTTTACACACACACACACACACACACACACACACACACACACACACTAAGTCCAAGATAAAATTATATGTATATTTAGTTCTTATAATACTCTAGCCTAAAAATATTTGGGTTAGGGTATTACAATTTGTTGGTTGATTTCTATGCAGATTTAATTAGGGTATTACAATTTGTTGGTTTATTTCTATTCAAATTTAATTTAACTAAGTAATGCTTACAGATGCGTTGTTCCATTAGTACGATATTGCAATTATTTCATGATTTCATGAACTCCCTATTGTTATAGTCCGGTTTTTGTATTTTCTAGTTGGTTAATTTTGTGCACCCACAATGTAGTTGATTCATCATTCTCTTTGTCCGGCAAAGAGTGTCCATCATACTATTTCAAGTTATTCCAAAATACATATCTAGTTAAAGAACCAATCACTTTTTTCCTAATATACCCCTTAAAGTTCCAAATATAACCATTTCTTACTGAAAGAATAAAGGGGCAGTTGTGGGAAAAATGAGCTGGAACTGTGCTTAATGAGTTTTCTTAAAATGTGTGTAAAGTCAAACAGGACACTCTTTGTGAGGGAGGGAGTAGTATTCATCTTTTGGTTTAAAATGCGTGTGAAGTCAAACAGGACACTCTTTGTGAGAGGTAGGGAGTAGTATTCATCTTTTGGTGAAAAAATATGGACTCAAGGCTACTCGAAAATGTGAACAACTAGATGTCTGAAGTATAGGCTTTAGAATGATTGTGCTGTTAAATGTTGATGAAATGGATCACATTCATCTTTTATTGCTACTGAAAGAGATTGGTGGTACCTGGGCTCACTTAGAGATTAATAGTAGTTGGTGATAACTTGAGAAACACTCAAGAGAATTTAGCCTTTCTTCATTGTACATAATATATTTTTGAGAAGCCTGACACTGACCTTTCTTCATTCTTAAGGGACCTAGGGCACTAGAGACGTCAAACACTATTGCATGTGTCTATTGATCCAAATCCCATTATACTAGGCATTCTAGGAGCTGCACAAACCTGCCTCAATTATTTTGTAGACAGGCTTTTTATAATCGGCATATACTCTTTATGTTGAAAACTTCTCCTTCCTTTACCTATATCCCATTAGTTTAGGCTTACAAGATTAGTATGGGTTTTTCATAGAAATACTTCGGCCCTAGTGATGTGTGTTTACCTGGCTGGGTGTCACTAAGTATGGTCTTAGAGTCTTACTGATACCAGTCTAGGCCTTGCATCGCAATTTCATTACTGAGGCCATCCTGACATGGCCCTTTATAGTCTAATTTAAATGGAGGTATATGCTTCATTGTCAATCTTATTTTACTAGTTGTCAAACAAGCTCAACATACCTGGTTTACTGACCTTACCTGTTACATGTTTCCTTACATGGATCTAATTGTAAATAAGTCACCCAACCAATATTGTGAAATCAGTTACATTCCTACCAGTACTGTTTTTGCTAAAATTGCCTATGGAAGGAATAATTGATATCATTACATTAGTTTGGGGCCAGCTTTGTAACTAGCCCGTATTTACATATAGTAAATATGTTTATATAGACAATATTAACAATAATGGCAACAACAACAACACACACATCACTTCCTTTGGTGCAGAGCAAACATCCCAACATATTCTTTGAATTCTTCAGTGGCTGCTTCATAACTAACTAGTATTTAATTTGCTGTAAAATCTTAAAGAAATGGTAGTTGTTTAACTAAGTTATTTGCTAAATTTCTTATCAAGTCATGATTTGCTGCGCAACATATTCTTTGAAATTTTCATTCTTGCTTCACAACTAACTAGCATTTGATTTGCTGTAAAATTCTAGAGAATTGTAGTTGTTTAACTGAAAATCCTTCCTAAACTTCTTATTATCTCATGTTTTGTGCGCAAAACTCAGGTATTGACAAACCTAACTGGGTTTACCATGAGCTAGAGAAGGAACTTAACTAACCTTGTTTCTACAACTGTTTAATTCTTTAAATATTGAATATTTTACCGGTGGTTGGCATGTGTTTCTTTGAAATATAAAGGCTGAATCAGGTGCCTTGTTCTCAGCTCATATCAAAAAACATCCTGAATATTTATTTATTTATCATGGAATATAATCTTGGGAATGCTAAATAGTTTCTCACCCCATATTGTATTCTCTTACCAGTTTCGGAAACTAGGTTAATTTCTTAAAAGCTTAACTCTACTGCTGTCTGCTTACAGGTGGATAATTGACCCACCTTTGGAAATTACTGTGCCATCGAAGCGAACACCATGGCCTGATGCCCCTCCTGAACTGCCTTCCAATGAAAAGATATCAGTTAACCAAGAACAGACTGCTAAGCGTTCTTCAAAGACTCGATCACCCAGATCAAAACGCAGTTCAAGAAGTAAGAGAAAGCATGAAGCAGTGTTGGCGGAGACACAGGTTTCTGCAAGGCATTCTGAACAAAATTGAAATGGTAGCGTAAGCACACATAAGAGATACTGCCTTGTGAATTTGACACTGCTGGCCTTCAGGATGAAGATATTTTATTGATAAAGCAAAAAGCACACGATCTTAATTACCAGGTGGGTGGCAAGTACATCTGAAAAGAAATTCATTAAAGCCAGGCCAGTTGAAAATGTTTGTCGGAGCTTGAATCCACCATTGTTTTGCTTCTTTTATTTTTTTCCTTTTCTTTTCTATATGTTGGGGTTGATTTGTTGATATTCTATGGATAAGGTATGTCATCACAGTCTCCTTGCCTCTGCTGCCAAGAAACACCAGGTTCTTGTATCTGATAAGCGTCAAATTTCATACATAATCTTCTAAATAGGAATCTAGAGTCTGTTTAGCTGCTGGATTCAGTAAAAATGTACCTCATTGTAATAAATTTTTTAATTTCTTGCAAGCATGATGATGATGATTGTGATGTGCTTCTTCCATTTTGTCTGGATTGATACAAAAAGAGTGAACCTTGGAGATTTTGGCCAAATCTAAAATTGGTTGTCCAATATGAAACATAATCTTGACCTACATTACAAAGGAATGGTCAAGATTCCATGTCTACAGTTAAAAATCTTTAGGTGAGGGAGCAAAAATATGAAAGTTATACTTCAATTGGTTAGAATTAAAGTTTGCTTCTTAGAAGTTATCAATTATCAATTTAAGTCCTATAAATTTCAGGACTACGGGACACTTATATGGTCGTTAACTTCAGGGTTTGTGAGATTAATTGAGATACGTACAAGCTGGTTCGGACATTTAAGTTAATAATAATAAAAAAAATATAATTTGTGATGACAAAAAAGACTTGAATTTCTCCTTGCATGTTCAACTGCTTTCAACTGATTTTTAGGGTAGAGAAAACTAACAAACACTACTTGTAATTGCCAACCGAAGGACTCGGTTTGGTCTTGTATTTCTAGTGACCAAAAACGACCCACGAAACAGCCATAAGGCGTCATCTTACTCCTATCTCTACGAGACATGGTTTCACTTGCAAATAAGGACCACACTTGGATTATCATGATCAAGATCAAGATCATTAATTTCCTTGCCTTTATAAACTCGCAGAACTCCCTCCTCCTCTTCGTAAGAGCTCTATTCCTTCACCATTATTCTCTCTCCAAACCAGTATTAATTCTTCTTTAGCAACACCAAGTATGGCACTCGCCATATCAACCCTTCTCTTCCTTTTCTTCACTGTATCATCCGCCTTGGACATGTCAATCTTTAACCATGACGACAATCACCTAAACCATGATCAGTCGAGCTGGAGAAGCGATGATGAGGTGATGAGTATATACAAATGGTGGCTTCAAAAGCATGGTAAAGCATACAACAAGCTAGGAGAGACGGCAAAAAGGTTTGAAATCTTTAAGAACAATTTGAGATTCATTGATGAACATAACTCTCAAAACCGTACGTACAAAGTTGGGTTGACCAAGTTTGCTGATCTTACCAACCAAGAGTACCGTGCCATGTTCTTGGGCATGAGGAGTGACCCAAAGCGTAGATTAATGAAGTCCAAAAACCCGAGTGAAAGGTACGCTTTCAAGGCTGGAGACAAGCTGCCAGAATCTGTGGATTGGAGAGGAAAAGGAGCTGTCAATCCGATCAAAGATCAAGGAAGTTGTGGTATAATGCATAATTCTTTTACTTTTGTTACTTGATCATTTAATTGCTTATATTTGTATCTTCTTCTTCTTCTTCTTCTTGGTATTGTTTCAGAGAAATTATTAGCGTCAAGAGTCCTTTCTTGGCGAGGGGAAAGTTAACAGCCAAGTGGGCTACATTTCTTCGTAATGGATGTCATTTTTAGTAGAAGGAAGATTTCATGGCCAATTCACAATCACAATACAAATCTATATTTGCACCCCATGTTCATCTGGATCATGAATTCTAGTTTTGTTGTTTGAACTCAAGCTCTAGATTAAAGATGTCATGTTATGTTGTGATTGAAATTGAATTGGTAGGAGTTGGGTTGGTGGCAGGATGCTAGTTATTTTTCTAGACATGAAAAATATATGGTAGTTTTGACTGGTAGGTTTTTGACCTTTTGGTTGGAATATATATATATTTTTTTGATGAAAACAATTAAGAGATAGTTAAGTTAATTTGAATTCTGATTTTTATTTAAATATAGTATTGATAAAGGAAAAAATAATGTTATTAAGTGAGAATTCAAGTTGGTGGTAGGGTTTAAGAACTTCTTGAAAAACTATCTCCCTCAAGTTTTATCATATTTTTTAATAAAATTTCTATTAATTTTTCATTTTTATTTTTGCTAATTCCAATTCTCTCTCTCTTTTTTGTTTTTTACTTTGATGATATTAAGATATTTCATAGATTTAAAGGAGGAAATTGAGTAGGGGGAGAAAAGTGGAATAAAAGTAAAACATATGAGGACTGGTTGGAACAAAAATGAAAGATGTGGGGATGATTAAAATAAATTAAAAACAAATATTAGAAAAGAGACAACGTACATAAACATAAACCTCGGGTCAAATTGAAATTTAACCAGAGAGAAATCACATGAAATGGACCGGACAGCCTTATCACAACCCATATCAAATCTTAAAATTTTTGAGTTCCGACCAAGTTTCTGAGGAAAGTCGGGTGATTTGGCACTTGCCTTCACTCTTGTTGGACCTGGGCAAGGCCTAAAACACAAGTAAATAGAACTTGGATCTTGACCAGCCAATCAAAGTGACAGAAATTGTCGATGCATGCAGGTAGTTGCTGGGCTTTTTCAACAGTAGCTGCAGTGGAAGGAATAAACCAGATTGTAACAGGGGAGCTAATCTCTCTATCAGAACAGGAACTTGTAGACTGTGACAGGTTCTATAATGCAGGTTGCAATGGAGGCCTCATGGACTATGCATTCCAATTCATTATCAACAATGGTGGCCTGGACACCGAAAAGGACTATCCATATCTAGGCAATGATGATACATGTGACAGAGACAAGGTTGGCGTACACATCCGAATTATAATCAGCACAGAGTATTGGGTTTTGTTTTGTTTGCGGTTAACGTTTATGGGGTTGTTGCCTGTTTTTATTTTCGCAGATGAAAACCAAGGCTGTTAGCATTGATGGGTTTGAGGATGTTTTGCCTTTTGACGAGAAAGCATTGCAGAAGGCTGTGGCACATCAGCCAGTTAGTGTTGCCATTGAAGCCAGTGGCATGGCCTTACAATTCTACCAGTCTGTAAGTGACTCACTCTTCATGCTTCCTAAAACTAACTATTTCTGGCTTTTAACACTTGAATTTGTAAACCTGTTCGTTCTCTTTTGATTTACTCAGGGAGTGTTCACTGGTGAATGTGGGACAGCTCTAGACCATGGTGTTGTTGTTGTTGGATATGGCACGGAGAAAGGACTGGATTATTGGCTTGTTAGGAACTCATGGGGCACAGAATGGGGCGAGCATGGATACATCAAGATGCAACGTAACGTCCGCGACACATACACTGGCAGATGTGGGATTGCAATGGAATCTTCATACCCAGTCAAGAATGGCCAGAACACTGCTAAACCTTACTTGGCTGATGAAAGCGCAGGTGAGAAGATCAGCAGTATTTGAAGCATCGTATTTGCTAAAAACAAGGCAAGGTGACTAAGGGTGCAAATAAGTTGATGATTGGTGAGATTGTGTGTTGATTATTGTGCTGATCACAAGACTCTGATCCTTCTTTGTCTAAGTTCACCAAAAGGACAATGAGGCCAGCTATTCATGTTTGTTTCCAATTCCATGGATGATTGTCCTTGTATGTGTAGTTTTTCATTGTCAAAACAGCAAGTGAAAGAAGAGACATATATGTTGAAACTAAATGTTAAGTCCTTGTTGTTGATTGTCTTCTCTAGAATGTACTCTGTATAGTTTTGGACTAGTTTAAACGCTAAAAAATCTAAATGTATTAAAAAGATTTTTAGAACTTATAGAATTATTTGATATTTTTATTAAATCCTGTTAAACAAGCCAACCTTGAAACTTCTTGATCCGATGATTTCTTACCTAGCTTGAGTTTAAAAATAAACAGTATGAGAATTGTCTTGATATGACCTGATCAACTTAATCAGTTCAAAAGCATCTTGGTCGATAAGTAAAAAAAAATATGAGGATGAAATTGACATAACAAAAACTTCATGACCAAACTGCTTGCTTAGTCTAGACTTAAAATTAAACTGTGTGGGAGTTGTCTCGACGTGACTCAATCGACTTAGCCTTTCTAAAAGTAACCTGACCGACCGATAAAAAGAAAAGTTTAAGGATGAAATTGAGAAGAATAAATAAAATTGACAGGAAAAAAACCTCTCGACTTAATTTTTTACTTAACTCGAGTTTAAAATTAAATTATATAAAAATTACCTTGACGTGATCTAGTCAACTTTATCAATTCAAAAACAACCTCAATAACTGTTAAAAAAAAATTAAGAATGATTTTAAAAAAAAAAACAAGAGACAATTGAAATATAAAAAGGGGAGAGTGAGAAAAACGTGGGAAATTGATAAGAAAGAAAGAAAAAAAAACAAGCTTATAAACACTAAAGCTCCATAGTCACTTCCAAATACTTTTAGTAGAAAAGTATAATGTCTCAAATGAATCAAGTTATATTTATGCACCTGAGAATCTAATCCCACCAATTTATCAATCATTTCTCTTAAAGCTTTATCGTAGAAATTTGAAGAGAAAATCAAAAGCTTATAGATACTGAATATATTAAAACTAAAGCTAAAAGATATTAGATATTAATTGTGTGTATATACTAATATTTGTAGATTCTCTCTGTAAAATAATTATTTTATCTTTAAAATTACTAAATACTCTTACTTGTTGCTAGAGGTTTTTTTGGAATTTCATTTTAATTTGAGAATTAAAATTACTAAATTACCTTTAAATGTCAAATTTCTTAGGCTTGCGTCCTTGAGTTTTTTTTTTATATATATATTTAACAAGTTAACTCTAGAATAATTTGATATTTTAAAAATATTAAATAAAATTTTGGACTTAACTATTTAATTCACAAACTAAAAGAACAAATACAATTGACAAAATCCCAAAAGCCAAAGGCGTTGACACAAATTCTTATACTAAAAAAAAAAGCCTCCTATTTGTTCTTTGTTTTAGTTTTGGTCCTCTCCTTTTTTTATTTTTTTCCAAACAATAAAATTGAATTATTTTTTATAAAATCGAGTACCATCCCAATAACAAGATATTTTTTTTTTGAAATTTAGATAATCACAAAAGAAGTAGATCGAAAGAAACTATCAACCCCAAACTTCTATCAACACAGCATTAAAAGATCAAATTGAAAAGAAAAAAAAATCAATCAACGAAGGTAAA
>Ga0307511_10004381_pt1 | contig 14406 bp, 12 predicted proteins | sample 13_EM_MG_FD_200266 | JGI IMG/M metagenome (GOLD analysis project Ga0307511, IMG submission 200266) | Populus trichocarpa ectomycorrhiza microbial communities from riparian zone in the Pacific Northwest, United States - 13_EM | ecosystem: Host-associated > Plants > Roots > Unclassified | place... | reverse complement strand
AATCAAAATTTTTTTGGGGGGGGGGGGGGGGGAAGAGCTGGGGGGACAGGGGGGAAAGAGGGAAAAAGGGATTATTTTAGATTATTATTTTAGATTAAATAAAATAAACAGGGAGGAAGGGAGGAGGAACGAGGTAGCGAGGAACTCCCCTTCCGAATTCTCCTCCGATGTACATATCGCCGTGGTCGACCCCGTTGATTTCCTAAACGACCTTGATTCACCTGTCGGAGGTACCTCTCAATCCCTGCCGGCCTCCTCCATGCTGCCCAATCTCCCAATTTGCCATTTCAGGGACCCGAAAGAGGTGAGATCAGCCCATCCGGAGTAGCAGTAGCCTGAAACTTCATCGTATGCCGCTGTTTATATGCTGAGTACCACCCCGCCTGACGCCTTGTAGGGCGATACACCACCTTTAGCCTTCCACCTACCAAACCCCATATCGAGGCACCACGGCCCCGAGCGCCTACACATTCGGCATGTCTTTGAAACTTATGGTGTCAACCGGTGAGAATCCCATTCTAACTTCTCTTCACATAGGGTAACCAATTGCATAATCACATCATTGAAGATGCCCGACGGCAATGTTCTGCTTTTTCCAAATAATCTCACCCCACCCCCCACTCAGCCGGTTATTGCTAGACAGCCCGGATATTAGCCCACATAGAGCCTCCCCCTATGAAACACCGTGTCGATTTCAATAGGTTATCTGGTCTACACAGAGATAGTGGAGTATCTCTTGTATCTCGGTCCTTGTGAACCGAAGGAACTCAACACACTCGGTGTCTGAAAAGGGATGCAATGCGGCCTGCGGGGATAGCAATGGTGGTCGGTAACGTGGATATTGCATCAGCGCAATATACTAATACCCTGAGTCTAAGCTGTAGTAGCAATCGCTAATATGGATACCGCTAGCGCCGCTGCTGCCGCCAATAATACTTCACATTACATTTTTTGGGGGCTGGTTGCTTAGTAACCCTAGGGATCCAGTATTAAGAAAGGTTGCCCCACTCAAATATAACGTTTGTCGATGAAAGTGATAAGTCACTAGAACCTACAGGCAGGGTATACCATGTCTATTCACCGTTCCTGGTGGGTCCACACTGGAAACTCGTTCTATTATGCTGTCCAATGACAATGCTGAATCGGAATCGTATCACATCTTGCGCCACACCACGTTCATTTCGACTGCCTCACGATCAACACGGACCCTCACCCTCCATTAAATACACAGTGATGTACCACTGTAGCAGCTGGAAACGACTGGCCCAAGGGTGATGCTGGGAATATGTCCATCTTAACTACAATGTGGGCAAGAGAGACGGGGGCAAAGAGTAAGAGACACTGAAAATACTCTGCTGGTATGCTAATCTAAACAACCTTCCCCAAATTAATCGTACATTACTAAAATAGGCCTAGGATAAATAAGTTCAGGGTAAAATACCCAGGACCTAGTAATCACCACGGTTTCTAGCTAGGCACTTACCACAATACAACGCACTTTCTGATACAGTATTTACGCCGTCCTTACTAGACGTTTTCTTTTTTTGTCAAAAGGTCATTACTGATCTGCAGTCACAGTCAGGGTAGCATGATATGCGGAGTGGCTGAAGGGAACTGATAAGTGACTCTATCGGCCATGTGCTTCCATGTACAGTCGCATTTTGAGACTATCTACCAGCAACAAAGGAGAAGGAAATCAAACTTCGCTGTGACAGGATATTGAAATACCTGTCCCGGCTCTAAGTGTGGAAAAATAACTGAAAAGTTCCTGTAACTCCTCACATTCCGCTTCCCTCGGCTATTCCACTCAGATCGGCTTGTCCAGGTCTTTAGCAGAACATTCCTTATTGGAACAATTATGGTAGCCAGAGTATTCTGACCTGCCTGGTGAACGTGTCCAGGGTCAGTTTTTCTAGAAATATCCCTATGGGGACCGGCCTCTCCGGGGATTGGTTCAATGTGGGTATGTTGGGCAGTTAAGGTATTTCAGGTATACAAAGAATAGTTAGAATGGGTTCAAATTGATTTGATTGATAGACATGCGTGGTAATCTAGTAAATGGAAGCCTCATGTCTATTTCTCGTGGAGGAAATTCTCTGCCGTTGGATTGAAAACTAAGTCCGCAAATGAGGAGCCAATGCTGAAGGTGTTGGATATAATTATTTGGTTAACCTCACACTACCAAGTGCAATGACGAAAAAGAGTTCAAAGGAGCCCTGCTTATTTGGGTGAGAGGTTACGGGATTTGGACAACATCCTGAAACTCAAGCCTTAAATGAACAAGCCAATAATGTTCCCAAACAAACGACGGTAGAGGTAGCACCGCTTGCCTAGGCACGATCTTTACTAGTTGCTATCCTGGTCATGAATTCTCAGGGACTATGCCCAAGGAACCTTATATCTCGTTGACTTAGTTTACAAAGATTTCAAATTGGCTGATTTCGGTGCCAAGGCAGACCCAATAACAGGGTACACTCCATACGGGGTTGTGTTTCATCAACAAATTCGAAGCTTACCCTTGCCAAACCGACAAAGCGTTGAGGCTGCACTCTAAATGAAGGTGAAGCTATGGTTCTGCTGCGCATGGCAACTGTCAGAACCGATACATTGATGCCCATCAAGAAACTCCATCGAACCATACACACATTTTTCTAAAGAGCAAGCTGAAGTTGCAGATCCGACAGTTGCCTCATGGATACCCCAATTCTAACTATCAACCACTTCCGGATTATGAATTACTACAACGAGTCAGTAAATATTGCCAAAGTAATATTGGATCTTTGCAATAGGTAATATTGGGCGCAGGAAATGTACCCAGACCTTTCTCAATCACATTATTCGAATTTAATCCCTGGCCACATATCCTCATCACGGAGTTCATTTATTAGCCATATATCAGGATACACCCCTTGACTCCATAGTCCAAGTCTCTTAGCACTTCATAAATTATTCTCCGAACTTGTGCGCAGTTTTTGACCTCCCTGCTGTCCAATTCTACCGAACACTCGTTGAGTTCTACCCTACGTCTGTTTTTTAGCATATCCCCGTCGTATGCTTTTGGAAGTAGGAATGAATGTGGGAATAGACGTGGGGTGGACATGGCAATGGAGGTGGGAATGGGGCTGGTGGCAAGGTCGCTGGCATATCGTTTCATGCTTGAATGTTAAACGGACCAGAAAATTACCTTGCAAATCCCTATTACTACATATGCGATAGTCAAATCAGATCAGCATCGTCCAAGCACACGTTAGACCAAATATATAGTCTTAAAATTAGCCTGCAAATCCCTGTTATTTCATATACAATATCCTGACGTTGATCCACAGGTTCATTGCTTCCTTTGTACGGTTTCGCACGGTTGCGCACGGCCTGTATATGCCCTTCATGATGATGTAGAGGAAATTAGGATCGTGCTCGTTACTGCTGACGAGGTAACTCGCAATCTGAATGTAATCAAGATATCGATCGCAAGGAGCCACGTTGAGTTTGGGGCTGTCCCGATCACGATTCAAAGGTACGGAGCGAGTAGTCTTGTTTACCAATAAAGAGTTGCTACAGTAACCTCGGAAGGTGACTTATACAACGCAGTAGACAGCTCAGGGGGTCCTAAATATTCTCCTCTGCCGCTGCATCCTATTCTTACGATAATGACAATATCCAACTGTTGTCCTAAATGGCGGTCTCTGTGTTTTGAAGGACCTCAGTGATCTCTTTTATGCTTACACAGTGGTGATACTGCAAGTGCGTAGTTACGCTATCGGTATACAGTAGTAAGAGGAGTATAGATAAGCCAATAGCGGTAACTCCCCCCCAATTTTGATCTGTGCGACCAACCCCCTAGGAGTTGCGAACTCATAATATACCTTTCCTATATGGACTTGACTAACCGTAACTGACCGGATTTAGTAGTTACACAAAAAGTCTCGCTCAAAAGTAATCAGCATATCCACCCCTCGAGGTTAGTCTGGTTTGTAGCTATATTCTTCGGGGAAATGACAGGAAGAGAGGGCCGGGGCGGGGAGGGGCTAGTTACTTGTATTTATCTGTCTTCTGCGCGCACAGGGCTCCCAGATTAACTTGGGCTCTGTTGGGCTTCCGACAGGCTCGTTATATCCCTCTTACAGGTACGCATACGAGTATTGGGTTTTTAATAAAATAAAAAAATATACCCCTAGATGCATAACTGAGAATATAAAAATAAAATAAAAAGCTAAAATATACCCCCCAAAATAGATACATATCGGCTATTAAAGGGTCTACATGAATTTGTTCATCAAAAAAAGGACACCATGGTCATTGTAAATATAACGAGAAACCCTTGGACACCATGTCCTTGTTGAATGCAGTACTCAGCGATCGCTTCATGACCTACCTCAATGATCTTGGTGAATATCTATGGCTGATCACGGCTGTGCCTCTATATTGCGTAATCGCAAGCATTGAAATCTCAGCTTCCCCTTGGAGTAGTCTGTTGCTACAACCGAACTCTGCACTGCCTCCCAGGTGACATATGTGGACCGATGGCTAGTACCACCCCCGGCTCCCTTTTTCGGAAATCCGCTCATGATGGATAACAGTAACCACCGAAACAGCATCCCCATTGACCCTGGGTTCGACGCCTCTACTGCTGGTAGTTGTAGATCCTTATAGCGTAGCTTATATGAAACATTTAACAATCGACAGGGCCCGGAACAGATGGTTTCTGAATTCGGAACTCAGTGTGTGAAGAGACTGCTAACCTGCTAAACTATGACAAGGATCATTGAATCTCACTGTGCCGAGGTACCGGTAGGACTGTGAACGGTGAAGTCGGTAAAATACACTGATCCCTCAGCGACTATCCGCTGCATTGCTAACTAACAGGGATCTCGCTGTGCCCAGGAAGAGCTGTGAACGGCGTTGCTAAACACGGATCGCTCAGCAACTACCTGATACGGAGCTTGATACTTCTCAGGTAATATCCCAGCAACATACTACCGACATCGGCCTGACACTCAATAATATGCTAGGATCAGGAGACTGTCAACAATTGTATCCCAGCTTGACCCGAAACAGCTGTGAAGGATGTGGGCCTGTAGAACAGCATTGAGGCTTCGGGCGCAGATGTACCCTTTATCCTGTACATCGCGGTGACCAAACGCATGCCGGATTGGGATTAGTATTACTGCTTCATGGAAATAAATATCTATCTTGAACCCCTTTGTCACTCCATAGATTCTCAGTCCAAAGCCCCAAGCACCCTATTCTCTCCTCCAAGTAATATTCACAATGTTTTCCAGGCTCTTGATTCTTGCTGCCCTCATCCTAGCTGTGCTTGCGAGAGCAATTCCAACTCTCAACACTGGCAATGTCATTACTGGACAATACATTATTGTCATGAAGGAGGACATCACTACCTCGGGCTTCCAGGCGCACCAAGACTTTGTTGTCAACAAGTTTGGAAAGAGGGACGGAGTTAAAGTCATAGCCAAATCAATATTTACCCACACGTATAGCCTTGGTAAACTCAAAGGATATGCTGGCCACTTTGATGATGCCACCATTGAGGAAATTGCTAGCCGTCCAGAGGTGCGTAGGACACAATATCTATCCTTCTACCTATTTCTATATGCCGATATGGACGCTGATTGTAATAGCAATTCGGATCAGGTTGCTTATGTCGAGCCAGATAAAATTATGACCACCCAGGCCGTTGTTACCCAGACCAACGTTCCGTCTTGGGGTTTGGCTCGCATTTCACATCGCAGCCGTGGATCCACAGCCTATGTATATGATAGCTCTGGGGGTGCTGGAACCTTTGCATATGTTATTGACACTGGTATCCTTGCTACCCACACCCAGTTTGATGGTCGTGCTTCCGCTGGATACAATGCTGTCAGTGGAGAAGACAATGTTGATGTAAGCCGCAGCCCATTTGAACATATGAACTTTAAATCTGAGTTAAGACGTATACATGTGGACCCTATTTTAACGATTAACTGCTCTGGTTTAGGGCAACGGGCACGGGACACATGTGGCTGGTACCATTGCTGGTTCCACTGTTGGTCTGGCCAAGTTGGCAAGCATTATTGGTGTCAAGGTCCTGGACGCCAGCGGCTCTGGTGCCACCTCCAGTATAATAGCTGGTATCAACTGGGTCGTCAGCGATGCTCAGAGCAAAGGCAGAATTGGACATGCTATCGCCAACATGAGTTTGGGGGGTAGCTACTCTGCTTCTCTCAACAACGCAGTTGCCTCTGCGGTTAGCAGCGGCATTCCATTCACTGTTGCCGCCGGTAACTCAAATGCAAATGCTGCCAACTTTTCCCCTGCATCTACGTCCTCCGCCATCACCGTTGGTGCAACCGACAGAACTGATGTTCGTGCGTATTATTCTAACTTCGGGGCCAACCTTGACATCTTCGCTCCTGGTTCCAGTATCACCTCCGCTTGGATTGGATCCGATTCCGGGACCAACACAATCTCTGGTACCTCCATGGCTTCTCCCCACGTCTGTGGCTTGGCTGCGTACTTGATGGCATACGAGGGTCTCACTAGCCCCAGCGAAGTTGTTAACCGTATCATTGAACTCTCGACCACAGGGGTTGTTATCAACCCGGGCTCCGAATCCCCCAACCGTCTCATATACAACGGTTCTGCTCAGTAAACTCATGCCATCACGACCTTATTAAAATAGAGACGGGAGTGACGGGGATGATTTAGGATATGCGGAGGGACATTAGAGAAGTCAGGCTAATATTTAGGAGAAAAATTATATTCCTTCTCAAAATATTTTCTGCAATCCCTTTTTGGCACGCAAGTGCGCATCTCGTTAACTGGGTTTCATACGTTTCTGTTGTATGATGTATCTGTGCAAGATTTTTGTATAAGGTTTCCAACTCGATGCATTCCTTGCAGCTTAATTAGATATACCTACCTCTGTGAATATGAATAGAATTACCTATGCCACGTGAATAGCCGCAGGCTTCGATCCAAATATGTACAATGGCGCAAGTCTGATCTAGTCTGGCTGGAGAGCTAACCGTAATAGGTAAACACCAGCAGACACTCATGAAACTAGAAATTATCCCAAGATATCGTAAGGAAGGTCATCCAGATTGCTACCCTGAACTAGCGCTCTGAATGTACTGTACTTATGTAGGCGCGGAAACACCAGTCTTTTCGAAGGTTACAAAATGAGATTGTCTGAAATATTGTAGAAAGATTTGTCCTTTTGGGCCTTGTGGATGGAGTCACAGAATTGGCGTGAGAGCCATGAGGAGAGCTTCTTGAAGAGTTAGAAAACCAAGGCTATGGGTCTTCCCTTACGGACCTTGATTTTTGTACTAGTTTACAACTAGTTCGGCGAGCCTAAAGGGTCGCACAAGTGAGATAGAATACTTCAAATAGGACGCTGAAACTCACATGTGGCACTCGGAACTATTAGCTGCCACATTTGTAAAGAATGAGATCAAAAAGTATACCACGGTAGATTGTAATCACAGTGCTCAAACGAGGCAGTACGATAAGGGTGAATATGAAATTTCAAGGTGCGAAATAGACAGATGGGCTACTTAGGGAAGAGGGCAAGGATGTAAGTCCTAACCACAGCAGATTATATAACTCATAATCAGGAGTAAAACACTATATAGGTAGGTCACCAAGAATATCTCAAGTGCCAGTTCTGGGCCGGTTTACGGAATATGGAGTTCCGTGTTTGACTTGTTGAACGCACACTATGTACAATCCCTAGACAGGAGCCTTGGTGAAACATCGAAACCACAGAAGATTTAAAAAATCTAGGTTGCCGTATAACGAAGAGTTTTAATCTTCTCTCGTTTTGGCAGGGTGGGAATCTTGATCGTGTGAGAAATGCGCTAGTGTGTATGGGGAATAGCGTATTTTTTTGGCACTCATCATTTCTCTTGCCTTGAGAAAATCTTCAACGCAGCTGACGAGGTGCTCCGGGTCCACAAACTTGGCTCCAGATCAAGCTCAAGTTCAATTCCCACAATCGCCTCGAAATTGGGATAAATGCTAGTCTAGTTGGCACAAGCCCCCCCGGAAGCGGCATTATTTTGGCACTCTAGCGCACCCCTATTGTCTCCCATCGCTTGACCAATCGGACTTATATACCGCATCCCCCATCTAATAATTGCTACTTATCTTGTCATACGATTGTAAGGATAAGTACGTTGTTGATTACTAAGGGAACATAGTACAAGAGATACCCAGACAACCCAAATAGAAGTCTGCATAATACGCCTGGTCAGCCTAAGACTACGAAGAATCCCCTTAAAAACATCTACATAGCTTGTGAGATAGATACCGAACAGGGGTGCCAAACCTCTAAGTAATTCTATGTTAGCGCCTGGTGCCAAACAAAGCAAGAACACCGGAAATCGTTGCGCCATAAATGCCATGGCTAATGGCGCATAGAGAAGTACATGCCATGAAAGGATCTAAATACAACAAAGACCAGACAGGTTCTCAGAGCTGAATGTAGATAATACGAAGAACTATTACATTATTTTTTTCCACACTGTTCCACTTTTCCTTTGTACAACATGTAAATAAGAATACATCACCTTGTCTTCCGATTCTGTCTTTAGCTTCCGACACCAATAACATCTATGAATAACCGAGTCCATCTTCCAACCCGATGGCGCACTATAGCACAGCGGGACTATCGGCACTGGGTAGCAGACCTTCCTTACCTGAACTGCTAACCTCGAGGACAAGGATTATGTATCTTCTTTCCACGCATAGTTGTACCATTCTCATCGTATTTTTATCTACAAAAACATAGTCTAGTGAACTTATTCTCGTTACTATTGAAGGAATATGAGAACCAACAACGTAGTGGTGAAATACCTTGCGGCCAATAAAGCGCCCCAGAACGTACAGTTCTTTGAAGTTTTCTTTTAGTCTGGTTGATTTCTTTAAAGTCTAACGCCTATGAAACCTAAGGCTTAGGAGACTAAAACCGGTGGCGCCGACAGTGGCCGCCTAACTCCATGCGGTTAGGTCAACTAATCCATCCCTGACTGTACATGGCAGCGGTGTGTGCCAACTGGTTACGGCAACTCACATGTGTTCCAAAGACATCTAAGCTCCTGTAGACTAGGCTACAACGAAAATTAGAAACTTACTTGTCTGGGTACGTATATTGGAAGGTTTGGGTAACGCTCCACTTTCCACATTTGGAAACCTACACTAGAGACTAGTGTTTAGAGCCAGCTCGTGCGACAGAGTTTCTCCTCTTCTTCTACACTATGCTCACACGATGATGATAGAGAATACAGAGCTTATCACCCAAACCTACCACGTTCTATCTACATGAATTATGTGCGGGAGTTATGTTGGTGCACACACTTTCCACAGCTAGGTACTGAGTAGAAGTCCTAGATTTGTCACTATATCGATTGTTAGCTTATCTCTGAAACATTACAGACCGTTAGTCTAATTCCTTCCCACCTTTCCGGCGATGGTGATTTAAATTTCTTAACACGTAAAACTAAATTACGAGAATAAATCTACCATTAATCGGTTCGGATAAGCATGACCAGACTATATTCGAATACATCCAACCGCATGTATGGTGCTTTGTACTACATATGTACGCTAATGATCCTTTGTGTATACTTGTTAGGCCGTAGTACAATTAGGAATAACTACATAGGTACTTATTGTTAGAGAGGAACCCATAGAGACATCTGAATGTTCATTGCCTCAGGAGGCGGGTTTATCGTAACGTAATAAATCTTCTATCAAGCTCCAATAACAGGTATGTCACTTGTGTAACTTGAGCACTTACTGGTGGTTGCTTTGATTTGCACCAACGGCTACAGATCTGAGTATTGAAAGGTAATAGAATGAATATTTCAACTGCATCTGTACTACCGTAGCGTAATGGATATTTTGAGCTACAAAGAATTGTCATGTAATTCAGAACGGGATAAGACATTGTACATACGTCTACGGTTGTAAAAAAAGGCCCACAATACCTTAAAAACTTGCTTTGTGCCCAGCGAATGCCTTGGGTGCGAGAATATGATATCCCCTTTGTGTATATTGAAGGAAACACCCCCCTTTTCTGAGCAAAGCGCCGATACGTTTCCCCCACCACAACCTCCCTTGCATGAGCACTAATAAATCATGTACAATGTAATATTCAGAGAGAGACTCGAGCCCATTGACGAGGAAGAAGCCTCAGAGTCCCTTGAAGACTCCTTCATCGACTCTGGGATCTCCCACGGTAAGGAGTCAGCCAGAGTCAGGCCAGGGGTAAAACTATCTTCTCTATTTTCATTCTTCGTCAATTCCCGTCATTATTACTGCCTCTTGACAGCATGCCTTGCTACAGTCATTAGTGGATTCGTAGTCCCAATTATGTCTGTTGTTATTGGGAGGATCTTTGACTCATTGTTGAAGTTCAGCTTTGAGAACGAAAAAAAGCTGCTGGGAGCTGAGATTCGAGGGTTCCTCTGGCAACTAGTTGGGCTCGGAATTGGGGCGTTCATATGCAATGGTGCGTTGAGTATAATGTGGCAGCGTTGTGCGGACTTGCAAGCAAAGCGGGCACGGGAGTGCATCTTTGAAGGTTTGATAGTGAGGGACTTAAAATGGTTTGATGAACGCAGGCATGGCGTTGGGGCTATGGTTACCCAGATTCAAACGTGAGTATTCCACGCCCGAAAGGACCTCAGATAATCGTAGTCTCACCTACTTGTGCATAGTCAAATCGGGGAGCTTGAGACAGCTCTAGGTCAGCCCTTCGGCTTGGTTCTACAATCTCTCATCATCTCGATACTCAGCGTGGTAGTGGCATTGCTTCATTCCTGGAGACTGACGCTGGCAATCCTTATGGTATTACCCATTCCTGGTTATATTCAGTACTATCTGCATTCTAAACTGGCACCATTGTTTGGGGTACAAAAGCAACATCTCGCCGAAGCCAGCAGGTCAGCAAATCGGACGATAAGTAACATTACCAATGTGAAATCTTTAAACGGCCAGACATTTGAACTGAGAGTCTTTTCTGAGGCAGTGAGATTCGCAGCAAACGCATCCAGGTTGCAAGCGCACTATGAAGCACTCAAACAGGGGATTTTCCAATCCCTTATATTAGCCATGTTTGCATCGGGGCTTTGGTACTATCGAGAGTCAAATCCCATGGGGGTTAATGGAAAGGTTCAAAACAGTAGGGGAGATACCCAACCCGGAGATGTTATCACTGCCACTTGGAGTTGTTTGATGGCTGCTCAGCATTTCTTGATGATGGTGCCACAACTTGCTATCTTAGAGAAGGGGAAAATTGCGGGAGCTCACCTAAGTTCTTTGATAACTAGGGTGCAAGCCGTGGGCGGACGACCTAGGGGTTTGAGGTTAAAACAATTTAGTGGCCATATCAAATTCCGTGATGTTAGTTTCCCTTACCCTGAATGCTACCTTTTGCGGAATCTGTGCTGAAGCTTTCACTCTAGGTATTATTTGCATATCCTTCTCGCCCTTCCCACCCGGCTCTGAGGAATATCACCCTGTCGATAGAACCTAATCAAACTACATGGATAGTTGGTAAATCTGGCTCTGGTAAATCTACAATTGGGAACCTTATACTCAAGTCCTATAACGTCCAGGGAGGTTTCATCACACTGGATGGGGAACCGCTCGAATCTTTGGATCCAGATTGGCTACGAGACAATATTACTCTGGTGCAGCAACATAGTGTACTATTCAATGACACAGTCTTCAGGAACATTGCGTTGGGAAGAGCAGAATCCCAGGTCAGTGTCCAGCAGGCTGCAGAGGCATTGCGTATTGCAGGCGGAAATGGTCTGGTACATAGTTCCGATGAGATTTATTCCCGGGTGATTGAGGCAAGAGGGCTCAATTTATCGGGTGGCCAAAAGCAAATAGTAAGGACAATCAGGTCCCTCCCCGACAAAGCTCGCGACAAAGGGTATTGGAAATAGACTAGCCTTCTCGTAATGTGGACTAATGTGGGCTATCCAGGTTGCCCTTGCTCGGGCAATTTTGCGAGATACACCTTTTCTTATTCTAGATGAGGCTGTCAGTGCTCTTGATTCGGTAACAAGATCAAGCGTCATGAAGTCGGTCATGGAGTGCAGGAAGAACAGCACAACAGTAATAATCACGCATGATATATCTCAAATCCCCTTTGGCGACATGGTCTACTTTTTCGAAGATGGTGTAGTGGCAGAATCTGGTACTCAGTCGGAATTAGCGGACAATGGAGATGGGCATCTTCGGAAGTTTTTACAGACATACAAGGCCTCAATGGATGGTTGCGGATCAACCCCAGATGTCGATAATTATGAAGATGGAGGCTCGCGAGAAAATCCTATCCCCGTTCCCTTTTCTAGAGTGGAAACAGGATCCTCAGAGAGATCGAACACTGGAGCACAGGGGTCATACTCTGATAGTATTAAGATTCCGGTATGGCCTCTTGAGATCCCCAATCATCACTGTGATAGCCTAGACCACACCACAGTTATCCTCTCTCCCAATCCAAAAGAATTTAATCTAATTGCTCCACAATGTAAATACCCTTTTACTGTCTGGCCTCTTTGTCTTTTACTCGAAAAACAGAAAATTGACCAACTTGGTTTATATTTGATTTTACGTACTGTTTGGCCATCTCTTACTGCGAATTATCGACTGGCCTTGATTCTTGGGATCATAGCTACCCTTGTTCATTCCATAGCCACTCCCGTTTTTTCCTTCGCCCTCTCAAGGCTACTACCGTCTTTCATCTCGCCAGATACGCAAGCCAATGATTTCAAGATCTGGGGATGTACTATAATTAGCACCGCGACAATCGATGGGGTTGCCTGTTATACTATGCTCTACTGTCTCGGGTCAGTTAGTCAAGAATGGGTTGATTATCATAGGAATAGGGCTTACCAACATATTCTGAGGCAGCCGCTTCAATGGTTTGAGGATCCTCACAATGAGGGTGGTGGAATCTCACAGGACCTTGAGAAACATGCCGAGCAGATGAAGGAGTTGGTTTCCCGTTATGCTGGAAACGGGTTGGTCGGGGCAGTGATGCTGGTGGTGGCTACCATCTGGTGTTTCATCCTATGCTGGAAGTTCACTCTTCCTGTCGTAGTCACCCTGGTTATGCTCTCCCCTTTGGAACACATTTTGCAAACAGCAACAGATAGCTGTGAGGAGAAATATAACTCTGCAGTAGTGGAAAGCGGCAATGTGCTTCAGGAAGCGATAGAAAACGTTTCCACTGTGAAAATGCTACACTTAGATGGATACTTCAGGGTGAAGTATCAGAAAGCTGTCAACAGGGCATTTCAGACGGGATTGAAGAGATGTTTGTGGGCAGGGTGTGCGTTTGGATTGACTGAGTCTTTCATGCCATGGGCATTGGGTATGCTGTGACCTCCATTTATGCACAATGAAGAGAATGACACTAATATGGCACTAACAGCTTTCATGCTCTCTCTTGGAACATACTTTGTAGTAGAAGGGGAATATGGCCTCGAGCCCATACTAGGCGCGATCACCATTTTGTCGTTAACACTAGCACAAGTAATATCTATCTTTGGCATGAGTAGGTTCCAGTTTTGAATCAGATAACCATTCTATAAGCCTATAGTATACAAACCCGTTTCATCCAGTGGCTAACATGTCTAGTCCCGCAACTTTCTAGTTGCAAAGATACTGCACGGCGGGTTCTCCGACTGTCTCAACTGCCACTTGTCTGCCATGAATCTGTGGGAAGCCTACGACCTACCGATATCCATGGATCAATAGCATTCAACAATACAAGTTTCTCTTACAGGAATAACATCTCGGTTCTTGATCGAATACACCTATCGATACCTTCCAACAAATTGCCACTGCTCATCACTGGCTCACCCGGCTCTGGGAAGTCCACACTTTTAAAGCTCCTGCTCAGGCTATACGATTGTCCATCCGGGACTATTGCCCTTGACGGAATACCGATATGCGACATCGATGTAACATATCTCAGGGAGTTAGTGGCCCTTGTCCCTGCTTCCCCTGGGCTTTTTGATGGACTCTCAATCTTCGAGAACATAGCATACGGGAGTGGTAGCCGGGGCTGCTCTCCAGAGGCAGTTTACAATGCAGCTAAGCTGGCTGGTATTCATGACTTTATTGTCTCTCTTTCTGAAGGGTATGGGACGGTTTTAACTCGGGGTGGGGATGGGAGTGGATCTGGCGGCTGCTCCCTTTCCGGTGGTCAGGCCCAGAGGGTAGCAATTGCAAGGGCAGTAGCGAGAAAACCGAAGGTCCTGCTCCTGGACGAACCATGCTCGGCTCTCGATATAGAGAGCGAGAAGGTTCTCGGGGAGGGGTTGAGGAGGTTAGCCGTTGAGGAGGGAATGACTGTTGTTGTAGTCACGCATGGGAGTGTTGTTGGGA
>Ga0307511_10004380_pt1 | contig 14406 bp, 10 predicted proteins | sample 13_EM_MG_FD_200266 | JGI IMG/M metagenome (GOLD analysis project Ga0307511, IMG submission 200266) | Populus trichocarpa ectomycorrhiza microbial communities from riparian zone in the Pacific Northwest, United States - 13_EM | ecosystem: Host-associated > Plants > Roots > Unclassified | place... | reverse complement strand
CGGTCCACGGATTGCACGCCGACGAGCACACCGCCCGCTTCGGTCTTGTGCAGGATCTGCGGCGAGACCACTTTCATGACGACCGGGAAGCCGATGCTGGTGGCGAGCTTCACCGCCTCCTCGCCGGTTTTGGCGACGCCTTCCCGGGGTATGTTGATTCCATAGGCTTCGCATATTCCGCGCGCTTCAGGCGCGGTCAGGGCCTCGCGGCCTGCGGCCTTGGCCTCGTCCAAAATCCGGCGAACAGCACTCTTGTCGGTCGTCATGTGTGATCACTCCAGTCAAACCACTTTCTTCGCCCTGAAGCCTGCGATGTCCTGCGCCCCGTAACCGAGCTCCGCCAACACCTCCTCCGTATGCTCGCCCAGCAGCGGCGAGCGCTTCACCTCGGTGAGGCTGTCGCTCAACTTGATAGGGTTGCCCACGGTCAGATATTTGCCCCGCTTGGGATGATCCACTTCGACGATGGTGCCGGTGGCCCGCAATGACGGCTCCGCGGCCAGCTCCTGCATCGAAAGGATCGGACCGCACGGGATGTCATGCTTGTTCAGCAGATCCATGGCTTCGAACTTGGTCTTGGTCATGGTCCATTTTTCGATCGCCTCGAACACCTGCTTGAGTCGCGGCAAGCGGGCGTTCGGCGTTGCATAGTCAGGATCGGTCATCCAGCTCTCCTGGCCGATGACCTTGCAGATCTCCTTCCAGATCGGCGCCTGCGCAATGAAGTACAGGTACGCGTTGGGATCCGTCTCCCAGCCTTTGCACTTGACGATCGAGCCAGGCTGTCCGCCGCCCGAAGCGTTGCCCGCACGGGGCACCGATTCGCCGAACTCGCCGTTCGGGTATTGCGGATATTCCTGCATGACGCCAGTCCGGGCGAGACGCTGTTGATCGCGCAACTTGACTCGACACAGATTCAACACACCGTCCTGCATCGCCGCGAGCACCTTCTGACCGCGGCCAGTCGAGTTGCGTTGGTACAGCGCGGCGACGATTCCCAATGCGAGGTGCAGGCCGGTGCCGCTGTCGCCGATCTGTGCCCCGGTGACGAGAGGGGGACCATCGTCAAATCCGGTCGTCGACGCGGCACCGCCGGCACACTGAGCTACGTTCTCGTAGACTTTGCACTCCTCGTAGGGGCCGGGCCCGAATCCCTTCACCGAGGCCACGATCATCTTCGGGTTGAGCGCCTGGATACGCTCCCAGGTGAAACCCATCCGATCGAGCGCCCCGGGCGCAAAGTTCTCCACGAGCACGTCACATCGCTTGATGAGCTTCTCCAGGATCTCCTTGCCGGGGGGGCTCTTGGTATCGAGTGTGATCGAACGCTTGTTGTGGTTCAGCATCGTGAAATAGAGGCTGTCCACGTCGGGGATATCTCTCAGCTGCTCACGCGTAACATCACCCGCGCCAGCACGCTCTACCTTGATTACGTCTGCGCCGAACCACGCCAGCAACTGTGTGCAGGTTGGACCCGACTGCACGTGGGTGAAATCGAGGATGCGAACGCCGTCTAGTGCCTTACCCATGCGATGCTCCGATACCAATCACTTGTACATGGTCTGGTTCTTGGTGCCCGGCGCGTATTCGCGCGGATCCACCCAGATGTTGACCACGGCCGATTTGCCCAGGCGGTGCACTGATTCACGGGCGCGCTTCAGTGCAGGCGCAATCTGCGCAGGGTCGCGAACTTCCTCCCCATAACCGCCCAACATTTCCGCGAACTTGCCAAACGGCACATCCCCGAGGAGGTTGCCGACGTTCCCCCGCTGATCACCGTACTTCGCCAGCTGGCCGTAGCGGATCTGATTCATCGCCGAGTTGTTGCCGATCACTGCGATGTACGGCACTCCGAAGCGGTTGGCCGTCTCCATGTCGAACGCAGTCATGCCGAACGAGCCGTCACCGTAGTAGCAGAGCACCTCCTTGTTGGGATTCGCGAGGCCGGCTGCGATGGCGAAGCCGGTTCCGACTCCCAGGGAGCCCAGCGCCCCCGGGTCCATCCACTGGCCTGGTGCGCGCGGTCGCACGGCTTGGGCAGAGATCGTCACGACGTCGCCGCCGTCGCCGATATAGATAGTGTTGTCCGCAAGGAACTCGTTGAGCTCGTATGCGACGCGGTAGGGGTGTATGGGCGTGTTGTTGGACCTGAACAGAGGCATCAGCTTCTCGGTTGCGACCGCTTCGGCATCCGCAAGCTTCTTCATCCACTGCTGACGCAGCTGACGCTTGTCCTGTTTGATCCTGCCCGAGGCAGCCTGCAGCACCGCGCCCAGGATCGCGCCCGGATCGCCGACCAGGCCCAGGTTGATGTCCCGGTTCTTGCCCACGGTCCGGTAATCCATGTCGATCTGCACGAGGTTGAGCTTGTTGCTGATACGGCGGCCATATCCCATGCGAAAGTCAAACGGGGTGCCCACGATGACGATGACATCCGCCTCCGCAAAGGCGTTGCCACGAGTCCGGTCGAAATGATGCGGATCACCGGGTGGCAGCAGGCCGCGGCTGCCGCCGTTGAAGTAACCCGGGACATCGAGGCCACGCAGCAGCGCGATGGCTTCCTCGTGACCCCGGCTCGTCCAGACCTGCTGTCCATATAGAATCGCCGGCCGCTCGGAGTTGACGAGGATGTCGGCGAGCTGTTCGATGTCGCGCGGATCGCCAATCGACCTGGTCGAGGCACGATAGTGACCCGGCTTGGGAATGACGGCCTTGGTCACGTCGACTTCCCGATCCAGCACGTCCCGTGGAATCTCCAGGTACACGGGACCCGGAGCGCCGTTGAAGGCCTCGCGAGCGGCCATTGAGATCATGTCGGCCACGCGCTCCGTGCTGGGCACCGTGGCCGCAAATTTCGTGATCGGCGACATCATGTCCACATGCGGCAGATCCTGCAGCGAGCCCATCTTGTGCTGAGTCAGTGCGCCCTGGCCGCCGATGTGGATGATCGGGCTTTCCGAGCGGAATGCGGTTGCTATGCCGGTCACCGCGTTGGTGCAGCCGGGTCCGGCCGTAGTCACGACACAGCCGAGCTTGCCGGTCTGACGCGCATAACCATCGGCAGCATGCGCAGCAACCTGCTCGTGACGCACGTCGATGATACGAATGCCCTCATCGACGCAACCATCATAGATGTCGATGATGTGACCGCCGCACAGCGTGAAGATCGTATCAACACCTTCGTTCTTCAGCGCCTTGGCGACCAGGTGGCCGCCCGAAGCGACTCCCGCATCACGGCTCTTCTTCTGCAGAGTGTCTTCTGCCGTGGTCGACTTCGCCTGCATGGGCACAGGATTTACGGTTGCCATATCTCCTCCAACTGCTTGATGGTCGTATCGTCAGTCCACTGAAGTGCGGCCGACAGCTCACGTGGTGCGGTGGTGGTGGTCGCCGACGGTGTTCGGCGCCGCGGGCGGCGCAAAAGCCGCTTTGCTGATTGCAAAATGGCGGGCGCGCAGCGGCTTGAGCGCGACGAGCGCAAGGACTGCCGCCAACAGGTTGAAGCCCATTGCAATCATGAACACCGCGTCCCAACCGTTGGATTTCGCGATGGCGGCGGCTATCGGCACGAGCAACGCGCCGGAACCCTTGGCGGTGTAGAGCATGCCGGCGTTCGCGGCGGCGTACTTGGCCCCGAAAGTATCGCCCTGGGTGGCCGGGAAGAGGCTGAAGATCTCGCCATAGACGCCGAAGTACACCGCCGTCACCAGAACGAACATGACGGGGTTTGTGCCTACCTGGCTGAGCGTGAACAGCGCACCAGCACCGATCGTGAAGGCGAGTGCCATCGTGTACTCGCGGCCGATCTGGTCTGAGAGCCAGCCGAAGAACGGACGGCCCACGCCATCGAAAATCCGGTTGAGTTGCAGCGCGAATACCCCGGCCGGCAGCAGCAGTCCAAACAACTCGACCGGCACCTTGTCGATCTTGAAGTCCTTCGCGATGGGAGACATCGAAGCTGCCATGGTGAGGCCGCCCGCAGCAACCAGGACGAACATCAGGTACATGACCCAGAACACAGGGTTGCGCAAAACCTCGGCCGGCGTGTAGCCATGCGCGGTCTGGTTAGCTTTGACCTTCGCGGCGATCAACGACGCCGGCGCGACCTGCATGCCCCAGGCCATGACGAAGACGATGCCACCCTGGATCAGACCAAACACAAGGAAGGCCCGCTCGTAGCCCGACGATTGGATCATCGAGGCAATGGGTCCGATCGTGATCGCCGCGCCTGCACCAAAGCCGGCCGCGGTGATGCCGGCCGCCAGACCTCGACGTCCAGGGAACCACTTCAGCGCGTTACCTACGCAAGTGCCGTAAACGCAACCCGTCCCGATTCCGCCGACGGCGGCCGCGAAGTACAACACGGGCAGTGAGCTCGCGCCCGAGTTGATGACCCACGCAATCGCAACCAGGAACGCTCCGCCGATGACGACATAGCGGGGTCCAAAGCGGTCGACCAGGTATCCCTCGACGGGGATGAGCCAGGTCTCAACGAGGACGAACAGTGTGAAGGCGACCTGAATCGCTGCCCGCCCCCAGTGATACTTGTCATCGATCGGTGTGACGAACAACGTCCAGCCATACTGGAGGTTCGCAACACAAGCCATGCAGATGACCCCGATGGTCAGCTGCAACCATGGATTTCCGAATGCTCCCGCAGGTTGATTCGAACTCGCATTCATGTCGGTCCCCTCGCTGTTCTTCACCTGGTTGACGGCCTGGAAACTTCACCTACGGGTTGTGGAGACGGGCGCGCCGACAGTGGGATTGGCAATCGACACCAAGCCAACGAGTTGGCCTGCGGAAGGTCTGGAGGGAGGGAATGAACGAGATCAAGCGTTTCGCGAAAGTGCGCACTGTGTTCCGTGTGTACATCTGGAATCAGCGGCCGATGGCGGGGTTAATCCCGCAGCACCGAACTACGGATGGGTTCGCACGGAATGCGGACGCACTTAGCCTCGCTCACCATACCCCCTCAACCTGGTCGAAACTGACAGTCGGAAACCCGCGTCTTGAAGACGCCCGCATCTGCAACATCGTCTCGTGTAGTTGCTGGTATATCATATTTTTTGAATTTGTATAGCCCAGCGCGAGGCGACAGGAGCGTGTGCGGTGTGACGCGATGTAGCGCGGGGGCTTGGAGCGCGTAGCCGGCGTGTGTTGCTGAAACACTGGGAAAAGCTTGATATCCAATGCTTCGGCACCATTTTGGACATAAGCGCGGGAGCACGGTGGACTGTGCGACAGTCGCAGGTTTTGCTAAGGCGACTTAGCACATGTGCCCTGAATCCCGTATAATCTCATATATCTAGTACAAACGACGTCAAGGTTGGGAAATTGCGATGCAAATGATTGGCTGGGTTACATTTTTTGCCGTTGGGGTGGCGGTAGTGACTGGAGTGTCGGTGTCACTCTATGTAGCGTTACCGAAGGCTGTGCTGGGCTATGCCGAGCGGCATGGCCGTTTCCAGGGGCTATCCACTGGCGAAAGACTTGGCTCCGGTACTCGGGCCAGCGAGCCGCCGGCAGGACGCCCGATCGGGGTAACCCAGGCCGGGATGGCGTAGGGGCGCAAATGGCCCAGCCGGGATGGGCGGCCCGTAACCAGGCCGGGCGAATAAGGCTCAGGGCCTCGCCAGTGCCAAATTGGCCATCCGGACCGGCCACTGGCCGGTTGACGGTTGGGTCGTATACCAGCAGTCTGTGTGGAGAGTAATGAGCACAACCGAGAATCTCATCCAACGGGCCACGGCGACTACGCCGCTGGCACTCGCGCCTCTGAACGCAACGAGCCTGCGGGATCAGGCTTACACGCTCATCAAGGCAGCGATTGCCGATACTGACATCTACAACCCGAAACAGGAGCTGCGGCTCGATGAGCGGCAGCTGATCACGGCGCTCGGTGTCAGCCGCACACCTATCCGGGAGGCGCTGTCGCTGCTGGAGCAGGAAGGGTTCGTTCGGACCATACCGCGCCGCGGCATTTACATCATTCGTAAATCGAAGCGGCAGATCATCGAGATGATCCAGATGTGGGCGGCACTCGAATCGATGGCGGCGCGTCTTGCGACGTTGCACGCCCCCGATGCCGAGATTGCCAAGCTGCGGCACCTGTTCGACGAGTTCCAGAACTCACCGCCCAACGAGCATCTCGATGAGTACTCGGATGCCAACATCGCGTTTCATACCGAAGTCATACGGCTGGGTGGCTCGCAGACGATCATTGATGCGACGAGAAATCTGTTGTTGCATGTGAGAGCCGTGCGGCGGGCCACCATCTCTCAGAGCGACCGGGCGGCGCGCTCCATCATCGATCATCTGAAGATCATCGAAGCGTTGGAAAAGCGTGATACGGAGCTCGCGGAGCGGTTGACTCGCCAGCACACACTCGACCTTGCGGCGCACGTGGACCGGTACGGAGACTTTCTCGGCTAGCCCCTGCCCCAATCACCGAGCGTAGGCCCGGTCACCGTGACGTCTGATCCTTGCAGGTATTGAGGGCGCTGAAGCGCCCTCCCTTCCCCATCGAAGCCTTCCCCATCGAAGCCTTCCTCATCAAAGATTGGCGGCGCAATGACGCGCAGCGCCGCGTATGTGCCGGGATCCTCACACGCCTTTTGAAGGGCCTCCCGGTCGACGAGCACCGGAACTCCTGAATGGATGCGGGCGTAGATGCGGCCGGTCGCCTGGCAGGCGAACGTGACTTCGCGAAATGTCTTTATGGAGCGTCTCAGGAACCCGAGGTTGGCTTCCGGAGTAAGCAAACTGCGATCGGGATACAAACTCTCCGGATCCGGCGCGTTGACGTTGACACGCCCGAAGCGTTCGATGTCCAGCAATCTGTTGATATCCAGAACATTCAACGTGTAGTTGTCACCGAACGCCGCTGTCCGGGGAAGATTGCCGAATGGCACGCTGTTGTCCAGAAGCTCGATATGAATCCGCTTGTCCGTTCGGCGAACCCACGTGAAGAAGACGTTGGGCATCCCCGTGTAGGCTTCAACACTGTGAGCCAGCGTATCATCGACCGCTTTGAAGCGGCCGAACTCCAGGCCGCGCATCCACGCTCGCTCGACGAGCTGCTCGGGAGGCGTGATCACGAAAAACAAATAGACTGAATCACCGAAGCGCGTCAGCAGATTGCTGCCGGCCTCGTCCGAATCGGGTGCGAAACTGTCGAACCGGAAGCGGTCGATCAACAGATGCGCCATCTCGCCACGCTCCTGCTTGAGCGCCATGTAGCGGTCGAGTTTTTGATCGACGATCTGCAGCTCTTCGGAGGTGAATGCGCCGGCGTAGCGGAATGCGGCGCCGAGGGAGCCATAGTCGAGCAGCTGTTTGCGCCAGATGTCGGGGCTGATGAGCGCAAAGTCGCGCCAGCGGGCGCCTATGTCTCCGGCCAGCTTTCTTTGCAAGGGCCGCAGCGTGCTTTTACCCGAGGCAGACGGGCCCTTGGTGTTGATGATGACGGGCCGGTCCTGCCTGGGAAGGAGCCGGTAGCCCTCGGCGGCGGCGGCCTGGCGCAAGATGGGCTCGACGATCCGGCCAATCACATCGCTCCCATGAGTGTTGCATGCCAGATCCGTCGCGATCGAACGAATCAGCTCGGGAGTGCCCCAGGCACAACCGTGGGTCGTGAAGAGTGCAGACATGACGCGGGCGAGCGCGCGATAACCGGCACGCAGCAGAGGATCATCGGTGTTGCTCGCCAATCGCTCGCAATCCGAGATTTCACTGGGACCCCACCCGATCGCGCCCGCTACGGGCTCCCGGCTGGGACTGCGGCGGGGGGAGGCTCGCGAGAAGAATCTGGATAGCGGCGAGAGGCGTGGATGGCCGCCCCGTGTGTTTGCAACCTTGCTCGTGACCTGGGAAGTGCTGCCCGCAATCAGCATGGAGAACGCGGAACCGATCTCATTCGCCAGGCGCTGCCGCGTCTGCTCGTATCCAGCGATGATGGAAGGCAGCACCGGCTCGATGTACCGATCGAGCAGCCGCTGGGTGATCTCGCGGAAATTGATGCCGAGATCGCCGATCCGCGAGCCATCAGGCACGGAAAAATCGGCCATAACGCGGATCAGCACTTCATGCAGCAGCAGCCTTTGCGGCCGAAACGCCACCAACTCGCTCAACGGGAGACCTGTCAGCAATTGCAGCTCGGTCGCCACGGCAACCTGGGTGAGCACGTTTTCGGGCCGAAAAATGGTGCACAGGTGCCTCAGCTGCAGGGGGACCTGCGAGACGATCCCAGGGTGCCAGGGGCCATACTGGTGATCGGTCATGGACTGTTCATCTCACCGCTCAACCGCTGTTTCTCAGGGCGGTGGCAATTGCATTGATGGACAGCTGGATACCTTCCCGCACACGCGGGTCTTTCTCGCCGGCGCGGTGCCGCTTGAGCATTTCGACCTGCACCAGGTTCAACGGCTCGATGTACGGCAGGCGCAAGCGGATGGATGCATCGAGAGCGGGATGACGCTCCAACAGCCGCGTTTGCTCGGTCACATTGAGCAAAGTCTCCTGGGTCACGGCCCAGGCGTCACGAATGTGACCGAAGATCGAATCGGCGAGCGCACGATCCTCCACCAGCGTCGCATACAGCGCCGCGATTCCCATATCGGATTTCGAAAGCACCATTTCGAGATTGTCGACGGTCGCCCGAAAGAACGGCCACGCCTCGAGCATCTCACGCAACAGGCTCGTGTCTGCAAAGGATCGCAGAGCCTGCCCTACCCCATACCAACCCGGCAACATGACCCGCGCTTGCGCCCAGCTGAAGACCCAGGGAATTGCGCGCAGATCCTCGATGCGCTCAGAGTTGGTCCGCGAGGCAGGACGCGAACCGATCTTGAGCTCGGCAATCTCCACCAACGGCGTCATCTGACGGAAGAACCTGGGAAAACCGTCGGTCCCATACACCAGGGCGCGATACGCTCGGAAGGCCTCTGCGGAGAGGGAATCCATTGCGGCCGCGAAGCGCGTTCGGCTGTCCGCGGACAAAGACGCGTTCTCCAGCGAAGTCAGCAGAGTCGCCGCTGTGATGGACTCGAGGTTGGCGGCCGCACTCTCCCGAGTGCCGTACTTCGCAGCGATGATCTCGCCCTGCTCGGTGATTCGAATCCGTCCCTTCACAGTCCCGTGGGGCTGCGCGCGGATGGCATCGAAAGATGAGCCACCGCCCCGCCCTACCGCGCCACCGCGTCCATGGAACACCTGCATGACGGTTCCGGAACGCTCAAACACCTCGGCGAGTGCCTGCGTCGCCTGCTGCAGACTCCACACGGAAGTCAGATAGCCGCCGTCCTTGTTTGAGTCGGAATAACCGACCATCACTTCCTGGAAACCCTTCACCTGGGTGATGGCGGCGACCTGCGGCAATGCGAGCCAGGCAGTCATCACACGCGGCGAATTCTCCAGGTCGCCAATGGTTTCGAACAAGGGCACGGCCATGATGGCAGCGCTGGGCGTACCCGCGCCACGATACAACCCTGCTTCCTTGAGCAGGATGTTGACCTCGAGCAGATCCGAGACACTGTCGCACTTGGAAATGATGTAGGTTGTGATGCACGCCGGGCCGTAAGTTCGGTGTGCCTCGGCTGCAGCGCGCACAATGGACAGCTCCGATAGCGTCTCTTCACTGTAGCTTGCATAGGAGCTGGCCAACAGGCGCTCGCTTGCCAGCTCGCGTCGTAGAAGCTCAACGCGCGCTGCTTCATCCAACTTGCTGTAGTCAGGCGAGACGCCGGCGACCCTCAGCAACTCCCCGACCACACGCGCGTGCACATCGGCGTTTTGCCGCAGATCGAGGGTTGCGAGGTGGAAGCCGAATGTCTCGACCGCCCTGATCAGTCGAGTCAACGCGCCGGAATCATTCAGGCCGCCTTTGCTTTGAACCCGCAGCGATTGCTCGAGGGTTACCAGATCGGCGCGCAGGCTCTGCGCATCCGGATAGGGCTCGCCGCTGACGGACGCCGGCCTGGCTGGCGCATGGCCGGTAAGCTTCCGATAGGTTGCGGCGAGACGCGCATAGATTCCGGTAATGGCCCTTCTGTACGGTTCGTCTGCACGGGCCGTGTTCACATCGCCGCTCTGCTGCGCCAGGGCCGCTACCGCGTCGGAGACCTCAGCAAGCTCGTTTGAGATCGAGAGCTCGGCGCCCAAAGCATGGAGTTGAGCCAGGTAGTCTGCGAGCAGCGCCTGCGAAGAGCGGCTGAGAGTCAGGCACAACGAATCCGCAGTGACATGTGGGTTTCCATCACGATCGCCCCCGATCCAGCTGCCGGGCCGCAGAAAGCTTGCAGGGCGACGGCCAAGAAGGCGCTCCCACCGGGCATAGAGCATCGGCACGACGGGAAGGAACACATCCCGCAGGTAGGCCAGGGCAATATCAACTTCATCCGCCACGTAGAGCCGCTCACGCCGCAGCGCGCGGGTCTGCCAGAGCAAGGCAATCTGTCTTGCGATACCCTGCTCGATCAGCTCGCCGTCAGCCGTTTCGGTGCGTCCTGCATCGCGTAGTCGCATCAGCTCGAATATGCGATTGCGATGATCGATCATGCTCTTGCGCATGACTTCGGTGGGATGAGCGGTGAGCACCGGCACGATCAGCGCCTGGTCCAGCAGATCACTGGCCTGCTGCGCATCGACACCATGCGAGGCGAGGTAGTCCAGGGTGTATGCCAGAGTACTGTCCTTCTCGGCACTCATGCCCTGGCGGTCTTCGGCCAGGTTGGCGAGCATCGAAAAGAGCATGAAACTGCGTGCAAACGCCACAGTCTCATCGAGCGACAGGCTACCCAGGCCGGCGGCCAGGCCGCGTGGGTTGGAGATTCCGCGGTAACGGTCCACGGAGCCTGCACGGATGGCCTCTATGCGCTGGAAGAGCGCATCACCCCCATGAGCACGAATTACATCGCCGAGAAGCTTGCCGAGGAAGCGGACGTCAGCGTTCTGAGTAAGCGGTTGATTCACGAGCATGGCCTGCGTTGCGAGCGGTGACGGGGCGTCAGCGGTCCCCCCCACCGCCAACGTTGCTCAACGATACAGCTGCCCGCCATGCGCCTCAAATCATCAGGCCGCTATTCCAGCACTGATCCAACAATTGCCCCGCAAGCGGGACATTGTCGTCAGGCCCGTGCAAGACGGGAGACGATCGTTCAACGCAGGATTGCGTGCAGCGCGTAGCTATTGCCGGCGGGACCCCATTGGCCTGCATGGGATCGTGGCGGCTTGGCTACACTGTGGCTCCCGGGGGGGACAGGGCTTTGGACGGAGAACTCGATGACGGATAACAAGTCCGTATTCCATTGGCATGCACCTCCTGATTGGATCTGGCGGGCCGTCATTCTTCTGCTCGCCGTGGGCGCGCTGGTGCTCATTACGACGCGCTGGACCCGCTGGGAGTCCAATTCCAGGCGCCAATCGACCGACGACGCCTATCTGCAGTCCGACCTGACGCCGATTGCCGCAAAGGTCGCCGGCTATGTGCGCACCATGCCTGTGCAGGACTTTGAACGGGTGAAAGAGGGGCAGGTGCTCGCGGAAATCGTCGATGACGACTATCGGGCCACCGTCGATCAACTCACTGCCAGTGTTGCAGCGGCGGCCGCGCAGATTGAAGCCCTGAAGGCGCAGCGGGAACTGCAGGCAGCCAACGTTGAGGCGGCCAAGGCAAGCGTCGCGGCTGTCGTGGCCAACGCAGAGCAGAACACGCGCGACCTGGCGCGTCAGCAGGTGCTTTTCAAGACGGGATCTTCGTCAACCGAGGCGGCCGAGAGGTTGCAAACTGTCAAAGCGCAACTGGCGGCGCAACTCGAGCAGAGCCGTGCGCAGGCAAGCGCTGCGGCCCGACAGCTGTCAGTGCTGGCGGCCCAGCAGGCGCAGGCCGAGGCAGCTCTTGCCGCGCAGATGGCCAATCTGGCCCTCGCGAAAATCAATCTCGGTTATACGCGGATCGTGGCCCCGCAGGCTGGTGTCATCGGGCAGCGGCAGGTCAAGCCCGGGCAGTTCGTGGGGGTGGGAGGGCAGATCACATCGCTCACGCCGCTGCCTAATGTGTGGGTGATAGCGAACTACAAGGAGACCCAGCTGACGCATATGGCTGTGGGGGAAAAAGCGGAGGTGCGCGTCGATACGTTTCCGGGGCATACACTTCGTGGGCACGTGCTGGCCTTTGCTCCAGGGGCAGGGTCGCAGTTCGCTCTTTTGCCGCCGGACAATGCGACTGGAAACTTCACCAAGGTTGTGCAGCGGGTCGCGGTGAAGATTGTGATCGACGACGCGGATGGGCTTGCGGATCTTTTGCGTCCGGGCATGTCGGTGGTGGCGACAGTTGATACGCGTGGGGGCGGCCGGCGATGAGTGAACCGACAGCGGCGCAGGCTGGTGCCAGTGGTGCTGCCCCTCCACCAGCAGCGCCCGCTGCCACCCTACCCCCGCCGCCGACTTCCATCCCGTGGCTGGGGCTCTTGGCCGTGCTGCTCGGCACTTTCATCTCTACTCTCACCACACGTTTCTCAACACTCGGGCTGGCCGACATCCGTGGCGCCGTGCATGCCGGTTTTGATGAGGGGGCGTGGATCTCGACAGCCCAGACAGTCGCGCAGATGCTGGTTACACTCGTGGCGATCTGGCTCGGCGCCATTTATGGCACCCGCAAGGCGTTGATGGGCGCCGCCGCTGTGTTTGCCGTCGTCTCCTTGATCGAGCCCTTCTCACCCAACCTGCAAACGCTGTTGGTATTTCAGTTTGTGGGCGGGCTCGCGTCGGGTTTCTTCATTCCTCTGACATTGAGCTTCGTACTGAAGAACACGCCTCCCAGGGTGTGGGCATATGGAATTGCCGTCTACGCGCTCAACCTGGAAGTGTCGCTGAATATCTCGGCCTCCCTCGAGGGCTGGTATACGGATCATCTCTCGTGGCGCTGGATCTTCTGGCAGAACATCCCGATCGCGGTCGGGATGGTGGCCTGCCTGCTCTTCGGCATCCGTCCCGAACAGCCACCTGCAGTCCGCCCGCGCGCCGACGTGTTTGGATTCATCTTCGGCGGGTTCGGGTTCGCGCTGATCTATGCCGCCCTGGACCAGGGGAATCGGCTGGACTGGCTCAACTCACCCTTGATCATCGGCCTGCTGTCGGCGGGACTCATGTTGCTGATTGCGTTCCTCGTGCACGAGTGGCACAGCTCGCATCCTGTCCTGGACCTGCGGGTGGTGCTGGAGCCGCCGTTGCCGCGCGTGTTGGTGTTGATCTCGTTCCTGCGGCTGACGATCCTCTCCACCGCGTTTGTCATCCCACAATTTCTGCAAACCGTGCGCGGATTCCGCGCGCTCGAGGTGGGCCAGGCGCTGGTCTGGATAGCAGCCCCGCAACTGCTGATCTGCTTGCTGGCTGGCTACGTTCTGCGCCGCGTCGACGCTCGTATCGTCGCGACAGTCGGCTTCATGTGTATTTGCATTGCCTGCCTGACCGTGGCGCACACTCTGACGCCCCTGTGGGGGTCCGATCAGTTCATTCCAACGGCATTGCTTCAGGCAGTGGGTCAGAGCTTTGCGCTGTCCGGAACAATCTTCTTTGCGGTGCTGCATCTGCGGCCCCAGGTCGCGTTGACCTTCGGCGGCGCTATCCAGACTGCCCGGTTGTTTGGGGGTGAGCTGGGAACGGCGTTTATCTCCACCTTTGTACGAGTCCGAGGGCAAATCGCTTCGAACCACCTCGGCCAACACATCCAGATTGGCGATGGCCAGGTTATCCAACGCTTGCAGGCGTATGGCGCAGCCACCGCGCGTGCCGGAGATCCCACTTCCGCGGCAACCCGGGGTGCAGCCGTGTTGAACAATGTTGTGCATGCATCGGCGGTCACCCAGGGGATCATCGATGCCTTCGTCGTGATCGCAGCTGCTACAGCCATCACGGTGATTTTGATCATCACGCGCAGAGCTGCTCCGCCAGGGCCGGCATCACATGTACCGGTATTCGCTCCTCGCAAGACGGCAACGCAATGAGCCCGAACAAATCGCCTACTGCAGCACTCGGTATGGCGCTCGCTGTCCTCCTGGACGCGTGCACGGTGGGCCCCGACTATCGCCCTGCCCCGCCGGCGCCCGGATCGCAGGCGCCCTTGGTGTCGATGTCAGCATCAGCCGAGACGGCAGCGGAGCCACCTGATGACTGGTGGCGCCTCTATCACGACTCAACGCTGGACGGCCTGTTGGATGAGGCTTTCAAAGCCAACACAGATCTGAGGGCCGCCGAGGCCAATCTGCTGGTATCCCGCGCGGTGTTGGACGGAGCACGTGACGCACTGTACCCGCAGACCAATGCTCAAGTCGCGGCCACCCGTGGACGCGACGCGACCACAGACGAGATCCTGGCGATCACCGGCCACTCGCCACGGACCATCTGGGC
>Ga0307511_10004376_pt1 | contig 14412 bp, 14 predicted proteins | sample 13_EM_MG_FD_200266 | JGI IMG/M metagenome (GOLD analysis project Ga0307511, IMG submission 200266) | Populus trichocarpa ectomycorrhiza microbial communities from riparian zone in the Pacific Northwest, United States - 13_EM | ecosystem: Host-associated > Plants > Roots > Unclassified | place... | reverse complement strand
ATTTGGAGATGGGGAAGTGCCCACACTTTTCGGGCTAATTTAGGTCAGTCATATGGGCTTCCTACTCTCCAGCCTACCTACATATCTTAGTCCGCGAAATGGTGTGTGCTTGATATCCGAGTTGCCTGCCTTCCGGCCTTGTGAGTAATCCGCCTGTCATCGATGTTACCAATGCTGACGCGTTTTCTCGCAAGCCTGGAACAAAGAGGGCATTATAGAGGGCCATGTATACCACGAACCTGATGGCGCGTTTATCGGTCAAATGTCTAGGTCCGGCAGCTGTGTTAATTTCCGGTATGTAGGGTTCTGAGTGGATTACGTCGTTAAGATCATTGGTAATATGGAATGACGCCTGCACACTGTCCATCCATTGAGTTTCGTAACAAGGTATGTGGGATACTTGTAGGCAGCGGAATGGTGCAATAGGCAGCGCAGTAGGCTATGCGGGTCTTAGTGCAATATATAGCAGAGCTCACTATATGGTAGAAGTGGACGATGCTTGCATTAACAAAATAGAAGCGAGGAAGTAGGATTTGCTTTGTCATATACGTAGGTTTGAGGGTAACGCTGGACAGGGATATGCCAATGAGATTAATACAAGGGTGGAAAACGCCATGAACGACAGAAGAGCGGAGCATCGTGTAGGAAATACTCTCGGGCAAATGCAAGGCCGAACGGAAGGTCGATCATGGGTAAGAAAGGCAACTGTGAATTATGCGGGTAGGAACTGGAGAGCCAAGTTTGAAATTAGGATCGAAGGATCTAAGGAGCGAGATCCAGCGAAGGAATAGGAAGAATAGGACACTAGGACCATAGCATTAAGACTATAGCGATCTAGATAGCGCTAATGAATATATATCTCTCTCAAGATTCCTCCGCTCGTAACCTCGTAATCTTACACATCGAAATTATTGAAGTGATATAGCATAAGGACAAAAGAATAGCTGGACACAAGAAACAACTGGAAGGGCTATACGAGTACTGATTTACCAAAAAAAAAAAAACTGGAAGGGCTGACGAGTTCAGGGTAACTGGGGTGCGGCCTAAGCGGATGGCGCTGGGAACTGGGATTGTGGTGGATATGCGTTCTAACATTTCGTGTGAGCGGTTTTCGTGCGTCGTATGACATGTTGTAGGACTGTATGTCGTCTTATGGGTGGTTGTTTGGTTGGATGTTGTCATACCGCAATTTCCTGCCCCCCGGGTTGTCAAATATCAACTAAAGTGTGAACGTGAGCTCTATTGGCATCTCATCTCCTTTCCTCGTTCTGTAGAATTCCTTATGGGAATTCCTGGCCATCTCCGAGATTTGCAGGATGCACATGAGCGCTGACTGGTTGGTGTGCATGCTGTTGGCTCAGCGGGTTTGTTTTTCTTTTATGAATTGGGTTGCTCATAGAGGGCCCTTTCAGCCTAATGACGGGAGCAGCAGGAGAGGACTCACTAGTTCCGCTCGCAATGTTGCTGACGATATTTTGGGATAGTAGATTGCGCAGCAGAGCGAATAATAACATAGTTGCGTTCCATCCATCGGTATTGTGGAAGTTGGTTCCGGCAGCAACGGAACTTGTGTATCAGCTGCTGGGGATCCGGCGCACTTCCGGGAGGCATGTATTTAATTGTTAAAAAGTCGAATTATTATGTAAATAGGCTCAAATTAAAATCAGAGGTTTAATGTATACATAGAAGCCATCTGCGAGTGCCGCCCTGGGGTGAGTATTGATATATGAGGTGGTGAAAAATGGAAGGTAGGAATTGCAATGTGTATGGACTAAAAGTTGATGTGACTGAATTGTTGCCTCAAAGGACTTGTGGGGCTCAATATACATTGTGCTTGATGTATAATCCATGTGGAATCAGTATCAGGATCAGCGGCCTACCATGTGAAGAGAAATAGCAAACTACATAGCGGATTATGTTAAAAAATACAGATCCTGGGGGATATAGGGATCAAGCAATCTTTATATCAGGTTTATATGCGAGCTTAGGTTCAAACACATATGTTTACTCTTGTTAAGTAAGTCTTATATGTTATGAAGGTTTGGTAGGCCCTGTGCGACACGGTGCAGCTGAGGATAATTAGTGCGCTTGTGCTGATATCACACAGAGTAAACTTGTGTAATATGAGGGAAAAGGTTGTGCTCTTATTAGAAATACGTTTATGCATTGTAAAGTACCTTACTCAAGAGCCTGGGTATCTTGCCTACCTTCTAGCCTGAGCTAGTTCAAAAATGTGCCAAATTTTACACATTTTGGGGGGTATTTTAACTCAACGCATGTTGTACCTTGTCAATGGTACCAAGGCTTTGTAGGAGGCTTAAGTACACACTATGAGTGTTGTTGTAACAAGATGGTAGCCCTATGCCTCGGATTACGTAAGCTGACCTACTGGATATCGAGAGAAATGGATTGGTTACCCTCAACTATGTCACCTTGTACAAGTGCCCCCATGGCCCCTCCATGTCTGTAACTAGTTTCCTTACATGTAGTAAGTTTTACCAGACCATATGTCTATATTTATAGCCCACAGAAAGGCTCCTTAATCCCGGTATCCCGCCGGATATGTGTTTTTTATCATAATCCGCCATGTAGTTTACTATTTCTCTTCACATGGTAGGCCGCTGGTGCTGATACTGATTCCACATGGATTATACATCAAGCACAATGTATATTGAGCCCCACAAGTCCTTTGGGGCAACAATTCAGTCACATCAATTTTTAGTTCATACATACCCCAATTCCTACTTTCCATTTTTCACCACCTCATATATCAATGCTCACCCCAGGGGGGCACTTGTAGATGGCCTCTAAGTATATATTAAACCTCTGGTTTTAATTTGAGCCTATTTATATTATAACTCGATTTTTTAACAATTAAATACATGCCTCCCGGAAGTGCGCCGGATCCCGGTCAAATACGTTAACACATTCCATTTCTGCTCAAAACTTGTGGTATGAGCGCCGATTTGTGGTGTCGGGAGGGGGATTGTCGTATGAAAAGATTCTTTCTAACAAAGGACAATATGTTTACTGCCGTGCCTGCAGGTTCAGGGGTTTCCGCTGCCGTTGACATCCAGCTCTTGTTGTGTAAACTTTCTCACCCAGGATCGGGAACGCTTGTAATCAGGACCATGGTTCAGTGGGATGCGTTATCTCGAGCTCCAGACAACGAGGTTGCCTGGGGGATGTTCAAAGTATTACTTGGCTTCATGCTACAAATCTTCGATTTCTCGTATGTATCACCTCGTCTAATTGCAATGCATACCTTGATTGTTGCAGGCGAATATCAATGTTTTGAAACTGGAATCTGTTTCAATGAGGAATACCTTGAGGTAGAAGTTGAAAAACTGGCAACTATATGTTCTTCAAACTACCTATTATATTGCTGAGGTATATCTGGTGACAGCTGTGATAGATGTCCGTGTGATCGCGAGGACTAACTAGCGGTGCTTCTTGTATATTGGGATCATAAGACTATGTCATGCTAGTCTCTATAAACTCTAACCTAATTGCCATTATGAGGGATTTGTGGGATACTGTTCATTTCCAAGCGACGCTGTGGGTGATAAGGCTATAGTATAGAGATCATAGTTTGGCATAGAGTGACTAATTGTCAGCGGAGAATCTGGACAACCCGCAAAATGAAAAAAACAGCTGTATTCTGGCTACAATTTTATCGTTGGATCGACCATAGCTTAATTCAGGACACAAGTTCAATGGCAACTAACAGCTTTTTCCAAGTGCTTGCTGGCATCCCTGCAACCAATATCGCACTGGTGTTTCCTGTTTATCAATTCTTATTTAAGGCATATTAGGCGCAGTACGAAGATGGATTCACATACACATGGCTTGCTCAGATCCCCTTGTCTAGTTAGGTTGAGGTAATTATTATTCGACCGTCAGAAGTTTCAATTTAGGACATTCCAGTCCGTTTTCCGTTCCACTATTTACTTTATTGTGTACTATCTAGGTCTAGACTGTAATGCACCTATTACCAGAGCAAGACTATTAATTTCGATCATTTATGGATGCCCACATACGCATTAACCACAAGATTCTTTATAAAACTCAGCGCCGCACCCTGCGTGATGTCCAATACCAGGTACCCCACCATGACCAAAATCCCACCTAGCCTCCTCTCGTTCACATGCTGCCGAAACCCCATCTAATTTGCGACCTTCGTTAGGGACCGCCCAATCCACCAAACCGATTTCCCAAGCTCGGTAACTAGTATACCTATTAATAGGAGTACACTTCTCACGAGCTCGGCGAAGTACTGGGTAGCCTTCCATGGTTTCCGTATGGTATCCAGAGCTGCGTAGACGGACCGCTCGGGTAACTCAAATAGAACGGTGTATGCGTACCGGTCAAGACAGGATTGTGTAATTGTCCAGGCACGGGTCATTGCTTGGGTGAGGCGGGGGAGATTTTGGATAACATAACGGAATCTTGTTAGGAATGATTGGGAGACGACCATGGGTAGTAAGGGGATGAATATTATAAACTCAAACAAGCGGGATAGGATTTTGCGGTAGTAATCTAAAATGCTAAGAACGGAGTTTAAATTGATAGGGGCATCGAGAAAAGACTCGATTGAGGATGAGGCCCGTGATATCACGAAGGTGAGAAAAAGAAATGGGACTGTGGTTGACACAGCGCACAGGAGTCCGACGACCAGCGTGAGGAATGCATCACTGAAATTGATGAAAGGTGGTGGTTGTGGTGCCATTTCTACTGGCTGCGGTACTGGTATGTGAGGAAGTTACAATGGTAGATGAAGCTAACTTATATATCATAGGCTAGGTCAAGTTAAGTTGCCTGGGTCTAACGGGGATTTAGGGAAAGACGGCCCGGAACAGTTTCAAACGCACGAGGCCAAATATCTTTGCAGTCTAAACCAGGAAGCACAAGGGAAGCGCATTGCGCCACAAAAAGCCACCAATACCTGAATACAGTCACAAACGCCATGGCAATACCCAAATGGCATCAAAGAACTTCGAGATAACAAACAATCCAAGACGCGATATGAGAGGAATATACCACGTAAGGAAGAGGCAGCTCCAGAGGCAAATCATTGAAAAATGCCACGTTATATTCCTCAGAAGCGGCTGGGCCGTGCATCTAGAAATACAGGCTAATATCAGGTACCGCAAGTCCACTATCATTGGCAATAAGAGCGGCCCAAGCTCCAGGGACCAGAATCGCTAGTTGTATGATCAGGGCTCTATTTATGGCCCTTGGCGCTTTGAAGGGGTAGCACGGAGGCATCTTGACCACATGGACATTAATATCTGTTATGATAACTTGTTTATAAGAAAGTATGCAAATGTAGGACAATGCCCTATAGTTAGACGCGTGCGGTGCCAGCATCGGAATGAGAAATCGATTGTAAGACTGTAGTCTTATACTCAATCTATTACGCTAGGTGCAACTTGCTCTTGGTTCGGGCCTTCTGACCAATTGTGGCCCAGCTTGGGCCTCCCATAGGTTATACAGATTCTCGTGGGCCAGTATATGTTTGTTTGAGGCCTGATAAGATCATTACAGCTTTTTTAAAGCTAACATTGGGCTCATCTGACCCTACTGCCATCGGTTTGCGGCTTAGAAGCTCATGTAGACCTGCATCATACTTCCTCACCTTAGATCGGCCTATATGATAACCCAATCTTGGTCTACCTGTGAAGTAAATAGGGTGTCGGCGTGCACACCTACGTAGGTTAAATAAGTCTAGGGCAGACTTACTCAGCTTATTCAATAGGCTACCATAAGCAGGTTCCCACTACTCCTGGTGTATAAAGGCACCCAAATATTTTGAGGTAAGTTGGCCTAGCACAGGCAACCCCAGGTTGTCATTAGAATCTAGACTGATGTCGGCGAATCTAGATTTGTTGGTATGTGCATGAGAGCGCTGGTAGCTAGACTAGAGAGCTCAAGAGAGTTTAGGTAGGCTAATAATATATCAGACGGCGTGATACCAATTTAGGTAGGCTCATGCTACTTCCAAGCTAGCTTACGGTAGCCCATAGGGGTTCAGGCGGGCCCAAACTAGGTCACAATAGGTCAGCAAGCCTGAAACAAGGCCAAGCAGCATGTATTTTGTGCAGGCTGTTCCAGGCACCTCTTGATTGGGTCAGGCAGACATAGGCGGGCACAGGTAGATTAAGCTGGACTCGGCCTTGGATACGTAAGGCTAGTTGAGTTTGGATTGGTCTATCCTGACTTAGGTTACGCTATATAAAATCCTCCCAAAATAGCACCAAGGCTCTATGAATTCCCTGCTCTACACTCAAGACCTTATAACTTTCACCCATCTAATAACGCATCTATAGGCACTAGAATAGATCATTCAAGTCTCAATTGATGTACAGTAATCTCGCGTTATAAACAACCTGCGCTATAAGAAACCTCGCGATATAAGCAACCAGGCTCCGGCCCCATCGGAATTTGTATGGGAAAATAAGAAACTCGCGCTATAGGCAAGTTTCTTAAGCATTTGCTTAGTAATACATATAGTTGCTTTTAGTGCGAGAGTGGTTTGATGCAGCTTTACCCTCCAGCAACCACATCGTGCGAGTTGATTCTCAGCAAATTCCTGTCGAAATGAAATGACCAACATCACATTTTACTCACGTGCATATGCTCTGTTAACATAAATTATGATTCAATTGTTTTAATAAGTTGGGATCTCATAAGATGTTGCTGTACATACTGAGTGTTTCGCAATGTCTTCCAAGCAGGTTCAGACGCGTCAAGCGTTACGCATCCTGGTTTCCATCGAGCCAGGCTTTCTGAGTCTATTGATTCGGTTGATGAAGTGGTTGAGAATTCGGGAGGAGGAGGAGCAACGTATTTTAAATACCAATGAGCCTGCTCCACTCCAGGAATCCGATTCCGATTCTGATGATGTACCTAGTATTTCGCACTTGAGAGCCTTGAAAACCCACGTCTCTTTTGTCTTCAAAATCCCCATGTCAATTCTCAGAAGGGCCAGCAACTGGAGGCACTATTATATTGCGAAAAGCGGGACTTTGGGGGTCCAGAGGGTATGGCTCTAAGGGCACAACTTCAACCTACCATCACTGGGTTTTTTAAGCCGAGCTCAGAAATTTCCTAAATTTTGTATATTGTTCTGGGCCGTTGCGGAATTGCAGGGCCGTTCCGGGATGGCATATATATCACTCCGGGCATATATAATAAAGCAAGTTGAGAGGAAATTGAGTCTATTGTTTATGCATGCGATATATACAGAAGAAAAGTATATAAAAAAATATAAAAAAATATATAGGCAAAGCTCTAGTTGTGCAATCCCCCACTTGATCAATGCCTTGCCAGCGCTTATACTAAATTCGTACATGGGTTCTGCCCTGTCCCTACCTGTCCCAGTATGGTAGTAGGCAGTACATGAACCTTATTTTTGTATTGGAAGCGACGGTCAGCACATAGGCCTTTGCATTAACAGCGAACCACAGATCCAGCAGAGGCAAGACGTGTAACCTCATGAAGCGACTTCGGCTTTTGCCTTTGTGCTTAAGTTCCGCATTTGCCTGTTCTATTAATCCTTGGGCTAGTGGATGCCGTGGACGTCCATGTATTAATGTAATCCCACAAGATTCCACAATACGAAGTACCTTACCGTTAAACTCATTACCGTTATTACACTGAAAAATCTTTGGTAGGCCAAATTCTAAGTAGATTAAGACTTTTACCTCCTGGCGGTTAATTCCATGATATTTCTCATTTATGCTTGCATAGGTTTTGTTCTTGCCTGCATGCAATAACACACTATGAGTATGTGCGATAACATCACATACATCATGCTCTAAAACCACTCATTGCCCACAATTATCTTTTCTGCCCATATAATATAAAGCATCGTTGCGCAGCTTATATTCCGTTAATGCCTTTGATCGCAGCTTATATTCCGTTAATGCCTTTGATCGCAGCTTAATTGCTGATGTATCACCTCTTGGAGACTTGAGATTTGGATCCCGGAGGTATGCTTTAATTTTTCGATACCTAGTACCTATTAGCCACTATACACTATACTGTAAAAAGATTACAGGGAATTACTTCTCTAAGGTCAATCAAGATTTATTGGTTCTTGTATGTAAATATTTTTCAAACTTGGTATGAGCAAGCACCAGACAATGCTTCAATTGCACTAGAAGATGGAGCACAAGCTAAGAGATGATACTGGTTGAGATCAAGTCCACTATGATCTTCTGTGATAGGCATCATGGAGTAAGGTGCTGGTAGTAAGTGCTAGTTAAAATTCTCGTGTGTATTGCAACAGGATTGTAGTGCGAGGAATCATCTTTTAAGCTACTATTGTGTATGCTACATTCTGTTGAATGTTTCTGCTACAAAATAACCTTCATTTCGGGTATGCCCTGATGTAGTAATTATAATGTGGTGAGTCGCTATGGTAGAAATTATATCCCTGTCGTTGTGGCATTGACCAATTTTAATCCCGCAGCGGCCCAGAACATATATCTCGTTCTATAAGAAATCTCGCGTTATAAGCAACTCTAGTGCCGGTTCCAGCAGGTTGCTTATAAAGCGACTTCACTATATATCCTCAATTACCCTCCTATAAATCCTCGTTAGACACCCCTGACGCATTCCCATCACATGTCGATGAATCTCTAAATCTTCAGGATGCTTATATATTTTGGTGGATATGATTGGGCTCACTCTGCCCCGCCAATAGTGGTAGGGGTTGCATTAGGGCTGATGCACGTCCCGGTGATGATGCAGCAGTGTTGTATGGCAATCTGCTACAAGAGCAATTAACCAGTCGATCTCAAAGTTTGGCCGGCGGCAGCCTCTTAGGCCCCGCGTATATATATAGCCGGTATGGATGTAGTAACTTTCTCGATCTTGCTGTCACAGTCTCAATGTTTTCTTGTTTTTTTGGCCAATCCATTACTCGTTTTCACATTGGTAAGGGACGTATGACGAGCCACCCGGAAACACGGGCGGATTTCAGGGTTGGCAAGGTAATCTGCCGTCCCAGCGCTGTAATTACATAAAATGGAATAGGAGTAAATGAGATGTCTGTACCTACTTCTAACTGATCTCAGTGTTGGTGCATAAAATGTTCAATTGTGTTGTATTGTTAATCCAGATACATCCGCCATGACTCATTCCAAGTAGCTTAGAGCCCTTGAATAATGTAGTGTGATCATTGTCAATAATGTCTTTTGATATATCGATCATACGTTCGCAAAGTCACCGATCTAGGAAGTCAGGCATTCTCGATACATTATAGGGCCATATGCCCTACAGCGTGACAGTCTCGAGCATGCTAATGAGTAAATCGCAGCGACTCTGTCTCGGCAGCTCGCGGGTCGGGTTAGGCCTAGGCCTCCGCGAAAATTCTAATATTATACCATTTGAGTACCAGACCTTCACTTGCTAAGTTTAAAGTCTAGAGTCATCATTAAAACACTTTACGGAACCTTATTAATATGCATGGTGTTTGAATTTCTTACCCATACCGACCTGTTTCTTGCAAGCTTATGATAATCGTACACAACGTGTTATTCCTAGACTCCACCGAGGTTGTAGGGTCCCATTCACAGTATGAGATGGCCGAGAGCGGGAATTCCAGTGAGTGTAGGCTTTATGTAATAATGATACTCTAGCATACTCATTGTAGCATTGGAGGCTTTCATGGTTGAATGTATAATAAACCTGCATGATATAATCTGGATGATTACATAGCTAAAGGAGGGGGAATCGAGTTAATTCGATGACAAGGTTATACTCTGGGATGTATGCAACTATAGTTGCAACAAGGATGCATGAGGATTGTAGCATACACCCTGAAGCTCGGCAAAACACCATGCTGCCGATAGTATGCAAGGATGGCAGCATCTTAGACTAACCGCAGCAATTGTGAGAACTCTCACCGAATCCAGAAATCCACCCTATCTATACCTCCCACTAGGGGTTGTGCCAACCAGGATACTATACCTCCCGCCTCCCTGTTGAACCTCCACTTGACCTCGCACCCAATCCCTTCCACCCTACACCCAAAACCACAATCGACAGCCCTCCACACAACCCGCTATCTGATGTATGTAAGAGGGGTACTCACTGAAAAATGTCTAATTCTGAGCTATCTTATTGCACGAACCAAATCCTCATCGTCAATACCTCCCTCAACCTTCTCATTTGACCCTCCCCTTGGATACTCTCTCACGCTCTCCTCTTCCGGACCCTTAACCCCCGTGGAGAGAACCGGTTGATGATGTATCATTTTACGACAGTGAGAACTTACACCCTCTTCGGCGATGCTCTACATTCTCTTCCCTTTTCACTACCTCTTGCTCATGTTTGGATTCTGACCTTGGATATATATATGTTCATGGATACCCATGCCTAAGCCCATACCCAACAGATGCCACTCGGTCCAAAGGTTGGGGCTCTAGGCCCTGTGAATTCCATTCAGGAAGATTCTTTTCGGTGAAAGGCTTGAGAGCCCATCATACTGCCCATGCAATTTAGTCATTTTTAGGCTTGGGGCCTGTCGATGTAATCCAATCAACGGACCCCCGACTGATAGCTCTTCAAACGTTTTCCAGCCAAAGATATTCGATCTCCAGGAGTTGAAGGTGTCTTCCAAACAAACATGCTATGTCTGGCGGTATTGTGATTACCCTAGTAAGCAGTGCATATCCTAGTTGGACTGAGATGCCCAGAGGTCGTAACACCAACTCTCTCACAAGACGCTTGCCAGCCCTAAATACTGGACATGGTGGTGTTGTCAAGAACGGAGACATCGAAGCTGGGTGGGGGTATATGAAAGAAGCTGAAACAAACCCTCATTTACTGTATGAATCTGTCTGTGGCTGAAGGTAATCGGAAATATTCTGGAAACCTGCTCTAGTTACAATGCTAATTGGTGTTGCTGCAGATACTTTTCAGTTGCAGATTCCATAGGGTCAAGGATTTTTACGCTCTGTGCCCTGCCAAAGCCAGTACAGTCAACGGCTCTAGGCTCCCGGTTCTTCAAGTGCCATTCATAAGAAACCTTCGAACTCCTGGACCTCAGGATGCATTCCAGACACATGTTTGATCTGACGGTGTAGTAGCTACTGCAGTGCGTAGCTAGTATCCAAGCTGGCCCCAAACCAACTATTATTGGCGATATAACAGGTCTAGTCCATTTCAAGGATTCCTGGAATCCGTTCGAGTAACAAGGCTACTTACTATTATTGCAGACCCCATTGAGCCCGAGGGTTTTGAGCTCCGGGCCCTACTAACGGAATGCAGGGAACAGTTTTTGACTCCAGCTCTTCAAAGCCCAATTAGGCAAAACCCTCGAACTCCTGGGCCTGAACATATGATCCAGAGACATATACTGTACACAGTGGTGTTGTAGCTACCCCATTATGGAGCGTGCATCCCAGTCGGGTGGAGGTACTTCAAGGGCCCTCAGACCAAGCCTTACCTACTATAGGAAGGGTCTGGTTGGCTATGAAGGCACAGGAAATTTCCTTATATTAGTCCTAGTCTCAATGCTAATCGATATTTTCTAGAAACCAACAATTTGGCACCATACCTGCGAGAACCCCACGGCCCGCAGTTGGTAACTCGAACTATAGCTCTAAAGAACTTGAATGGATGACCGAGCTGGCTGGGTCAAAGCCTGGCCGGATATCCTACTGTTTCAGCCCGAGTTTCAGTCCGAACTACATATTATAGAAGCAAGTTATGTCTAGCTACACTCATAGAGGTCCCTAGACACATGCTTTAGGATCAATGCGAGTGCTGATTCACAAAGGAAAAAACAATCCCTCGACCTGGAATCGGTAACTCGAGTTATTCAGCTTATATAAGACTCAAGCTAACCGGAAATGTTACTGGTTTGGGCCGCAATATCATTTGTAACTCAGCGGTTTCATCTGGTTCCACCAAAGAGATGCTGCAACTAGTTTCCTTCTTCGTTTCCTGTCCTGGTGGGACGTATTCCCTTATTCGTTTCGTTGCTAGATTACCAAAGTACCGTATGTTCATAGACAATTTCTCAGCTGAAGGCTTACTTCAGGGCTGGCCTAGATGTGAATATCCAGTTCATGCCTGGGTGGCCCTGGTGTGCTCGCCTTTGGATACTAGCTTTCGTACTTCTGTCCCTATTCCTGTTCCTATCACCCCCCCTCCTTCTTTTCCCCCATAACCTATTCCAGTAGTCACATGGGTTGGACGTTAGAGCGATAGAGTTATGCAATGCAGAATAATCCAGTTAACCCGGGGATCGCTCATAAACATACCGGAAATACGGGTATCGTAGAAGTAATGTTCAAGATAGATATGTCATGATACTGCAGAACAGCAAGTGTACCTAGTTACTGCTAACAGCGTATATAGCCTAAAGAAAGGGGAATCCCAGGCAATTCTGTTAAAAGGAGGGTATACAATTATTGATTCTCTTACGATGTACACACATTGTAGGACGAATATAGTCTTGTACCGATAACTAACTAACCTGGTAGCCAATATTTGATAGTATGCAAGCGTTGTAGCATCTAGGAGCCGAGAGGCACTAACTACGACTGGGCCGAGGCTACATGTATCCTCCGCAATTCTGGATCCATCAACCAAATCCACCTTACGCATGCCTCAACCCACAATTGGACCGTCCTCTTGCCCTCCCCCCTCGATTTTCCCAAGATGGAAAGTCCCTTATGTGGTGGCATCTTGGAAAGGCATTTCGCTACAAAATGATAGAAGCTCTCACTGGATGGACATGGGTGTAGTGAGAATTTCCACCTCTTCACTATCCTATTGATTTGATTCCCTTCCTGATGGAACTTGTTCTTAGATGGCTCCTGATCCTGGATATGGGCTTCAAACAAAAGGTGTGATTGATAACCATGAAGTACTCCTGACCCTTGAAATGCCATTCGATCAAAGGCTTTGAACCCCGACACCTGCACATTCCAAAATGCACGATTTTTGGACTCTTCGGGAACATGAGCCTCAAGGTGCCTTCCACCATAATAGAGCGGAAATCCTAGTTGGTCAGAGGGACATCAAGGATCCCCACAGCAATCTCTATTGACTATATGTTCCACCCAGTTAGGTTTCAAGGTAACTGCTCTCCGAGCCCTACGTCCGGTGACTATACTAATTAGTATTATTCCAGATGCCGGCTTTTGAACTGTGAGCCCTGCCAACGCAAGTCTATCAATGGTCCCGGTCTTCACATGCTATTCAGTCGGGATCCTGGACCTGAGGATGGCCTCCAGACCCAGATAGAAAAGCTAGCCGTCTAGCATCTACCCCGTACTTTGGAGACCAGTTACCTTGAACCCTAAATGGGTCTAAAGTTTATTGTTGCATATGTGGGTTCACTTGGGTAGTGCTCACTACTTACTGCTAATGATCAGTGCAGACACAAGAGGTTTCCAAGTTTAATAGCAAATCCGCCAGGGAAAGAGAAGGAGCATTATCTCCAGCTTTGAGTACTATCAGCTGATAAAGCTCTTGAATCGAAGTATGCAGCATCCAAGAAGAATGTGGTCTCACCTAATCCAAATTTGACGCATCCAAGAATACTGTGGTCTCAGCTAATCCCAAATCCAATCGAGGAATCGTGAATACCGATTCACACTAGAAGTAGGATCGACCGCTGCCAATGCTAGGCATATCGAGATATACATCACGGCTAATTAGGGGCGAGCTGCTGCCATCGACATGCCAATCATCCTGGTAGCCTCGTACATAGGTATTCTCATCCAAACCTACCAGGATTGGGACCACTAGAGCATTGGCATCTATTGAACGCGAGGGCTTGACCGACCTCCTAACCGTCCATACGATCAACAAAATTGAAGTAGAAATGAACGTGGGGGAGAGATGGGGTTTGTGTGAGCCCATGAGCAGAGAACTTGAGGGACTAAAAGAGTTGGAGAAGGAGAATATCAAGAGTTCTGCTTCCAGCGCTGATCTATACATTTCGCTTAATGCTCACATGCATATGCAATAGCATCGTTTATCTACAAATGCAGCTTCAGACTCCACTTATGGTAGCTAAGGAAGACACCTCAGTTATTTCGAGTCTGTCTACGGTCAAGTATGGAAAAGTGAGAGAAACCTTTGCAGACTACCGGTGAAAGCGGACAAAGAACTGCAGCTAGTTGCAAAAGACCGCCAAATTGAGGATTGGACTGCCTGATTCCGGGCTCTCAAGGTACAAATTCTTAACCTCGCCCCATAGATGTTCTGTGCACTAAGCAACTCAATTGAAATAGTAAATCAGCGAAACCTGTTGAATATAGGTGTTAGGACTGCAAAGCTGCCTACCGCCGAAGATCTCACTTTTGGTCTCGTTGGTTCCAACAGGTTTGAGCCCGCAGAGCTCATCATGCCTCGTTCAATTCCTGAGGATTTTCAGATTCAAAA
>Ga0307511_10004375_pt1 | contig 14412 bp, 3 predicted proteins | sample 13_EM_MG_FD_200266 | JGI IMG/M metagenome (GOLD analysis project Ga0307511, IMG submission 200266) | Populus trichocarpa ectomycorrhiza microbial communities from riparian zone in the Pacific Northwest, United States - 13_EM | ecosystem: Host-associated > Plants > Roots > Unclassified | place... | reverse complement strand
AACTGTCAAAGATGTAACCCATGTCATGTGATTGGGATATTCCCGTGGAAAGCAATTCGAAACAAATTATGAGGATCAATTCCCAATTAACCTAATGTTGAAGGATAAAATTTTAAAGAATAATTTTTAAAAATACAAAATAAATGACATGAGTCAACCCGAGTTACCCCACCAAACTCATAACCCAGATAATGAGACCGAGATAATCTCATAGAAAATAAATAAAAAAATATAAAGCCTAATTCCAAATCAATGAAATGTTGAAAAATGAAATTGGAAAGAAAATTCAACTAAAAAGATGAAAAAACCTGAGTTAATCCGCCAAATCCACGACTCGAGTCTTGAGACCGGGATAAGCAAGCTCAATGTTGAAGGATAAAATTAAAAAAGATAAGAAAAATAACCTAAGTCAACTTAGGTTAACTTCTAAACCCGTGATCTAAGTAATGAGACCATGATAATTTTATAGAAAGTAAACTGAAAAAAATTATGAAGCCCAATTTCAAATCAATCAAATATTGGAGGATGAAATTGAGGAAAAAAAACAACTAAAAAAAGACATAAAAAACCCTAGTTAAATTTTCTGACCCATAACCGAGTTATGCGACTAGAATAAATAAATTTAATATCAAAAAATAAAATCTTAAAAAAATCTTAAAGAAAAGCACGGTTAAAATGAACAATATTTTGTCAGGAGGGGATGAATGAATTCCCCTCTTAAATTAGTTTATGTTAATCAAATAAAAGATATATAAATAATCTTTAGATTTTCTTTTTAAATTAAAGATATTAATAAGAAAAGAAATGTTTTTACGAGAGAATTAGTGTTTTCAAAGAGATTAAAATTATTACTTTTTATATAATAAATATTAGTGCCATATAATTAAGTTAAAAATATCCAAGATTTTTCTAGAACACATTTATCAAATTCTTTAGCTGCGTGTATTTCTTAACTTTAGGGATTAAAATATATTAGCAACGTTTAAATGTTTTTATTGAAAATAAACATGTTCTGACCCGTGACTATCTGCCAAGGAAATATATCGCGAAGCAGACACCTTATTACAAGCTCGTTTGGCTCAGCGTTTGCGGCAACATTTTTATTTAACAGTTGCAACATATTGTTTGGTTACAAAACGAGTTGCAATTTTCATGCACGGGCCCCACCATTATTTGTGTTCAAAACTCAGTTTTGTTGAAGCAGAAACTGCATGCTTTTCACAATGCTACGTTTCCTGTTTATTGCAACTGTGTTTATAAACACAGTATTTTATAGAGGCGCCAAAGAAGAAGAAGAAGGCGGCGGCTGGAACATAAACAGAGCACAATGGAGAGCAGCTCCCTCAGCTCATCGCCAGCCTCTGCTCTTCCTTTTCCCCTTCTCCTTCTCCTTTCCTTTTGTTTTCTTCTTCGTCTTCTGTATTCTCCACTGTTCACGTGAACAGTGGAGAGCAGCTCACCACCAGCCTCTGCCTTTTCCATTGCCAGTCGCTGCTCTTCCTCTTCCCCTTCTCATTCTCCTTCGTATTCTGCATTCACCACTGTCCGAAGAAGAAGACCAGAAACAGAGCACAATGGACAGTAACTCCCTCAACTCACCACCGACCTTCGCCGTTTCCACCGCCAGCCACTCCTCTTTCCCTTCCCATTCCCCTTCTCCTTCACCTTCGTCTTCTACATGCTCTACTGTTCACGTGAACAATGAAGAGCTTCTCCACTGTTCATGGCCGAGCCGGGTCCGGCCCAAACCTAAATGCCAGGTGTCTGGGTCCGACCCAGTAAAAAAAATCCAAAAATATTTCTCAGATATTGTGTTTTATTTGAGAAACTAATGTTTACCATTATTCAATGACACTACATAATTATATTAGAAGGTGATCGCATGATGACGTAACATTTACAGAATTTGATCGCAATCCCAATTTTGTTTCTGATGATACTTTACCTGATGTTGTTGCACGCTCAGGAAGCCATGAAAACTGTAGTTCTTGTTGGATGAATTTCATACGTGATAGAATTACAAATAGTTTAATGGAACAATAAAAAATACTTTATATAAAGTATTGTTTATTTCATGATATAATAGTAGTAGTTAAATATATAATTTTTCAATAAAAAACTATCAATATTAATATATATTTTTTTCAATTATTTTGTAATTTTAATTTAAAAATATTTCTTAATCGAAACATTAAACTACTTTGTCGAATAGAAAATGAAAGAAAAGACCAACCCTACTCATCCCTTCGCTATCAGCAACAATTCCTTTGTCGAATTTGCCCTTCTCCATTTTCTCTCTCCCTCTCCCTCTCCCTCTCCCTCTCCCTCACTCCTCTCTGTGTATGCATCACCATCAACATAGAGAGAGAAACAAGAGAAGGGAGGAAGAGGGAAAATAAATAAATTAAAAACCTACTTTCTTTTTGTTTATTCAATTTTGTTCCAGATAAAGAAGAAGAAGAAAAATCCGATTGATTGTTTGATCGATTCTCCCTTTAATGGCGATACAATAGTCAAGTTACGACGCTTTCTTTGTCGTTGACCTTTTCCTTTTCTCTTCGTTCATTGACCTCCCTTCAACCCCCCATATTTATTAGGGTTAGGGTTTCTCGAATGCCACCTCGAATCTCATATCCTCCTTATTTCTAACCCCCTTTTCTCTTCCTCGACGGAGTTTCGCTTTCGTAGGTAGTGTTATTCCCTTGTCCTCTTCTCTACAATTTCGATCAATTTTTGTTTTTAATTTCTTAACTTGACAGGGTGATAATAATATAAAATATATGTGATGGTTAGGGCTAGGGCATCATCTACTGCTGATACGATAATGGAAGGGTCAGGGAATATTTCTGATCCGTACAGAGGCAGAGGCGGAGGAAATAGTAATAGCAGTAACAATTCTTCACCTTCTTCGTCGAGGAGATATGGAATGTTATCAGCTTCTAGTATTCTTCAAGCGCCTATTTCTCTTTTATTAGAGTATTCTGGTCTGTTAAGAACTACTCGTTCATCTCACCAAGAAACAGAGTCTTTGATTCCTGGTGGAGGAGGACTTGGTTCTACTAGACTTGATGGTTCGTCGGCTGCGGTGGTCTCTAATAATGGGGAGGTTGCGATTAGGATAATTGGGTCGGGGGAACATGAACATGACAGGGATAGTTCTGGTGGATTGGTTGTGGGGCAAGTTGGTGGAGGGCAGAATGAGGTGTTGGGACAGCAGCAAACGATGGGTGCAGATGTTCTTCAGGGTGATTTGAGAAGTGATCATGAAGGAGGAGGGGGAGATGCCACTGGTGGTGCCGGTAGTCATCAGAGTTCGTGTGTGGGTGGGGATGGGGAAGCTGCTGATGGGGCTGGGGGTAATGGGAGGGATTCAACATACCAGAGATATGATATCCAGCAAGCTGCCAGGTGGATTGAGCAAGTGCTTCCTTTTTCTTTGCTTCTATTGGTTGTCTTCATTCGCCAGCATTTGCAAGGTATTTTTTGTATATTGCTTTATTAACTTAAAATCAGTGGTTTGGCCTTTTATTATTATTATTTTTTAAAATTTCTAGAGTGGAATTCAATAATGTAAAAAAAACTGGACGCTTGAAGCATGTGGAGGAACCATATTTTGGATAAGCAATTCCTACCATATTCTTGGCAAAAACTGTTAGTTAATAGATATATTGTTTATGTACTGGAAGACTTCCACTAAGATGGGATGGATATTAGTCTATGGTTATTTTGGAGGGATGAGTAGCTTGCAAATGGTTTCCTGGTCAATCAGCATGTGTTTGAGCGAGTTTTTATGAAGCAAATAAAAAAACAGCACTGGTGGTTTTCTGGAGGTTATTTATTTTGTTTTGCTTGCCATTACTGCCTGGGTGTTGCTAACTACTCTTTTTGTTTCTGATTATGACTCAACTCTTTTCCACTGAATTCCTCCTAGTTACATTCTCATGTAATTTATGATGAATCTTTTAACTAGAGAAGAACATTTCTATTGCACTGACCTGTCAGTATCTTGCTCTTCAGAGTGATCCATTATCCATGTACAAAATAACCTCGTTTTTCATCCTTGTCATCACTGCTCTTCACAAAACAGTTTCACACACTCTCACCAGATGTTGAAATCTAAATTTGCATATTTGTGAATCTTGCTGTAAGGTCAAATAGATTCATTTGGCTTACCAAATTTTGTATGTTCTTTTCTTTCATCTCAAATTTCTTTCTCCAATTGGCCCTTGTCCTTTGTATGCAATTGGCTTTTTGCTGTTTTGAGGTGATGATTGGATTAGGTAGTTGATCCAATCCATTACCTAGTGTTAACCAAATGAAGAATTATAGGAAGTCATTGTGAGAGGAGAGGATGGGAGAAGGGAAGAAAAACTTAAGTACAGGGACTAGGAGGGGGAGGAAGAAAGTCAAATATTAAAATATGGTTGGAAGAGAGAGATCTTAAAGAATTGACCTTCTTAATTGGAGCTGTAGATTTATCATTCCATGGAGCTGGATTGGATTACATTTCTATGATATTGGGTGGATTCTTCTTGGGTTGATATTGTGGTGTTTTCATCATGAACAGCTTTGGATTCCCTAAAATCTCGTACAAATTACGGTTACTGAACACGTGAAGCATGCAGGGGAACCATATTTTGTTTTAGTGATTCGAATTGGGAGCATGGTATGTTTTTTTCTACAGCTGTCAGTGAATAGATAATTTGTTTAGGCTGCATACTTTCATCAGAGATGGAATGTAAATTAATCAGGGATTTTTTGTTGGAATGGTCAGCTTTACCAATTGCCTGGGTATTTAGTTTTTAATTAACGTTATTTTTAGAAAGTTCTTTAAAGCAAAGAACAAAAGGACAGGGATGGTCTCTAGGAAGCAAAAAGCTGCATCAATGTTGCAAACCTCACTTTTTGTTTCAATCTAATTACATCCCAGTTGAATAAATCTCAATCCTCTTCAACTGAACTCTTTACTGTCTCGTGTTTCATACTTCTCAGGCATTAAGACTGAAGATTTTAACTAGAGAAGAAATGTCTATGGTGCTAACTTGCTAGTTTGTTATGCTTTAGAGTAATTCATTGTTGATTTATAGAATGACCACCATTTCAATTCTTGTCACCCTTGATATTCTAACAACAGCCTCACCTTCATTCTGTGTGTAAATGCATGTGAATATTGGTCTTTTTTTTCTTTAACTATATTCTATTCCTTTCGTCTTGAATGTCACCGTCCATTTTTCTCCAACTGTTCCTTGTACTTGTAGGGCGGATTGGTGCTTATTTGTTTTAAGATCCTCTAGATTAGGCAGATGATCTGACTCCAGAACTTTTGTTAACCAAACAAAGAATTATAGAAAGTAAGAACAAGAGGAGGGGGATTGAAAATTAAGAGGACACAACACAAAATCCAGGGATTTAAAATAAGAGGAAGATAATCCAACACTTAAAACCATGGTTGAATTTGGAGTGCTCTTGAGAAATGAACGTTCTTGAAGTAAGCTTTTCCACCACAAAACAAAAATCTGTCTATTACCTGTTCATTGCCCAATTCAATAATAAGTTTAAACTGACATATTTTTTCATGATTTCTTATGGTAGGAAAAAGGAAAATAAAATTTTCATTCACAAAAGACCAAAACCAAAGAATATGGATTGCTGCTCGCTAATCACATCCCTAGTTGTTTGTCTCTTGACTTTTTTTAGAGGAAAAAATTCTTATAGAATTTTGAGCATGTTGAATTCTAGTCTTTTTCCTTAAGTTTTTACTTCTTACTTTTAATTTTTAAAATTTTTGTGACATTGCTCTATATACAAGGACTTGCAGGTTTCTTTGTTACAATTTGGATTGCTGTTGTCATGTTCAAGTCTAATGATATTCTACGAAAACAAACAGCTCTGAAGGTATTTAATTCTTACTGAACATTTTCTGAGCTTTTCTATAGGGACTTGTGCTTAGTGAGAATTCGAGCATCTCTTAGTTGGATTAGATTATGATTATTGAGCTTAGCAACTGTTGGCCTATGCAGGGTGAGAGGAAAGTCTCTATGCTTGTTGGCATCTCTCTTGCATTCGCGATTCATGTGGTCGGTGTTTACTGGTGGTATCAAAATGATGATCTTCTGTACCCATTAATTATGCTTCCCCCCAAATCTATACCTCCTTTCTGGCATGCTATTTTCATCATCATGGTGAATGGTAAGTTACTGTTTGCAAGTTATTGACATATTTCTCTACTTCTGATTGACTAAAGATGCACTTTATGCTGTAATGTTGTAAAAAATAAAGCCTAAAAATGTAGTGATGGCACTTTATCTCATACCTCATGCATTTGTTAATTTTTGCATGGAATATGTAGAAAAACACCTACACGCAGAGGACCTCTCTCAGCCCTTAGGAATATCAATTATTTCTCATGACTTCCTCAAAAGTTTTTCACCTTAATTAAGTGCAGTTTCCTATTATGTTCTCATATGTGGATGGAATGTTTTGAACCCCTTTAATTAGTGTGCAATTATTTTCTTCTTTTTATTGTTTTTCTTTTCCAGATACTTTGGTCCGGCAGGCAGCAATGGTATTCAAATGTATTCTGTTAATTTCTTACAAGAACAGTAGAGGCCGAAATTATCGTAAACAGGTGAGATATCATATAGAATGTATGTTCGGTTTGGGTTTTTGACGCAGCGTATAACATTGATAGAAGCTAGGGTTCTCAAGCCCTAAGGTTACAGACTTAAGTTGTAGAGAAATTTAGAAAAAACTCACTGATATTTTATTAAAATCTGAATAATAGTTTTCTTCTCAAAATAAACTAGACACTCCTATTTATATTATTCCCAAAATCTTTTATGGGAAATGATTCCTAATTAAAACTAAAACTTGTTATGGGAAATGATTCCTAATTAAAACTAAAATCTTTTATAGGTAAGATTACTAATTAAAACTTATGAATCCATCTAGCATTAGGATTTTTAAATATTAAAGTGCTAGTTAAATTAAAAGTCTCGATCTAAATAGGACAAAGAATCCAAATACTACAAGGTAAATAGAGACAATCCCGCACGGTAACTTCCGAGCCTTATTTGAAGCCCTTCTCGATCTCCAATCATCATGAAATATTAACCTCGCAAGAAACAGGGCCTTCAAAAGCTTTTGTTAAAATTTCAGTTTGATAACAGTTGGATTAAAAGTTATGTTTGATTTATCAAACTGCATTTTAGACTCATTAAACTCTTCGAAATCTAAAAATCTTAACCATTAATAAAATAATGCAACAAACATTATTATGCCAAGAATATGGAAGAAATTTCTCCATGTCAGTTTTGATTTCTTTTAAAAAGACTGAATATTGAAGCTGGTTGGGGTTTGGCATGTCTACTAATCGGACAGAGGTCTCAATCAACTTTCTTTCTGTCATTCTCTTCAAGAAGTTTTTGGCATATACCTGAGCATTTATTAATTTACCTTATTTTCTGACCATGGTAATTTTTTCTAGGGTCAAATGCTTACTTTGGTTGAGTACCTGATGCTGCTGTACCGTGCCTTATTGCCTACACCAGTCTGGTATCGTTTCTTTTTGAACAAAGAATATGGCAGCCTCTTTTCGTCACTCATGACTGGGTTGTATCTAACTTTCAAGCTCACATCTGTTGTTGAGAAGGTACAAGTTTCGTGATTTTATTGTTTTTGTTTCCTGCATCTGTTGCCTCCTTTTGCCTACATTTGGTTAGGAAAATATTGAGCAAGCTGAATGGCCTGTCCCTTCTTAGCCTGTGTTATCATTTCTCCAATCACTCTCATTTTGGTTGGTAAATTGCAGGTACAATCTTTCTGTGCTGCTTTGAAGGCATTATCACGTAAAGAGGTGCACTATGGGGCATATGCAACATCAGAGCAGGTACTGTTGATTTCTCTTTTCTCTTAGATCAGGGCCCCTCTTGGAACATTTGCACATATCTAGGTGTAAATCTGCAGTTATTTGGTTTCCTTCTTTTGGGGTTTTTCATAGGACCCAAAGATATAGTAAACAGTCCACACTCATTTATGCTTTGATGAAATAAAGAACCCATGTTTATACTATGGCAAAATGAAAAGCAAAAAAAAATAAAAATAGCAGAGAGAGCCATCAATAGAAAGTGCATCGATGGATCAGCCTAAGACGGGTAATTAACTAAGACCCTAAAAAGTCTTGCAATTTTAATATTTCCATTAATAAAATGCCACATCACCAATACACCACCCCTCTTCATTTTAATGATACCCACTCTCCCCCTACTCCCTTTTCCTTGATCTCTTATAAGTTATATTGTACACTTTTTGTGCATAGTTGAGTCCCATTTACTAATTGTTTAATTAAAGCCAAGAACATGAAATATATAATTATTCTCTTTCACCCAAAACCTAAGATAGTTCAATTTTATGTCCTACATGTTATTTTTTTATGCTTTTTTCATAAAATTGTTTAGGGATTTACAGGTTTTCCTTTTATGCACATAATTATAATTCTATTTTTACAAGCCTGGTAGACGTCTCTTTTCTTTTCTCTTTTCTTTTAATTTATTTTCCCTCCCATAGAAAAACTCTTAGCTCTGCCACTGCATGTCGGGGAGGAATAAGCTGAAAACAGGAGCTTTCTCACTTTTCCTAGCTGTTTGATTGCAAATAGTTGGCGCCTTTTTATACAATAGCAAACCTGCTTTATGATCCAATGATAGCTTGAGATGAATAATTCTATATCTTGTGTTTCATCATTTCCTCAGATTAATACAATGGATTTGTGATTATTTTGTGGCATTAACAAAATAATTGCTCTTTAACTTACTGTGTACACATTTTTTTAATCTTTCATGATCCTTCTTTTCTCGTACGTGCAATGAGATGTCACATAGAAAATTGTTCAACGATTGGTCTCTGACTCATTGTGTGCAGAAACTTCGACATGTTCAGCTCTCACTCTCTCTAGATTTCATTAGTGGTTCTTGACAAGTACATGGGATAGTTTTCCATGCATTCTAAGTCATCAATGCTGTAATGCAGGTCAATGCAGCAGGAGATCTGTGTGCCATATGCCAGGAAAAGATGCACGCACCTATACTACTTCGATGTAAACACATATTTTGCGAGGATTGTGTATCAGAATGGTCAGTTTATATGACCTAATACAACCAGCATTTCATTTTCTGTTTGTTATTTGAACATAATTTGCTCTTGCTGAAATCAGTTAGCCAGCAGTAGTTAATTCATTTGTGTTTTATCTGAACTGAGAGTCGGTTTACAGGTTTGAGAGGGAAGGGACGTGCCCCTTGTGCAGGGCTTTGGTCAAACCTGCAGATCTCAGATCGTTCAGTGATGGCTCAACTAGTTTATTATTCCAGATATTCTAGAGGTGTCTACTGTAGAGACCAGCGAGTTTTTCTGCTTGGGAGCTCCAAAGACATACCGAAAACTGCCTTTTCCTGATCATCATCTCATCCATACACGTATATGTGACTGTATTTGGCCCTGGCTTGTTCAGTGGTTACTTACCCAAGAAAATCAAACCAAAGATTAGTGGAACTTGAAATGGCTGCCCGTTCTTTTGTTGTATCGGGGAAGGATGAATGTATCTAATGGCTTTTGAAGACACAGTTCCTCAAATGATTAACAATATATATATATATATATATACATATCATTTTCATTTGCTGTCAATGAAAGTTTTCCTTGTTATTTTCTGAAAATTGTATATACTCTTAATTCTCAAGGAATGGATGGATGCGTTTACTATTTGGAGCGCTTGGGCTTATTTCTAAACATAGGAACCTGGTTGGTGTCTAGTTTGGAGTGTTTGGCTTCCTGCTTCGTGTTGGTGGCTTACGTTGGCCTTGCACCATCTCTATCTCGTGTCCTGCCAGTCATCAGCCGCGACTGTGCAAGAAGTGAAAGCAATATCTCGATATATTTTTTTTCTTAATGCTTAATCTATGGTATTCTTTCATGTCTGTAAAAGCTGCCTTGCAGTTCTGGCAAAAATTGAATCCCTGCGTAACTGGTGCATGCTGCCATGCCCCTTTGGAGGATGAAATGAGTCTCTGAGTCGGTCTAGACTTGTTGGAGGTGGTTGCCACAAACATTACTTCATGAACTAGTATTAGAAGGCAAGTTCTGGTTAGTGCAAAATGCAATCAGAAATTCTGGGATAATAAGAAAGCAAGGGTATGTCGATGATTGCAAGGAAACTTCAATGGTTGGTTCTACGCAAGGCAATCTGTGAAGTTGTTCCAACACTCTCAAAACTAACTCCATTTTTTTTTAAGGTAAAGCGTGTAAAAGAGTGTTTTTTTTTCTTTTCGAGGTGATCGCAAAAGAAAAAAGCGTGTAAGTGTTTTAAAAATTGAAGAAAAAGTGGAGGCTAGGTTTTTAGACCGATTGAATTAAATAAGTTGATTTTATTTTAATTAAAAAAAATAAAAATAAAAAATGACATTAGATGGATAAAATTTTAAAAAGAAAATTGATTAGGATAACCTAAGGAAAGTTTTTTTTTTCAAAAAAAAAGAAAAAGATGCAACTCAATTTATAGCCCATTAAATACAGAAGAATAAAACGGGATAAAAAAGGGACATAAGAAAACTAGGGCTGAGCATTTTCGGTTCGGTCCGGTTTTGGACCAAAATAAACAACCAAACCGATTTTTTTTTTTTAGTTTTGGAACCGAACCGAACCGAAAACCGGTTCAAACCGAAATTACTCCGGTTGAGTTTTTTCTGGGCTTTTTATCGACAACATTTTTCAACACTTCTGTTTTGTACTTGCTTCCATTTTCCAGAAAATCAACTTCAATTTTTGTTTTGATAGATCCTTGCCCAGAAGTTAAACCCAGCAAAAAAATACACAAAACAAAACAAAAAAGATATCCCTGGCTGTGACTGCTTTTTTTGCAGTTAGGTTAGCTAGTCCGCTCTTTCCTGTTCTTCAAGCTCAATGAGCTTAGGGTGCCGTTACACCCCTTCAATTAGAATAGATCTTGATTTAGTGTCCTTTCTTCCTGGGTTTTGGAATTTCCTGAAAAGTGTGAAATAAGAGTGGTTAGAAGTAGGAATCGTTGGAACTAGATGAAAGCCTAGGATAGCCTCAAGAAGCGATTTCAAACACTACTTACAAAATTTTGTAATAGGATAGCCTCAAGACTGGAATTCTTAAACCTTTCTTTGCATATTCCCGCGCCGTCTGAGATGAGAGATGAGAGACAGAGAACATGGAGGAGAAGGAGAGAGATTTGAGAGATGAGAGATGAGAGATGAGAAGCAGAGAGCATGGAGAAGAAGACAATGCACAAAACTTTTGAGAGATGAGAGGCAGAGAAAAGGGAGAGGCGGCGGCTGAGGAAGTGAGAATAGTGATTTAAGTTTAGGTTAGGGTTAGAAAATATGCTATTTATACTCTCTCTTTTTTTCAAGAGCCAGCTTAGTTGAACCGGGCCGGTTCGGTTCGGTTCAATCGGTTTTAGATTTTAAAAACCGAAACCGAACCGGAAATATTTTGTGATTTTCTAATCGGTTTAATCGGTTTTTTTTTACGGTTCGGTTTTTTCGGTTATTTTTTTTCCGGTTTTCTCGGTTTTCTCGGTTTTCCGGTTTTTTTGCTCACCCCTAATAAATTGTCTATAAAATATTGCAAAGTCTTCAACTTAGGATAAAATCACTGTGTGTGTGTGTGTGTGTGTGTGTGTGATGATAATTTGGCGTGCCGGAGTCGCTTGCAAGACAATTTGGTTGTTGCTTGTCTTTACTCTTTACACAAGACATGCACAAAGCGTTAACCAAATCAATGCGTAAAATCTTGAGAAAGCCCTATGCCGAAATAAATTAGAAAATATAAAAATAAAATGTATGCTTGCACGTCTGATCATTAGCTAAAAAAAAATAATATATTCAATAATGTAGTAACTTTGAAAGTCAACTATACCTTATAAACAAAATAAAAATAAAAATTGATAGCTGTCGCTTCAATGAACCTGTCTGGTAAACTTGGGAGTTAATAAGCTTAAATAAGTACTTTCGTCCAAATCCAGGCATTAAATGTTGATTTGACCTCATAAATGGGATCTGCTACTCACTTTTTCTCTTCTAATTTCAAGTTAGCCTGCGTTGTCTAGCGATACCACAACTTGATTATAAAATTTTCACGAACATTGATATTTTAGTTTTGAGTTATAGGAGGGATAAACAACCACTCATTTATATTATATGCTGGATAATATTGATTTGATTGGATTTGATTGCATAATATTAAATTATTTTAGAAATTATATTTTGTAATTATTTTAATTTTTTTAGTTGAGTTAAATATTGGTATAATAAAAAAAATTTTGATTTCAACTTTCAACATTAGATAGGTTGAAAGTAAGGTTTTATAAAAAAAAATTATTTGCTTTTTTTTTAGTTCTCTTGATTTCATGACCCGATTTTCGGATTTATAAGTTAACCTAGGTTGACCTGAGAATTTTTTTGTTTTTTTTTTAATTTTATCTTTTCATATTAGATTGATTAGAAATTGACCTTCACAATTTATTTTGATTTTTTTTTATACAATCATCAGGTCTCATAACCTGAGTTCCAGATTTGATAGGTTAACTTAAATTGATCCAATATGTTATTGTCTCAATATTAAAAAGAAAGTCATTCAATATGTTAGTGCATCAACATTTAAAAAGATGTTATTCAATATGCATCATATTTTGAGTTCATAATTAATTTTTTTATATAAGAAAACACGTTAGCAAAACTTGAATTTTTTTATGTAAAAAAATTGATTCGACCCACGACTTTGTATCCTTCAATATTGAATTGATTGATTTCTTTTCTTTGTATCCTTCAATATTGGATTGTTTGAGGATTAGACTTCATAATTTATTTCAGTTTGCTCTCTATAATATTACCCCGCTTTCATGACCTAGGCATGTTAACCCAAGTTGACTTATGTTATTTTTTTTTATCATTTTTTTATTTTTTTATTTCATCATTCAACATTAAATTGAGTGAAAATTAAAATTCATTTTTTTTTAATGAGGTTATCCTCATCTCATGACCTAATTTTGGCAAGTTAACATGGGTTGATTTAGGTTATTTTTTTTATGGTTTTTTTTTTTAATTTTATCCTTCAATATTGAGTTGATTAACCTTTTGGTTTATAAAGGATTGAGCTTCATAATTTATTTTAATTTACTTTTTATGAAGTTATGCTAGACTCATGACTCGGGTTGCAGGTTAACCCAATTTATGAAGTTATTATGGTCTCATGACTTTGGCAAATTAACCCGAGGTGACTCAAATTGTTTTTTTTATTGATTTTATTTGTTCAATTTAATCTTTTAAAATTAAGTTGATTTGGAATTGGATTTTATAATTTATTTTGATTTGTTTTCTATAGATTTATCTTGATCCTATGATCCAAGTTTGACAAATTAACCCAAGTTGATTCAGGTCCATTTTTATCATTTTTTTAATTGAATTTTCATTTTCAATTATATCTTTCAACAATGGTTGATTGAAAATTAAATTTTATAATTTTTATTTTATTTTCTATGGGGTTAAAGATGTTGTCTTGAGATTTTGTTTTTAATAATTTTATATTTTTAATAGTCTTTCGAGTTATTTTTGGATCAGCCAAATAGACTAAATCACATTGAGTTATCCCCATATTGTTTGATTTTTTTTTCTACCACAAACACGTTAATAACACCTTAATATCATTTTACACTAAAAAAATTGATTTGATCCTCAATATATTGCGGTCTAATAATCTAATTTAACATCTAAATTTAGATGGAAGTCTTATTTGAAATAATTAACATTAAGAAAATCTTTTAAACTTATTAAAATGTCAAATTAAAGAGTAGTTTATTTCTCGAGTTAATGTTCTTGTATATCCTTATATTTTTGTTTTAATATTTAAAGGTCTCTCTACTATTTTTTTGTTGTATTCATATCATCTTTATACGTTATATGATTGTTATATGATTGTTACTGTTAGGTTTTTTCATCAGTTAACGATGTTAAATAATAAATAAGATGTGTCAATTGCTAACAGTATGCAATATTTTTCTGATGTATATTTTGGTCCCTAAATTTCTTGAAAAACTTCTATTGGTCCCTATATTTTATTTTTTATTATAAATAAGTTCTTAATTGAAGTTTTTTTATCCTCATATTTTACCAAAGAGTTTTTTTTTTTAGGATCTGGATTGGATAATTGAGTCATTATGATTTAATTTGTTTGGCAGTAAAGGTCCCCTCCAATTGTAGGCAACCTAACTTTCCTTTATTTTTCACTTTTAAGGATATTGAGGGACACATTTCGAGTTCCTATTGGTTCTAAGTTTAGAAAAAAAACAATTGATGAAACTCAAGAAAATAACAAACAATTCAAGAAAACTATTTA
>Ga0307511_10004374_pt1 | contig 14414 bp, 9 predicted proteins | sample 13_EM_MG_FD_200266 | JGI IMG/M metagenome (GOLD analysis project Ga0307511, IMG submission 200266) | Populus trichocarpa ectomycorrhiza microbial communities from riparian zone in the Pacific Northwest, United States - 13_EM | ecosystem: Host-associated > Plants > Roots > Unclassified | place... | reverse complement strand
TTACAATTATAAACAAAAAAAATTTCATTTATTTATATAGATAATTATTAATTTATTTAATTAGATATTTATATAGGATTTTTTATTTACATTTTAATTTTTTTTATGTAAAAAACACATTAAAATTGCTTGTATTTATTGAGCTTCCTTATTGAGCTTATTACTTCAAGATCAAATTCTCTAGCCAAGTAATCTTATTGAGCTTCCTTACTTCAAGATCATCTTTTTTATATTCATCATACCATACCATTTATATATATATAATAAGTGAAATAATCTTACTATGTTATTGTTTCAGAAATAATATGTGATTTGAATTGTTCATATAATAGCCAAAAGCTATCATATATTTTGTGAACCTTTTTAACCATGCTCTCAAAGATTATTTCAATCCATACAATAATGTTTTCACCCTTTGATTATGCCTTTTAAGTATCATGCACCCTGGTAGGAGATTCATATAGACTTCTTCATATAATTCACCATGTAGAAAGATGTTATTCACATCAAATTGTTATAATTACCAACTAAATTCATAGTTAGATATAATAATGTTTGAACCACGTTAGTTTAATCGATGTAATCAATCTCATAGATTTAAGTATAACCTTTTTGTATCATGTCTTGTTTTAAAGCATTTAATTATGCTATTAATCTTGTATTTTACTATGTAAATCCATCAATACCAATCTAAATTCTTTCATGATAGAGGATTGACAAGTTCCCATATTATATTTTTATGCAAGGACTTCATCTTTTTATCCATAGATGCTTTACACCTTAGGGTAGTTAAGGCTTTATACATACTATTAGTAATAGATATAATAGATATTTGATATATAAATAACAACTTTGATTATAATAAATGATGGCTAGGCACACAGTGACTTATAAGATATTTGACTTTACTAGAAATTTTGATTTATATATGGGATTAAAATACCTTAATGTGGTAATTTTCTAATTGACTCGACACTAAATCATGAATATCGACATCTAAGGCATGATTAATTTTTTTGGTTATCTATTAACATATTTTGTATTTTATTTAAAAAAGAAAAAGAAAAGGAAGATATATAGTTTCTAATGTGATGTTTGTAAACTAGAAAAGAGCCATCATAATTTGTTTCAATTAACTCTAACTAAAAGCATCAACAATATATTTAATCAATAAAGAACCTTTCAGTTCTATTGATTGTTGGAAACCATTCCACTCTCTCGTTAACACAATTTGTGCCCTAATAGTTTAACATTTACCACCCTATATCTTTTTATTGTGTCTCATTTGTATACCTTCATAAACACCAGCACAACAAGTTGACTACTCAAGTGTTGTGATGGTTTTTTCTTAGGTATGTCAATCATAAAAAGTTGCACTAATGTTATTATCCTTCAATTTGATAAATTTTTTTTATCACAAGGAGTGTTGTTTTTCATGAAGACACCATGTATTTTTTTTTTCTTTAAGCTTGAACTTTAAAGGGAGTATCATAAGGAAATTCAGATTCTAGATTATGATTTTCTTGATATAAATTTAAATTCTAGTAGTGATGATTCACATGCTAGACCAAACAATCAAGGGGAAAGTGAATTAGATTTAGTCAAAGTGGTAATGAACACCTAGAAGCTGAAGATGTAACTCTAACAAATGTATTTTTTAAGTTAGAATCTATCATAATTGATATACCAAACTAATTGATTAGATAGTATTTTCTTAAATTAGTGTGTGACTTATTTAGAAATTACCACATAATCACACCAAAGATCTTTCTAAACCTATATATGAACCTAAACTTTCTAATATAGTAAAATATCTCAAGAGTCAATATATGTTTAACCATCATTTATCAATATCAAATCTATCATATATATATATATATATATATATATATATATAAACAACCTTAGTTGACCTAATGTGGAAAACAACTATGAACGAGGAGATGAAATTCTTGCAAGAAAAAAAAACATGGGAACTTATTGATCATGGACCAAAAAATAAATAATTTGAATACCGATGAATTTACAAAGTAAATAACAAAGTTGATGGCATAATTAAAACTTATTGTAACTAATGATGAAAGGTTACGGTCAAATCTATAGTCTGTTTATATATAGACATTTGTATTTGTAGCCAAAATCAATACATTTTGAGTCTTATTGTCTTTAGATATGAACATAGGTAGGACATTATAATAATTTGATGTGAAGAACACCTTTCTACATGACGAGTACCAATTTGTTTGTTACAGATGACACTAACTTTATTCATGCAAAACATAGTTATCATTGATAAAGATATTTTTTATTTTTAATATTCATTTATGTTTGATTAATGAGTTTAGAGTAAAGATAAAGTTCGGAACAAAATGTTTTGCAAAGAAAATTATAAAGCAGTTATAATTATAAGGATTCTTATTGCATCAAAGAATTAGTCCTCAATGTTTATGGTTAATGCTCTATTAAAATTGGACATTAATTAGAGTTATTAAGATCGATATATATTATGTTATTTTTTTTATGAAAAAAAATAGTTTTCATAAGTTGAGGTATAAGAGATACCTAGAATTAATATATAGGTGTTTTTCAAATGATATGTACACTAAACTAACCCACATGAAGATTTATTTGGAGAGATCATTTGTGTCTATGAAAAGACTCATATGACAATGATGCAAATGATCTTTAGACTTGAGATTACCAAGTCATTTTTATATAGAAAATGCTATGTTTTTTATCCTAATTACATTTAATCAAGGGTAAAAAATAGCATATATTGGATATAACATAAATTATATGAATGTATTTGAGTGATTAAGAGAGGATTTATTACCTTAGATAAATTAGAAAAAATATTTCACATGATCTCAAATAGTATTAATTTTAAAATCCTTGTACAAGGTGGAATAAGATTTAAAAATTATTTCAAATATTATTCAAAGAACCAATGATTATGCTGTTTAAAATAAACATGATTTAAAAAAAGTAAACACACTTCATGCTCAAATACTCAAATCAAAATATTCTTGATGAATGAATAATAATTACACTTAGAAACTTATTATAAAAAAGTTAAGTCAAACTACTTATAACCTTTCTAATACTTAGGAAATCATGACATGTTGTTAGACAATATACTTGATATCTAAATATAAATCAATAAATTTGTTGAGTTAATAATAATTTAAATTGTTTAATTTATTTAATCCTATTTTATTTATAATTATGATTTATATTTGGTCTAACATATTAGGAACCTAATAGGTCACACACATTTAGAGTCATTGCTAAGAAATTAAATTTGGATGATTAATCAAGTGAAACTTCATTGTAAATATGCTATAAAAATTAAGGACTAGAATATAATTTATATAAGAATTAATATTCTAGATATAGAAAAATCAAGTAGGGATCATGATTGTATAAATTTCTAAAACTATTATGAAATAATATATATGATAATTTTCAATAGCCAAAATGATATTTTACCATTAACAAGGTTATGAACGTTTTCTATAAATATAATATTATACCTTATATTTTTCTCTACATACTTTACATACATTAGATACCCTATAAAAATAGGCAAAGTAGAGAAAAGAAAGAGTTAACACTCAAGGCGTAGCAAACCGTCTCTTCTAAAAGGGTTTTAAAAGATTTCTAATCTGATGGTTCGTGTAGATTATTGTTAGATGCTGAATAATTAGAAGGTTTGTGTCTTGCAACAACCTAGCCTGAAAAAGTTGATTAAACCTCATAAAAAAGAATTTTTTTTCAAGTAATCTTTGCATAAACCCTAAATGACACTAGATTGTCTAACGAGATCATTGGGACTCCTAAAAAAATTTTAAATTATTGTTTCTATTGTGTTTATGTTTTTTTTCAAAAAAACTTAAAAGAATTATCCAAAGAAGTCTGTATGGATCTCCCATTAGAGTGCATGATATCTGAAAGGCATAGTTAGAAGGTGTGCATGTTGAGATAACATGCATTTTGTAATGCTATTAATTATGATTGATAATCATCTCATTATGTCATTTACAACTAAGAAGTCTTCCATGTGTTTTTATTATAAGATGAAATGTGATTAATTTTTATATCTAGTAGAATTCAAGAATTGATTAGTCACTTAATATATATGAGGCTAATGTTGTTGAAAAATCCTTAGCATTGGTAGTGATTGAAAATAATAATGGTAAAGTTTTAAATATTTATGCACATATTTCTATTACTGCATGAATAATTTATTATGGTGCTACAAAACATATGAAGTTTGATTTTAAACATGTCTCATCTCTTAATTTGTCCTTATAAAAATTTATTTTTATTATCAATGATACTTTGAGCTCGGTTGTTGGGGAAAAATCTTTGACCCTTACTTATACTTTGAAATTAGATTTTGTTATAATTGTTCCATCATAAAATTATAACTCTTTATTAGTTTCTCAAATAACCTCAACTTTATCTTGTGTGGTAATTTTCTAAACTAAATATATTTTTTTAAAGAAATCCATTCGAGTCAAACAATTGGTTGTACTATTAAGCGATGAAAATTGTATTACTTTGATTTAATGTCAATATTCTAAATGGTTATGTCAAACTTTAACAGTCGATTTATCTAATACCATGTTTACAAATATGAAAAAAATACTCTTTGATTTTTTTTTATTAAGAGAGTGGGAAAGGTACACTATGTATACAATACTAATTAAGCTAACTTAGAAACTAATTATATAGAAAATATAAAAAATAATTATCAAGAAATTTTCTTTAAATTTGGAAGCTAAAGATGTAGTCATAACTATACAATCCCTATATAATATACATGAAATCTCAAAAAAGGTAGTTAAGAAAATATTACTTATTATCCAATAAAATAATAATCTTGATTGATGTACAAATTAGTCCAAAAATATTATTCATTATCCAATAAAATAAAATAAATACGCAAAAGAGATGGATCTCATCCAGACATGTAGCTTTTTTATATCTTATTGTTTAAATTTTAATTCTTGCTCTTTTCTTATTACAAGTCTTACTTACCACTAGTCAATGAAGAAACTGAAAGAGGCTTTTGTTTTACTATAGCACCACTACTCATTCCCTTACAATTCAATTTATACACTAGATATAGCATTGCCTGAATTCATTATTGGTCCCTTAGATTTTATTTTACTTTTATCTTCAAGTTGCAGATTTTTTTATTTTGACACCCCAAAGTTCTTTTTTCATTGTATTAAATTTTTCAGTTCACTATAGATTTCATTTTTACATATGTTTAAGCTATTACAAATTTTTTCAGAATTTTGTGACATGTTGATTTTACATGGAAATGTTTAAAATTTTCAAAAATGATGGAATTAAAAAAAAAAACATGGACCAAATTTGACAATGACAGCAATTGAAAACCTTTTTTCCATGTTTATTATTTAATAGGCACATTTATTATTTAATAGGCACATATATCTAACCTTTGGTCCCTCAATTTTAACTTTTTCTTATATTTGATCCCTTTTATTTTTTTTATTTTATGTTTTAGTCTAAACTTCATTTGTTTTACGTTACAATCCTTGGATTTTGAGAAAAGAGAAGAAAGTCACTAGCAAAAATTAAAGAGAGATAAACCAAATACTTTGATTTCAATGTCTATGGATTCATCTCTGAAAAAGAATTCAATGGAGGTGGTTCCCAAATTCATTGATGCCATGAAAAGGAGATCGAAATCGATAATATTTTTTTCTATTTGGTTTGATTTTGCATTTTCATGCTGAATACAATGTGTTTGATTGTTAGAAAAAGGGCCTTAGTTGTTCTTGAGATTTTGTTTTCATGTTTTTTGCAAGTTAGGGAATAGAAGAAACAATATAACTGTATGAAATAGTAATGGTTGAATAATATGAGTAGCAATAGCCATCCTTTGTGTGTGTGTGTGTGTTTAGGGTTGAGTACAATAGTAATGGTGGAAAACACTGCACATGATAATTACACCATGTATATGATAAGTTTTCTGTAATATGCCCCCTCAAGCTGAAGAGGGAGATTCCTCTCGAATTGTGTGTGTGTGTGTGTGTGTGTGTGTTTAGGGTTGAGCACAATAGTAATGGTGGAAAACACTGCACATGATAATTACACTATGTATATGATAAGTTTTCCGTAATATGCCCCCTCAAGCTGAAAAGGGAGATTCTACTTGAAACTTGGATCGAAATTGAGCAAAAGGTGCAGACGGTAGCGGTTTGGTAAGGACATCAGCTAACTGATCATTCGAAGAGATGTACCGAACTTGAATCTTCTTCTTGGCAACTCGATCACAAACAAAATGGTAGTCAACCTCAACATGTTCAGTACGAGCATGAAAGACAAGATTTACTGACAAAAACGTTGCCCTTAAATAATCGCACCACAAGGTAGTCATAGGTGGAGAGGGAAGACGAAGTTCTGACAGTAACGAACAAAGCCATAAGATTTTAGCAGTGTCATCAGCTAAAGCTTTGTATTCGGCTTTTATGGAGGATCTAACAATAGTACGTTGCTTCCCGAATTTCCAAGAGACAAAAGTATTATCGAGATACACCAAATAACCACTAGTAGATTTTTTATTATCAACACTGCCAACCCAATCTACATCAGTAAATCCATTGAGGGACATGGAAGACCCTCGAGTAACATGTAAACCATAAGATGTCGTAGCCTGAAGATACCGTAAAATACATTTAACAGCTGCCTAGTGGTCCTCAGTGGAAGCATGCATGAATTGACTCACCTTATTGACAACATAGCAGATATCAGGTCTAGTAAAATTAAGATACTACAAAGCACCAATAATTTGTCTATACTTGGTGGAATCAGAGTACGAAGCACCTGACAGGATGGTCAATGCAGAAGAAGGGGATGAAAGAGTGTTAACCAATTTATAGGATGACATATCTGCTTGTCGAATGATATCATTAACATATTTATGTTGACTTAGTAGAATGCCCATAGAGGTGGTTTTTACTTCAATGCCCAAGAAGTAGTGCACAAGTACCTGAATCCCAAAGCTTGAATTCTGAGCTCAATAAAGTAATCAATCGGTGGAGTAAGTCAGAGTTACTCCCAGTCAACAAAATATCATTAGCATACACAAGTAAATGGAATAGAGCACCACCAAAAAAGAGGATGAAGAGAGAGGCGTCAGCTTTGGATGCTTGGAAACCAATGGAGAGTAGAAAGTCATTTAATCGTTTGTACCAAGCCCGAGGTGCTTGCTTAAGACCATATAATAATTTATGAAGATGACATACATGAGTAGCAAAAGCAGAGTGAACAAAACAAGAGGGTTGGTCCATGTATACCTCTTCCTGAAGGATGTCATTAAGGAAAGCATTGTGAACATCCAACTAATGGATCGACCAACCATTCGAGACAGCGATTATGAGTACTAGCTGGATGGTGGTAAGCTTGATTATAGGACTAAATGTCTCAAAATAATCAATCCCTTCTTGCTGAGTGAACCCTCGAGCCACCAACTGGGCTTTGTATTTTTCAACACTACCATTGGCACGTCGTTTGATCTTATAAACCCATCAACTTCTAACCAAGTTCATAGAGGGCTGGTAAGGGACTAGGGTCCATGTACCATTATCATACAAAGCCTGGATTTACTCTTGCATAGCGTGTTGCTAGGACAATGAGCGATGTGCCTTCTAGAAGGTGAAATGTTCGTATGTAAGGGAAAATGAATGCCCCGGAGCAGAGGTGACACTGAGGTTAGCCGTCCTAGTCTTCCATTGCCTAAGAACAGTGGTGTGCTGGCGAGGAACTAGAGGAAGAGATGTTGGAGTACCACTGTCTAAGACCTGCTGAAGATCAAAATGCAAGAGATCAGTGACTAAATTCAAAGCAGGAGGAGAAACATTAGGGAGACATGTTGGTGAGGTGGCCAAGTCAGAACCAAGCCGAGAAGAAGTGTCTAACAGTGGGCGAGCCAACACGAAACCAGTCCATTACAATGCTAATGATTGTGGTGAAGCATGATGAGACGCTGGAGCCAAACTTGTACCTGGACACTAATCAACAAAAATATATGCATGTGGAGATAAAAGGAGCGGACTAGCGCTCATGAGGGGGTTCAAAACAGGGGAAAATAAGGCTGGTGCAATGGAGGCAGGTTAGGCAGGGGAAACAGAGGCAGGAAACGATGATAAATGAAAAAAGGACACATGGAATATGAGGAATAGTTGAGGTAGACATGTTCTGATGTCTGATTGTGGAGGAGAGTTATTCTGTTCAAAAGTTGCTAGAGGGAAAGTGTGTTTGTAGAATCGAACATGTCGGGCCATATAGATACGATGGGAAGATAAATTGAGACAACAATAACCTAGGTGAGAGGTGTTGTAACCAAGAAAGACACAAGTAGAGGAACAAAAATCGAGTTTATGAGCATTATACAGGGAAAGAAAAAGGAACCAAAGACACCCAAAAATGCAAAACAAAACTATAGTCAGGAGTCAATCGAAAAATACATTCAAAATGTGACTTGATTAAGAATAGAGGTTGGCATACGATTTATTAAATAAACAGAAGTTTCAAATGCATAGCACCAGAATTTTAAAGGGGCTTTACATTGACCCAGAAGCGTAAGGCCAGTTTCAATAATATGTCGGTGTCGACGTTCAACCATGTCATTCTATTCATAAGTATATGGGCAGGTCAAACAATGATGAATGCCAATAGATTTGAAAAATGTATTTAATTTGCGATACTTGTCACCCTAGTTTGTTTGAACAGATTTAATTTTTAAAGAGAACTAACGCTCAACTTGAGTTTGAAATTGATGAAAAATAATGAAAACATCAGATTTGGCAACTAAAGGAAAGAACTAAATATACTTCGTATAAGTGTTAAAAAATATAACAAAATATCGAAAACCATCTAAAGACAACATAGGGGAAGGTCCCCAAACATCACTAAAAATTAATTCAAGAGGAGCCAACGTTTTGTGACCCATAGTTCTTAAAGACAAATGCAATGATTTTCCTAATGGACAAGCCTGATAGTCAAAATGAAATTATTTTGACATACATGACACTTTTTTATTTGATACCAAGAAACTTAAAATACGTGAACTAGGATGCCTAAGTCAGCGGTGCCAAACATCAGCAGAAGTGGATCGACATGCAGTCAAGAAAGCTTGAGGCAATGAGGTGGCAAAGGATTCGAACGTAATGTAAAGACCATATCTCTATTGTGATAATCTCTATTGGCGGGTGTCACATGCTGATTAGCACTTGTATCAGGAAACAAAGTAATATGAGTACTCTGAGATTGAGTATTACACATCAAATGAGCATTAGCTTGCATATTATGAGTGGATAGTTGGGGGCATTGCTGTGCTGAATGCCCAAAACTATAGCAGAGCTGACATTTTATTTTTCGTGAATTGGACCATTGACCGGAACCCCCAAAACAATTGCCTTGTTGCCTAAAATTTTGTCCAACAAATTGTCCAGACCTAAAACCATTACTGTTAATATTCTGACCAAAGTTATACCTATTAGTTCCATGATTGAGATAAACATGGTTATGAGTCTTCCATCCTCTAGAAACGACCCCTACGACCAGAATTTTGATTATAATTGTTACCTGAAGACCATGACTGACACTGTGAGAGGCAAGCTGAGATGGTGTTGGCAGCAATGGTGCTGTCATGACGGGTTAAAGAGAAGCATTGTGCAGAAACTTAAGTGTGAGAAGATGGCTGTGAAGATTAGTGTATGAAATAGGTTCTGCTCTGGTGGAGAGGGTGGTTACTAGATCCTAAAATTCTCCTCTCAATCCACGAAATACATGGAAGTTAAAATCTTCCATGGACAGCAGCCTGTTGGCAGCAACAAACTCATCAATAACATATTGGCTTGCTATAAATAAGCATTAATAGTGCTATCATTCTGCCTCTAGTCTTAGAAGGAGCCATTGTATTATTCGTGAGTTTGGTGAAGCAAGAGTAGTTTTAAGAGTTGTCCATAGACCATGGGATGTCTGGCAATTAACAATAATATGTAGCACTTCAGTAGACAGAGATGACATAATGACACTCATAATCAATTGATCTTGTTGCTTTTATGACAAACATGACGGATATTAAGATTGAACAAAGTCATATCAGCAAATGATATATACACAGGAGGGCATAGGAAAGAGCCATCAACATAGGAGTACACACTTTGGCCTAACAAGCAAGGTTTCATCTGCATCCTCCAGTATAAGAAATTTGTGTTTGATAGTTTTAAAGAGATTACTTGTTGAGTGTTTGAAAGAGGAACAATCGTGTGAGAGGGTCTGGCTACTCTGTGAAATCAAAGGAAGGAACCATTGCAGCAGAGTAGACGTGTGGGAAGACAATAGCCGAGGTGTTATTGATGGTTGCAACAGAAAAATGAACGTCAAAGGAGAGTGATTCATTACCAGAAGAAGAAATAGCAACAACAGCCGATATTGTTGCGGCAGAAGAGACACCACCAGAGGAAAGGATTGTTGCAACAAAAGAGAGACCCGGTGCAGCAGAAGAGAGAAACGGTGCAACCATGTGAGAGTCCATATATTAGGTGCTTATAGAGTCTAAGATGAGGAGGAATACCAAGTCTGCTCTGATACCAAGTTAGGGAATAGAAGAAACGATATAACTGTATGAAATAATAATGGTTGCATAGTATGATCAGCAACCATCCTTTGTATATATATATATATGTTTAGGTTTGTGTACAATAATAATGGTGGAAAAAACTGCGTATGGTAATTATACTATGTATATGATAAGTTTTCTATAATATTGCATGAAACAATCATTGAAAATCTAGGTTTTTAAGATCCAAAAATTTAGATCCTGATTTTCTAATCACTAGAGACACCTTCAATGATTGAAGAAGAAGGTTGACAACCGATGCATCATTTGGCTAGGTGCGTCATTCACCAAATTAAACAAAAAAACAATTAGGGTGGATGATATCCACCCTTTAAAGAAAGAAAGAAAAAGCGTGTATTCCTAGGTTTTTATGTTGGGGTAGATATTTATTTCTAGCGCAAGCATGCTTGACTTTTCGGTTTTTTTCTCATTTTTTTTAATTCAAGTAATTTTAAATAAAATTATGTAAATGATGTTTAAATAAGTATCTAATTATGCCATTATTTTAGAATAATATTAGCTTCTTCCATGATAATATTAGCAATTAATTTCTTAATAGGTAAATATAAACCTAATATACATAATTTTCTAAAAGCATATGAAGTATTTATTTTTTATTATTTTAATATTTTTTTTATTTAATTCTCTCAATGCTATTTGTTATGTCTTTTTAATACCTTGCCATTAAAACTTGCTTTTTAATATATTGTTTTGTGAAAATGTGTTCGCAATAGCAAGACATTCTTTTCTTGAGTACAGTTAAAGAGTCTTGGCCGGTTTTATGGAGTAGAAGATGTGAAGTTCGCTCATCATTTAGCAACTTTTCATTCGATGTCTTCAATCCCAAAAATCCTGAGAAAAGGTCATATTCATAGATAAAGATGAATATAACAACGAATTTTGAGGAAGTTTAATTGATTAGACAGATAAAATACATGTAGCATTAATCATCACATATTCATCGTTATTGAAAGTGTTTACGTGTTTGAGTATTATGTAAGAAAAGAAAATAGAAGAGAATTGTAAAAAACTGTAATATTATTGATGCTGCGGTATTATTAAGAAAAGGATTGAATACAGAATTGCTTGATGTTTCACAGCAATCGTTTACATATTTATTGAAATAAAAGCAACAGAAATACTAACTTATAGCAGCTTAACGTGCCATGATCTGTTAACCACTTAACAGATCAACTGATTCCTAAAGACTAGGACAATCATTTATTAAAGCATAAAAAATCGTAACTGAAACAGAGTAGCAGCAGCAACTTGAAGCAACAAGCTCAACACTCCTCCTTGCTTTAAGGGCTGCATACTCCTAACCTTGTCTTTAGAAACTCAAACCTGCTTACTGGAAGTGGTTTGGTGAATAAATCAGAAAGTTGATCTATAGATTTGCAATAAATTAACTTAACATCACCATTTTTTTGCACTTCACGCAAAAAATAAAGCTTGATGTTAAAATTCTTGGTCTTCCCATGAAATATTGGATTATGAGAGATTGCAATTGCAGCTTGATTATCAACTGAAATCTCTGTTGGTTCTTCTTCCTCCATGTGCAAATCACGTAGTATTTTCTGGAGCCACAATGCTTGATTTACTGCTACTAAGGCTTCAATGAATTCAGCTTCTGCAGTAGATTGTGCTACAATCTCCTGCTTCTTTGAGCACCATGAGAAAACTCATGAGCCAAGGGTAAAGCAATACCCAGAAGTGCTCTTCATATCTTCAATAGTTACAGCCCAGTCACTGTCTGAGAATCCATGCAGTTTAAAACTTTTGCACTTCTCATACTTTACACCAAAACTTACAGTCCCTCTTACATACCTCAATATTCTTTTTGCAGCTCTTAAATGTAATTCACTAGCTCTATGCATAAAACGAGATAAGAGACTTACATCAAACAAAATGGCAGGCCTTGTTGTAGTAAGATACATTAAGCAACCAATTATGCTTCTGAAATAACCCTCATCAATTTTATGAGCACCGTCATCCTTGCACAGCTTTTCTTTTTGATTTATGGGTGTGCTGGTTGCTTTGCATTCCTCCATCTGAAATTTCTTCAGTATTTCCTTTGCATATTTCTTTTGGCAGATGAAAACTTCATTTTTGCTTTGCTTGACCTCCATTCCAAGAAAATAAGTCATAAGACCAAGATCGGTCATTTCAAACACACGCATCATCTCTTGTTTAAACTCTTCAATTTGCAGTTCATTACTTCCTGTTATCAAGAGATCATCAACATACAAAGACATTATAAGAATGTCATCATCCTTCAGTCTGATATAAAGAGTGGCCTTAGATAAGCTTTTGACAAAGCCTAAGTTCAGCAAATGATCATCAATCCTGCTGTACCAAGCTCTAGGAGCTTGCTTAAGCTCGTAGAGAGCTTTTTGTAGCAGATATACTTTATCCTCTTCACCTTGAATCGCAAACCCATCTGGCTGCTTCACATATATTTCTTCCTGTAATACACCATTTAAAAATGTTGATTTGACATCTAATTGGAACACTTTCCACCCTTTTTGTGCTGCAATTACTAGTAGCAATCTAATTATGTCCAATCTAGCAACAGGAGCAAAAGTGTCAGAGTAATCAACATCGAAAATTTAAGCATACCCTTTAACTACAAGTCTGGCCTTGTATTTGTTGATAGAGTTGTCTGCATTAAACTTTGTTTTGAAAATCCACTTTTCTCCAATGACTTTTCTGCCTTCAGGTCTGTCAACTAAATCCCAGGTTTTATTTTTCTGAATCATTGACATCTCCTCCTCCATTGTTTTCTTCCATTTGAAGTCTTTGAGAGCTTCTTCATATCCAGCAGGTTCATATATTGCAACATTACATCTTTGATAGATGTCTGAAAGTAACTTTGTACCTCTGATTGGAGGTTCATCTTCTTGTTCATTCTGCCACTGAGGTATTGTTTGATCCTCATAAATAGTGCTCTACTGAAAGTTCTTCCAGTCTCATTGCTCATCTTTATTGAATTGTATATCCCTTGTGATCGTAATTTTTTTTGTTTGAGGATGATACACTTTGTAAGCTTTGAAGACAGAACTGTATCCCACAAATATACCTGGAACTGCTTTCTTGTCAATTTTGTCACGCTTGACCTGTGGAATATAGACAAAACACACACTGCCAAACACTTTAAGAAAGTTTAGTGAAGGTTTATATCCATATCAGACTTCAAATGGTGTTTTGTCTTCCAAAAACTTTGCTGGAAGTCGATTTTGAAGAAAGACTGTTGTATTTGCTGCCTCTGCCCAAAACTCCTTAGGCAACTCCTTCTCAAGCAACATACATCTAGCCATCTCCATTACATATCTGTTTCTTCTTTCACTAACACCGTTTTGTTCTAGAATGTAGGGAGCAGTGAGCTGATGTTCAATCCCAGCTTCTTTACAAACCAAATTAAATTCTGCTGATGTGTACTCCTTTCCATTATCTGACCTTATACTTTGTATTTTGCAGCCACTTTGATTTTCCACCATTTTCTTGAACTTCCAAAAGACTCCAGCTACTTCTAATTTGAACTTCAAGAAAAAAATCCAGCACATTCTTGAAAAATCATCAATGAAGACAATATTGTAGAGACTACCTTTCAATGATGGTGTTCTTTGAGGTCCTGCTACATTCATGTGAATCAGTTGTAGCTTTTATGAGGCCTTCCAAGTAGATTTAGGAAATGGCAGTCTTTTTTGTTTACCAAATTGACATGCATGACAATTTGGTATTTGATCAGCAA
>Ga0307511_10004373_pt1 | contig 14414 bp, 11 predicted proteins | sample 13_EM_MG_FD_200266 | JGI IMG/M metagenome (GOLD analysis project Ga0307511, IMG submission 200266) | Populus trichocarpa ectomycorrhiza microbial communities from riparian zone in the Pacific Northwest, United States - 13_EM | ecosystem: Host-associated > Plants > Roots > Unclassified | place... | reverse complement strand
GGCTAGTATATCTACTGCTATAAATACCCTTACAATTATTTCAATTTCAATTCTCCTTCAATCCAATTACAACATTATTTACTATTGCTTTAGTACCTTGGTACCTTTATTTAGCTTATATTCAATTTTAGATATTACTAATATATAGTAGTTGAATTATTTAAGAAAGTGTAAGGTATTGAGATATTGCAGTAAGTTTATGTACCAGCCTCAAATCCATTTATTACCAAGACTCCTGGGCAGGGATGGTACTTTATTACATGTAGCATTGGTAGAAATATAAACATTATTGACTACTAACTTTATACTTTGGACGCCAACTATACCTCAGACATTATTAAGTATTGGCATATCTATTACTTATGAAGAATGCAATATGTGCATTTTGTAATATATAATAACATTATAGTGTACCAGAGCAAGATAAAACTGTAGAAGAGCATACTAATAATATCATGATATTAAGTAATTTCTTATCACGCATGCAAAACAAGCCTACCCCAGTGAAGTCAAATTATTATAGATTACTTGCATAGGTCTGTCTGGCGAGAATCATGTGGCAGTAGATCCTCACCTACCACCTTTTTATATACATATGCTTGCTGGCACCAATGCACCAGTGCTTGTTTGTGGCTTGTCCTATGGAGAAATATATGCTGCCCAACTTCGAGACAACAACAAAGGTCAAAAATTAAGCTGGTGAGACTAAGTAGCCTGGCAATCTTCAATGGTATTATTCATCTATCCGATTAAGCGTTGCCCCAGAGCCAAAGTCGCTCGCTGATCAGTCCCGGAGACCACTGTCGTGATTGAGCAATTGATAAAACGAGAAGCATTATTACCGAGGCAAATATTTCGGGAGAACCGATTTAGTACCTAGATAAAATGCTTAACAATTGTCGCCCACGTACCGAAGACACTATAGCCGCTGCACCTTGTATAGTTGATTTAGCAAAGGTAAGTACTCATTCACTACGTGACCTGGGAAGGAAGAGAGTGTTCATTCAGGGTACAAAACCTCGAGGTTATGATTATTAGGCAAAGTGTTCAAATAAATAAACGCCGTAGAACCCAGGGCCAGACAAAAACCTGGTGAACTCACGGTGCACGGAACGACAACAGGCTGGTATATTTCTATTTTCACTCATGAACAACGCTGCTCAACCACAAAGGTCTCAACTGACAGTATAAAACAAGTATTGGGCGCTCAATAATTTCTTTTGAAGGTGGGTCGGGCTAGGTAAGCAAACGAGTTTGCATATTCTAGCTGTGGGGAGAGCTACAAGTGGATACTTGAACGAGTGAGCAGGGCTATACACATGGGTGCGGGATGGCCAGCTTCAGTAATGGAGCCTTAGCAAACGAATGAAGTAGTGAACCGGAGGGAAGAGATGATGGAGGGGCTCGGAAGCCCTGGACCCGCCCTCCAGCCTCAGGAGTTCCGGCACCGAATGTCACAATATACCCCTTGGTTCACTTATAAAATGGCCGAAGCATGACTTCACCCCAATTTAAGAACGACGTCAGCAACAGCACTATCTCACCCCTCTTCTGGCCGCCCTGCATACCTCCGACATGATTACGCTTGTAAGATACGGGGTTACGAGCGGAGGAATCTTGATAGAGCTAGAGATAGATATATTCGTCAGGGATATGTAGAGATCGCTATAGTCTTGAAAGCTATGGATCTACTGTCCTTGTTCTTCTAACTACCGGGCGGATTTCCAGCTCTTTTATCCCTTCCGACCTTATTCCAATTGCCCTGATTAGGGACCCCGGCTTTGTCCTGCATATCCCAATTATCCTATTCTGGGTTCCTGCGGTCCCCGTGATATCGACATACACGTGAGAGTAGTTCCCACAACGCTGACGCCCGAAGGAATATACATTTACACTTCCCTCTTTATCAAGGGGATACTGAGGAAGACCATCTCGCTATTAGTCAAGTTGTTAACGGGCCACTGTCAAGGATAGTGGAAGTAGTGGCAGTGAAGGCTAGCGTTGATCCTGATGAATTAATGCAGAACAAGGAAAGATTCGTGCCTATGGATCTTGTGAGTCTGATAAGAGTAGAAATTTCCGGCCCTTGGGTGCTGCCTCCAGTGTGTTCTGCCTCCCCGCGTGTGATTTAGATCCGCTAGCCGCCCGGGCCTTCCGCACACATCATAAGCACCCCGTGGGGAGCTACAGACCAGAACAGAGTATATAAGAAAAATTAAAAGGATTAACGTTTCGTAGTCTAATTCATCGGATATGTATGCGTTTACACGGGATGCACAATCACAATTTCCAACCTCCCATGTGAAAATATAACATGACTCTGCGGCCATATGGGTGGTGGTGATCCGTTTTGTATTTTATTTCAGTTACGGAGTATAAACATGGTGAAACGATTACGGCAGGCCAAACTATTTAAACAGTTGTGGTGCATTCAAAAACCTGGAAGGCATGATAACCAGGGTTTCGGGAAAGCATGCTAGGAGCGTGGCCACTGCTTACCGTTGCGCTGCTGCTTTCTATTCTTCCACCCTTCACTGCCCCAGTCTGCAACGACTTTCCTACAGCCACTCGCTGGTTATGTGACGTGGAGCTAGCCCTTACTCGACAAGGGAGAGGAGGGGGGGGGGGCAGTGGTTAGGGGAGGGCCGGTATAAGGGGCGTGGCGGAGGAGGGACAGGAGAGTTGGAGTGTTCTCTGGCCAAGAAGAGGGCGTGGCGGGGGAGGCAGATATGTTGTGACCTCAGAAAAGCAGGGGAGGGCCGGTTATAGAAGGGCGTGGCGGCGGAGGGTGCATTTTGTATTTAGCCTTTCGTCCATGGAGCGTGGAGAGCCAGATTAACTTGGCTCGCCTTGAATCCTACTGGGGTTCCGGTAGGCTCGTCATAGCCCTCCTACAGGGCTGCATACGAGTAATGAGTTTTAAAAAAAAAAAGAAAAAAACCCTTCACTGCCCACCCAGGGGCATATCCATCCCCAGCCTTCCCATCAGTCGAGGACGTGATCTCTTCGACAACAGGGACATGCCGCTAAATTTTCCAAGCCACATGCTTTCCGGTCATAGACAGCGATAAATCCGCGGTCCCTCAATCTTTGCCTCGGCAGCGTAGTCTTCCAGGACAGGACCCACCTTCGCCTCCCCAGCTTCCGAAGCCTTCATAAATTCCTATGTTCCTAACGGAAATTGGTAAATAAAGTCTTGAGCCCCACGGAGGTAGAAGATCCTTCGTTTCTTTGATCCTTCCCATCCCACAACTAGTTATATGCAAGTAATAGCCGTCGAGATTGCCGAAATAACTATTGGGATAGCCCTTGTTGCAAGGAGTGAGAACTTTGTTGTTGTTCAGATCGGTTATGAGAGTAAGTCGGAGGTCTCGGTCTTCTTTCAATAGCAGGCTCTCGGTGATTGAGAACCTCTTCCTTTGTTTGTGTGACCCAGTAGAGGCCAAGCTTACCTGGTTCTTCTGGAGTACCAGCTACTGTAGCCGCAGCCACATCCTTATCTCCCCATTTTCGAGAGAGCTCAGAAGTTCTGGGGTCAGGTGCGCCGATCAAGCCTTCGATGCCTTCTTTCGTCAGCGGTCCGTACTTTACAAGGTGATCATCTGTTCGGTCCCGGGCCCATTTGCTGGACTTCCGGCTGTACCGCATAAATCTGTCTTACTGCATCAAAAGTGTCCTGATTGAGATTATGCAGTAAGACAGGTTCGACTGTAAACATATATTGGATACAGCTTGGTGGCAAATTTCTCGCACCCTGCCCAAAGGGGTCAGGGCATGCAGCGAATGTCTTACTCCTCCGCCCATACAAAATTGAGGCTGATGCGACATATATGCAGGGTTTAGGCCACACTATGTACGACAAATTTTGCCACCAAGCTGTATAAGTATGCTTCTCCCAGTCCGAACGATGTGCTTGTATCGAGACTTCTCTGTAGATGTTGGTGGGGAAAAGCAGGATGGTAATGGAGAGCCGCTAGATTCAGCAGGCACACCAGACAGGGCAGCTCAGTACATATGAATGGCTCGACACTAGCATGTGCCTAGGCTAGGAGGAAAAATACAAAGACAAATTTGTATACAGAGGCGTATTGTCTTCGCTTGTGGGGCGTGGGTCGTGGTCGACTCCTGATCTGGCGTTTGTTGTTGTGGACTTTCTCTAGCGGCGACAGAGACGAGATTTATCAAACCGTATCGGTGGACCGCCCACCGCATTGAGGGTAAGGAAGGTTGGTCCAAGCGCGGGCGCTGTAACGTTCCCTGCTATCGCGCGTGGGTCTTATTGTGGGATAGCTTATTAACTCATCTTTTGAGGTCGGGGTTGATCAGCGTGGCCCTTGCAAGGAACTGTAACGAGGTGTTGACGCATAAGCTCTTGGATACATCAGAATCCATCTGTGATCACTTACCTGGCTGCCGCCGATGCGTGTGCCACATCTGGAGTTGCGTCGTCGAGACCGAGTCGACAGCGGAGATCGGCGTGGATATCGGGAGGTTGGGAGGGCGCATGGAGGTCAATGCCGTGGCTGATAGCGATGTAGTGTTAACATGTTGGTTAGGTGAGATGCAACCGGGGTGATGCTCGCGAGAAGATGGCAGTGGGTAAATGTTAGTTTGGTTGGCACGGTAAATGTAGGCCTAGGGTGCCTGCTAGTCTGGTTGGCCCAAGCCCCTCGAAATAGGGGTGCCTGCTACAGAGTACTCTCATTACAAGCATACCGTCCCTGATCCACATAGTAAATAAGCATATTTTGGATACTGGAATATTCTTATTTTTTTTTCGATTAGTCATCATACAAATGCTTGCATATGCTTAGATCGAGGGAGCATATCCGGGCATATTTGGAAACATCACTGCATAGTCATGCAGGTTTAATTGCATACTGCAATTCTCGACTGCATATTTAAGGGTCTAGCTGCATTTAGTAGCCTTATCGATAAGGAATATCAGCCACCATACAATTAGGTATAAGGATATATTGGGTATAAGGCTCTAGGAGAGCGGCTTGTGCCAACCAGACTAGGTATAAGCTTACTTCTCCCGGTCCAAACGGTATGCTTGTATCGAGAGTTCTCTGTACTACCACGTCTCGTCGTAGGTAGTATTCGTATTTAATCCAGTCTAGTCTATTTAAAGTGTCTAGGTATGTAGCTCCCATCCGATACCTAGCTTATCTCTGCTTCTAAACCTGTCTCTACCCCATTCTTGAGTTCCCCGTAGTCACAGTACATACATACATGTAGCAAGCCGACCGTGATCTCCCCACCCTTCCTCTGTCTTCTATTGTTCTTGACACCCCAACTATGTACCCAAAGGGCATTCAAATAGGTAAGAGTGTCACGGCCTGTGGTGTCTACACATCTCATCAACATTGTGCTCCGTCCCCTAACCGCTGCAGGCCCCTGTCTGTGTCTATGTAGGTACCATTGTGAGCCCTTTTAGCGCCTGTGCTTGCCTATCCCATAGCGTCTGCACTGACCTGCGTTTCGTGGAGGGGCTTGCAAGTCGGATGCCAGCCGGTGTTGCAATATCAGGCTTGTGCATCCCCCTTCGTACCCACACCATCTCTCTTGCCTTATATGTACATAGCCGGCACCCCACTGGCTCTGTACGCTATATAATACGTCTTACGAAATCACCCGCTTCTTTGTTACTGCAAATACAGTACCCATGGCGCCGGGGATCTCAACGGGAGTCAGTCTCAGTTTCCCCATTTTTCTTGTATCATCGCTTGTCAGATACGACATATTGGATATCCCAGTTGCATCCTCAAGCAGAACATCCCGGACGTCGGTCAACAATGGTGCAACTGCGGCATCGATAAGAGGGTTGCGCTGCCTTCCGGAATGTTTAGAAGCATTCTCAACCACGAGCATAATGAGAGCTGACACTGGTAACAGCAGATTTAGTATCAGCCAGACCACCACTCGCACGTAGTCCACTTTGGCTTGTAAGTACGAAACAGGGCGTTGCGTCCTAAGAGTTGCCGGATCTGGTCTGTATGGATACAATGCCGCTCGTACGGACAAGTAGGACTGGCGGATGAGATTTTCCGTGTACTGTGTTAGATTGCGGTTGTCCTCCATTGCATTCCCCCTCTTTACTAGGGGAAGGCTAGCCATCATGTCTGAAAGCAAGTATAGGGCACATTCTGCCCATGTATCGCCCACAATCCTCGGGGAGCTGTTAATTGAATCGGTAGAGCCTCTACTGTTCGATTCCCCAAATACACCCCGCGTTCAAAGTACCTAATCCCTACCGTAAACTTGACGGTTGCTAGTGCCCAGCAATTTTTCGGATCATCCACGTATTTCAATCCCATGGAGGACTGGGATAGCCCATCCCATCGTGATGTGGTGGTTGAGAAGCAACTTCCTTGGTTAGGGCCGCCCCGGCCCACGAGGACGGCAGCTTTCCATACATCTGTAATCACTCTCGCAGGTTGCTCGTTAGCGGGGAATTGCGCATCTTTCGCTTTGAAGAAGACGGAAACCCCGACGGCATTCAAAAAGCTGTTCCGAGTTTGGAAGGTGGAATAAGGTTCGCGGAATATGTCCTCTACCCAAGGGTCGAATTGACTATCCCAGGAAATACTGTGTATGTCGATGTATGGCATTGGGACATCCTGTACAATGGTATGCAGGGCAGCTTCCTCCCACGCAACATACCTGTGCTGTCCCCAGTTGGATCCGTTTGATTGTCCATCGAACCAAGCCTGCGTAGCATATCCCAGAGCAGAATATAAGGACCCTACCCGCGTGCCTGTATCGTTTTTAACCCACAACCAGTCCTCTTCCGTATAAACACGAAGCCCGAACCCACCGGGAATCGAGGATGCCTCTGCACTTTCATATGCCTCTTCCGCTACCCAGTCAACTGAACCCGAGACAAGAGGCGAAATTAAGGTGGAGGGAAGGACCAGCACGAGCGCGAGGGCAATCGACCATGCATGTTTGCCAGACCATGATGTCGGAATTCGATAGGAGATCATCCAATTGAGTTGACTGAGGTTTAGACCGTCATATTGCAAAAGCACCATAGCGCCCCTCCAGGCCACCCCCATCATAGGATTGTCCTACGATCCGTAAAACTACGAGGACTGCAGAAACCAAAGTGGTAATATCGCTGGCACGCAAATTGGTATCGCCGCGGAAGATATCCATGTAACTCTGTCGTTCCTCTGGCTTCAGTCGCCGTCCGTTCAGGGCAACGATGAGGAGTACAGATAGAGCAATACACAGTATACAATGAGCAATGGGGGCTCTGGTTCGGTATAGCAATCGCTTGTATCTTGATTCACCTCGCCGGTGCACGGAATTGGTCCCCGGTCCGGGCTTCCCCCATACCATCTCATGCTGACACCGGGGGATGCTGGATAGGCATCGTGACTCACCCAACAGGGTATCATTGGTTGTCATATTGCGAAGGGTATGTCGGGTGACAGTCGAGTGGAATGGTGTTCTCGGACAACTTCAGACAGTTGCGACCAGTAATTAAAGTCGCTAGCCTAGGCTACGGACAATGTTAGCCTTCATTACTCCCACGCTTGGTTGAAATTTGATTGGTAAAATAAGTCTGACAGTAGGTACCTGCTCCACCTATGTTCTCCGCTCATCGCTGCCGCAGATGACAGGAGGGGGGGAAGGTAAAGACCTACAAAAATACTCTCCCCACGGGGAATTAATTGTCCCTGACTGATACGGTTTTCTTGTCTTTCTTGATTTGTTAGGATATCAGGCTATGAGTGTTCGAAATGCTTGCGAGGTTATTTGTATACGCAATGGTAAGGAAAAGGCTGCTCACGTTCCGATCAATAGAGGTAAGAGCCTCTGGTGGACCTTTTCTGCTGAATGGAAGCACTAAATAAATACATCCCAAAATCTAGCCTTTATTTGCTTCGTCCCTTACTTACAGCGCTAAGTACAGTAGATACGATCCTGGTGGTTTGGATATGTATAATTACCGTCTGTTGGTTCACACTCCCATGGCGAAACTGTGGCTTGAGAACTTGTAGATCACGTCTGCCTGCTCGCACGAGGTAGGGGTGCTGCAGTACTGGCAATCCTGAAATATGGCCAGGGCTTACTATGGTTTATATATATGACAAACAATGTTTTTTTAGTACCAATGAGGGCTGTGAACAATACTGTCCTTACTGAGATCGCCAACAGTACTCAACTTCCGTGAGGATCCCAGGATACCCGCAATCCGACAGCTATTAACCGCCGCCAAATTAACTCTCCAGGTGAAACATGATCGTTGTAGGAAATACTCTCGGCCGAATGCAAGGTCGATCATGGGCAGAAAACGAGAGCTTTGAATTATGCGGGTCGGAACTAGGATACCCAGAACAGCAAGTTTGAATTTGAGCAAAAAGGATATAAGGGACGAAATCCGACGGTGGAATGAAGAGAAGGCAGAGCACTAGAACTATAGCCTTCAAGACTATCGCGATATCTAGATAGCCCTGACGTTGAATACATCTATCTCTCTCTCTCTCTCTTACAATTACTCCGCTCGTAACCTCGTAATCTTACAGATCGACGTAAAATATCGCTTAGAGGTCGTGACCTGGATTTTGTATGGAGAGCATTGCCGCGAATGCTTATTTTTTGCATGGCAACTGAAAGGTGCTAATCACCACTATTCCAACCGGATCTCCACCAAAGGGGCCTAGAACATCCCGGATAAAAAAGGGCAAACCACTTGACCCTCCCCGCTGTATTCTCCGAGTGTGTAAACAATTCACCGGATTTTAGGGGAGCCGGTACTCCCAAATGCTCAACTTGGGCTGCAGCGCAGCTAGAAACATTGTAATTGATTTGGATTCGGGGTTTTGTACAGAAGTGTGTTTTGTGAGCCTGCGTTGCCCAAAGGGCAATAGTGTTAGGCTAGAAATTAAGGATACGGTAGTAATACTAGGGGATTTCGCGAGTGACGAAGTGGAATTCACTACAGGAGCAGAATAGATGGCAAGCAGCGGGGCCGGACCCCAAAGAGGGACTCTGCCTAGGGCAAGACGCCACGGTTGCAGACACACCATCGCTGGGGTATAGATCTTGCACATTAAAGTTCGCACAAAATTCTTTTGCAACCGATCGCAACAACCATGACAGCACCCAGATCCGACGAGCGCGGAAAGTCGCAGGCGGGAGGTGCCACCCGTGCGAGCCTATTTATGTGGGCGTAGAGGTGCTTGGGGGCACATGGGATACGATCTCAGAATCTACATGTACTGCAAAGTTGACTATGCGATCCACCAGATTAGGTGCAAGTCCGCCACACGAGGGGAACCACAGAAAACTTCTGGGCGAGCCGATCGATTTATTATTCGAATTGTATTAGAGCACCGAAATTAGACTGGGGAGCAGTAGCGGAAGGTGAAATTGAGTGATGAGTGTTCTTTGAAAATTCCCGCTGGTGCGAAACCTGGATGGGTCTTTGGAACATCCTTGGAAAGTGGAACAAGGCTTGTAATAATCCCCCCGAAAATCAGCATTTTCCCAAACCTCAGTTGCTCTACCCATTGTACAGTCGAAGGCCTCTACCCATGATGTTACGTTGATGGCAAGTACAAACGGTAGATTAACAGTTGAGGCAAAGAGGTGCAAAGACACTCTGGATTTCTGTATGCACCTTGTCTTCAGTTCCCCTCTAGGCAGAGATACCTAGCTCGCCGTCCCCCATCGGCAGGGTTTCATCCATGCATGCGTGTGCTCCCGTCCCGCATCCCTGTACGCGTCGAAATACCACGTGGGTACTGACTGCAGAACATCCACTCACACCTGGAGAAGCCAACCATGACTTGATCGTCTATTAATAGCTGAAACTTCCAACTAGTTGGCCCACCAAGTCAAGATACCTCAGGGTGTATCAACACCTGGATCCAGCCTCCCTTGTAAGAATTACGAGGCTATGGAGCGGAGGAATTGTGGGTTACAGAGTATATTGTGAGAGCTATCGTAGTGATCAACTATAGACTGCGTTTCTACCGTGCCAGTGCTCTATCAACAAAAGAGAGAGAGAGGGGGGGAATTCCGGAAGCGTTTCAAACCTGACGATAGGGGTGTGCCGCTTTAGTTATAAAGGAAAGGCAGCGGCTTGGAACTCTAGCGGTTTTGGAATACAGAGGGGGCTCATCATGAGTAATCACATTATTGCCTCAACACCAAATACAATCCATACCTACCATAGCCCCCGACTCGCCTATAGCTATAGAAATCGTCACATAGTCCTCCATACCAGACTCTGCAAACGCCATCGCATACCAATACGCCCCCACCTATATAGCACTCCTCTCACAGGGGAAAACGCGTGTGATAACTGGGTATGAGAACTTGCCAGCACAGGTAGAAGGTGAGATCAATGAGGTGTAGTATGTGGATACGAGAATAGGGTTGTGGAGGACATGGGAGCAAGATATTGTATCGTGTAAAACAATTCCCAGGCACTGATAATCCGTAACCATATGTATGTACTGCATAGGATAAACATCCTCAACAAATAGGTAAATAATACATGCAAGCATATATCGACCGACCTAACGACATCTACATGACTATTATGTACAGTATGTCGAGCGAGAGTGTAAACACCTCCATCTTCGGATCCATCTCTTTCGAAATTTCCATGAACTAACAAACATCTCCATCAGCAATCTCAAACCCACAACCGAGCGACCTCATCCTGCATATACCTCTTCAGCGCGTAACATTTAGCCGTGATCGGTTTGCTGGGGTTGAATAATAAACCCCACTGGTGTCACGCAATCAGGAGAAATCGAGGTCATGGCTTCTGGCATTATACGGTACTGGAGAGTCGGAGGCTATGGCACTGATATTTCCTGTATTGGTTGGTGTTAATTAAGAGGGAAGCCTTGAGGAGGAATTAATGTGATCACTCATGACGAGCCCCCTTTCTGTATTCACATAGCAGCTAGACTTCCAAGCCATGCCCTTGCCGCTGCCTTTCCTTTTTACAGTACCTGAGGGAATGTTACCGCGGCCTTATTTTTTTTTCTTTTTTTGTCTCAGGTCAATCTGCTAGCGTGAATGATGTACAAGGCATAAAGTTGCATAAACCCCCCAAAATGAAGCTTTTGAGGGCTACCAAATTGTGGAGGAGGGCTCCACATTAGGGTGGTGATTATCGGAACCTTTTGAGGGCTATTGAGGGTGAACTATAAGTGCGATGCAGAGGTATACGGAGGGCTCTCATTGCATATTACCGTATGAGCATGCGTATGCATGTCTAATGCATGTCTGAGGGTCGCGGTAACTTTCCCCCAGGCACTGTAAGTACGGTAAAGCGGCACACCCCTGTCGTCAGGTTTGAAGCGCTTCCGGGAATTCCGCTGCTTAAATGCCATACCTGGTACATAATTTTCCCAATTCGTGAGTCCAGTTCTATATAACTTTCTCCATTTAGGTTCCCTGTATCCACGTGAGCGAGGGTATGTCCTATACCCCTAAGCAGGGTGTTGGTGATGATGTCTGCTAGTCTGGTTGAGATGCCTGTACCGTGGTAAAAACCAATTGGTCCCTTTATAACTGCAAATCACGGAGTCAGTAAATTCATGTGCGGGACGAGTCGGCTTGGTTGATCTCAACAAGACTGCAGACAGTTCGGGGCAGGCTCTCCGACGTCGGTGAAAACAAGATTCGATGGAGTACAGTGGGCGGAGAACACAGGCCATCGAGACCCGAGACATCTGGATGCCATGGTAAACAACTAGACCTCGAGATCTAACCACGGGGTGGTCAGAATAAATTTTGATCAGACGTATCGGATGACAAATCGTCATTGGAGTCCTTCAAGCCTTAGCTTTGATCAAGCTATATGCCCGACAGTAATGGGATCTGGAGTGAGTTTCGCATTTGAAGCTGAAGATGAAATGGCAACAGAAATACAACATGACCTATATAGTCGTGGGCATCACCTGCATACAGCTCACCTTCCGCGAAAACCGGTGCCGAATATGAGTACTGAATCTAAAAAAAAATCTAAAAAAATGCTGCGAAACCTCAGCGGCAAGCCCCATTTTTGCTAGCGCTAAACCGTACCAACAAGGCTCAGAGCACGTTATCTGCTTTGCCCTACTACAGTAGAGTCTCGATATTACCTGTGGCATAGGTACAGGAGATATATATGTGGAAACTCCCCATGCTTAACTTATGTATTTATACGCTGGGGGATTCCATGGCGCAGCTAAGCTCGGCATCTTCATAGGTCCTTATGAACACGCAAATTATGAAGACAAAAGCCGGGATGGGTATGAATTTAAAGAGTTTTGTTAGCTAGCTGCCCCCATTTCGCCCGGTGGTAGAACTAGAGCCAAAAGTCCTACGTTTGCATGCGGTCCTTAGAAGCAACGCACAACATCCAGAGCGAAGGCATGGACTCAAAGTCCGAGGTAAATCAGGTGTGCAAGCCCGTAGGGAACTACAGTTTAGTTTACTCCGTGCATGAACATGCATGCATAGCGCTGATCAAAAAAGGCTTACAAAGTCAACTTACCCCGTGACTTCTCGCTTGGGCAAATACAGCCATCACATCTTAAGAGGGTGCAGTCTTACATATTCTCAATAAAAAATATTCTAATATGGAATATGAAATCATGATCCGGAAGAAACATTCGCTTGTACAGTCCGGTGGCAAAAGAATCATACCCTGCATACAAAGGTCTCAAATATGTAGGGTTTGTGCCTCTTTATGCAGCGGAGGGTTATGATTCGTTTTGCCACCGCACTGTACTACGCACGAAATCCTGTCTTCAGCTTCTGTATACAGCGCCTAAGCTAGACAACCAACGGGACACAGATACCCACATGCATTCTTCCTTGCAGGCCTAGCGGGTTATCCAGTAGCGGGGTACATAGACTGGGGCAATCGGTTACGTGATGATACTGTGCACATTGAAGTAAATACATGTGCATAAAAAGGATATAAACAAGGCCAATCAAGCTACCACGGAGGAAAATATGAGGTTATAGTGCTTTGCTTAGTACCTTTGTGTCAACGCACGACGCTCATATGCTTCTCCAGATGCTGAACTGGGAGAGCGGTCAGAATGGACAGAGCACTCGAACCCTGCTCCAAAATGAACTACTTAATGCTGGCTAGTAAACCACTGCATGTCCCCAGGTATGATACCGGCTCAGGCTCCTCTGAATCATCATCCCCCCTCCTCCTCCTCCCTATGGTACTGCTGAATAAGATTCTCAAGAGTGAGATCTTCGATATGTTAAATTCGCTCCTCTTGTGGATCCACAACACTCTACTGGATTGACTATATATATGAGGCAAGCTCCGGGGAGCTTCCGTTCTTGGAGTTTTCGGTCATGAAAGCTGGAATCATTCAGCATCAGCGCACCGCAGGAGTTCTGGGTTGCGCTATCCCATAAAACTAGTACATTTAGTAGGCATATAGGGGTAAAGGGCCTGAATATATGCTAGCTATCCAGTAGTCGAAGTATCCAATAAATACCCATAGTCCAAGGCTGGGCCGGTGGACCCTATCCAATAAGAATTGATATCCGTTAAAATGGAATGCAATAAGAAGGGTTCGACTGTACTGCCTTGAAATCATTTTCAATCCGGTCACGACTTTATGAGTAAGGAGACACTAGTCAAACATAGTCTGAGGCACAAGTGTTGGAACCTGTGTTGGGTACAGTTATTCCGCGAATTGTATGCCCTGTACGCACACAGAACCGCACAAGAACAATAAAAATCCTTGTTGATCAGGGTATGGGACATTAAGGCCGCCTAGGGGAAAGATCAGGGAATCATAGCAAATCGATAATGCACACAGGACACGGATATCTGCAGAGTGCAAGGGTATGTACCGCCCGACATGAACATGGGATTACAATTTCTATGGTTGGTATCAGTTTATTTACGTAATGGTGCCATTTGAGGTTTACCATCAGGCCGAAGGCCGTCTCACTTACGGGGTCATGGATGCACACCAGTGGTGAAGCAGGAGAATTGTTTCTAAAGGCAGCATCGCCAGCGGACCTCCCTTTCAAAAAGGCTTTTTGGGGATAGTGGTGGGGGCCGCTTGGGGGATTTTACGAAAGACTTGCATATTTCCAACCCTAGTAAACCCCGGAGGATAGCACTCTCTGAGGCCCCATTTCTGTATATAAAGTACTCAACATGATCCCCTACTCAGTCCCCTTTTTCACTCCTTCTCGCCATCCTGGCTCTTCCCTCTACCTGGCTCACTTCTATCCAGACAGTTAGTTCGCCTATATCAATCGATCTACAAACCTACACCAGTACCCTCACCATGGCAACCATCAATACTGTTACCTTTGATCGCAATTCCCTAGAACTCAAGATTGCCCTGAATGGGCCTCGTAGGGCCCAAAACATCAACCTCCCGGGAGTTAAGGCCAACGGTGCCGAGGGG
>Ga0307511_10004372_pt1 | contig 14415 bp, 8 predicted proteins | sample 13_EM_MG_FD_200266 | JGI IMG/M metagenome (GOLD analysis project Ga0307511, IMG submission 200266) | Populus trichocarpa ectomycorrhiza microbial communities from riparian zone in the Pacific Northwest, United States - 13_EM | ecosystem: Host-associated > Plants > Roots > Unclassified | place... | reverse complement strand
CCGCGAGTTGTTATGGTTTTTTTTTTTTTTAAAAGTCTATACGCCGATTCGACTTAATGTCATGCGGCGAGAGTTGTTATGGTATCAGTGAGTTAGCAAAAAATACGAAACTATCGCAACACATAGCCTCATAATCTTACGCCTTCAAAGTCAGATCCCATAGGTGTCGATTATGAAGCACGATACTGCCGCATGACATTAGATCGAATCGACGTAAAGACTTTAAAAAAGAAAACAACAAAAATGAAGCACGATACTCACTTTACTCGGGTGAGGCATGAATAGTTGTACTGCATGCAGCTCGCATTACATTGCACATTACATTGCAGTGAGTCAATATCCAACGAATTGTCCAATACAAACCATACACTGCAATCTGCAAGTAGGTACTAGTGCAACTATTCATGCCTGACCCGAGTACAATAATGAATTGCAGGATATTGCAGTTGGTCAATTGCCAACAGGGTGCAGTAAGTACCTACTTACTGTCCAATCCAAATTGAACATGCAGTACAATAATTCATGACTATACCAGTAGTCGACCACTTCCTATGCGCCATGTATATGAGGCTGAATTAATTTGACCACTGAGCCATACTTGTAATTAAAGTACGACCTCGAGCGCTGCGGCTGCCATGTATGCACAAATCGGTCATACTCGGAGTTTCGCAAGCGATATCGGAGAAGAGTACCTAAGGCCCAAGAGGTTTCGAGACATGTACATACACTACATTCAATCACACAACGAAAGTTGGCTGAATGTTTCTAGCTATAGTATTAAATATATATATAGAGCAGCAGACCCGAGTATCTCTTTTAATCTTTCATGCTACACGGTAGAATCCAAATTCTGAACGACCATTGTCACGTAAATACCACTACCTCTAATGAGTGACATACTCAATCCACCCCGCGTCGTTGACGTTGCACCACCCTGGATCTCAACCTTCCAAACCCGGAATACTTACGAAATCCTTTGGAGCTGTATCTTTACATTGACTTTTTCGGCATGGACTATGATCCACCCTGGAATCCCACCTTATGTTGTACGGAAAAAGAAAATTTCATGGGTAAGGCTATTTTGGGTTCGCTACATACTTCGGGCACTTTTGGGTCTGTTCTGGCCTGAGTTTATACTACTATCTGCACTCTTCGGTTATGTAAAAGCACGACAAATTCTCAAAAGGCTGAAGGAAGCGGAGGAGCTGGCCCCCCTCCGACCTGCAAAGGACAATGTGTAAGCCCCTAGCTTACAGCTATACAGGCTTACATTCTTGAGATTTTGCTGGTTAACTATGTCCTAGTGAACCTAGTGAACCACAAGGAAATACGGAAGATACAGGTGGAGCTGCAGAAGATACCGGCGAATCTGGAGTAGTACAAGATGTAATTAGCAAAGAATCATCACCAGGCGTCCAAGTGAATGGTGCTGGCATTGAACTTGAGGTATGAACCACAACTCATGCAACCAAGATTGATTTACTCCGTTCCAAATGTCCGAAACTAATTCGCATCGAGATAGGCACAAGCGCCGGAACCACGGCCAGGGTCAAAAGGTTTGAAAATAAGATGGCAAGAATTCTGGTACAAGGTGTTCCCGGCTGAGTTGGAGCGTGGATGGTACACCTTGATGGGTGGTTACGAGTTTGTTGGACGCAACAATGATATAGGGACACTAGGGCCTTATGCGGTGGTACTATTGGTAGCGTTTGGCTTTGAGATTCAATTGTCAGCCGAGGAAATTAGGGACAAGAGCAAGTCAATGGTCTTTACCAAATTACTTGGCACAGGGCAGGCACTCTGGATGGTAGTGCAGGTGCTGGTACGAAAAGGAGCGGGCCTTCCTATCACCTTACTCGAGTTCAATACCGTACTACATGTCGTTTGTGCGCTTATTGCATACTTGCTGTGGCTCCGGAAACCTAAAGATATTGAGCTACCAACCGAGATCAGGATGACGAACCATGAACAGTTAACCGACGACATTGTTAGTTTGTGGTGGGTAAGAGATATTCACACTCCGTCTGAACAGAAAACACATAAATTTCCGTGCTTTCAGCGACCGGATAGGATTTTGCGATACACACATGCAAGTAACGTGTGGACATTAGTCGATGCCGATAACAACCCGGTCGATCTCAACCAGTACTCACATAGCTTGCACAGTGAGTCAAATGATATTCTGGCTGAAGCTGGGCCAAATGATACGAATCAAGGCCCAATATCGGCCAGTGCCACGAAGGATTTCTGGCAATTCCAAGTGAAAGTGGGGGGTATCTCGGTCATGCCCTGGGATACACAGGCGACAGAGCCAAGTCTGGGAATCAAAGGTGCTACCTCAGCAACCTTTGGGGCAAGCACGGGTTCTGCCGCGCTGGTGGATGAGAAGTTTCTGCTCAGGTTTCAAGGCCCAATGGAGTTAACCAAAGAGTGGAGCCAATTCCTGGTGGAATTTTGCATCCTCGGGAGGCGTTTGGGTGTCAACGAGCTGGATTGGGACACTTACCGCGATGTGGTGAATAAGAGTAGTATTCTTACGAAGACGTCTGTCCGCTGGATAACCAGGCCCACGGAGCTCAATATATATCGAGCCTTAGAGAACCGTAGTACAATCTTTACTGGGCTCGTGTGGGTATTTCTATCCGCCATCTACGGCGCATGTCACTGCGCTACCTGGAATAGCTATTTCCCCACGGTCTTGGAGAGATATCTCTGGCGCTTCTCTGGTATCACTATCAGCTCTTCAATGCCTGTACTAATCCTGATATCGGCGTGCCTTCACACTTTAACGCCGGAATCCGGAATTCCAAAGCCTCATGAACTCAGCAAATTCTTCGAGCTTCGACGGGGAGGGGTATACGTACCTCTGGTATTTTTGTGGGGCATTGTCAAGCTTATAGTCGTATTGACCTGTGGCATTTCTATAGTTGTCATTTTTCTGTTGCACTATTGTGCGAGGATATATGTGATTATTGAGGGTTTTATCAGTTTGCGGAGTCTGCCAGTGGCCGCATATGATAATATCAGGTGGCTTGACATATGGCCTCATTTTTAATAGGGCAGAGTTAGTGCAAAGACGGGCTAGGAGTTTCTGGGGAAGGCGGCTTACGTTGGTATTAAATCCAATGTGAATTGAGAGTTGTTATGGTTGTTTGTGCGGTTAGGTTTTCCTTTCTTCATTTTTGAGACTCTTCTGTGGTTAGTGAGCTTACGCAAAGAGTTGGTATTTCATGGTAAACAGGCATTAATATACTTATTCATGAATATTTAAGTGCTTATATGGTAATAGAATTCCTATGGAAACATGTAAGAATCCCAATATTCATCGCAAACCTTTGCAAGACAATGTCACAAGCCTGTCAAAAAATGTCCAAGGGTCTGTACCGCGTTGGATTCCGGTGACAAATGCCCTGCAAATTTGTCTTGCACGCTTTTAAGAGCATACAAGCAGATAGGCCGTGGGGGTATTTGTGATACCATATATATAGATGCTACAGTATACACCTCTGCAATATTGGAGATCAACTTGTATTGGGGGCAGCACCAATGGATTGTAAACAGGACAGTACTATAGTCAATAAGCAATTAAGGTGTACCCAATAATAAGCAATGACATGCCGGTTTAAAAACAGTGTAAATTAAATTGTCTGGAAGCAAAATGTACGGGGTCCAACTGTAAGACAGTGCCCAGATGAGTGTCGGCGGAGTTTGTTGAGAAACTGAAATGAGACTATGTACGTGGTTACCACAGAGATCTCAGCTTTGCCGGACGGGGCTATGCGTGGGAGGCATGCTTGACTAGCGTGCAGCCAGATTAGGCAATAGGTCGCCCCTCTTCCACCACCCAAAAAAATCCATACACAACTACTCAGCCTTCAATTAAAGATCCGCCGATTATATTCCATCGAGGTCGATATAATTCGACCTATCAAGGCTGAGGGCCCATCAAAAGTGGTCGGTCGAATTCTTCAGATTCAGAGCCTCTGGTTGCCCTTTATTGCTTTTATCTGTCGAATTACTTGCATTTCCCCCAATTGGAAATCTGAAAGGGTTGCCCCAAGATGATAGGATGTGGATAGCTACCTACAAAGTAGAGTGGGTTAGTATTACCCACGTTGTGCGGGTTTCGCTTATATGTTATAATTAGATATGTGTTTTGTTTCTTTTTCGCTCTGCATACTGCATGCAGATACCTGCAAGGGAGCAGGGGGACTGTATGGCTGGAGAGCAATGGAGGGTGTGAGTGGCTGGTAGCCTTGCAACTTAATACATGAGCGAACACAGCAGAGAGGCAGAAATCGATGTTACCCTGAAATTGAGGTGTTTATAAGTATTTAACCGGGGTCAGGAGTTACCCTGAGCTCACTACCCACCCAGGACTTTCGGATTCAGTATCTCCAAAGTTCCTCCAGCACTTATCAGGTCTGTCCTTCCCCTCAGACACCTCATTACCTCCGTAAAATTACCTTTTTATTGTCGGGTATGCAATCAACATCCTAATCGAAAATTTTAAATAAAAACAATCCAATTGACAGGACCAAAGCGATCAGGGTTACCCTGAACATAGTCTCAAGGGGAGTCTACTTACCATCAAAGACGGCGAGGTAAGGAGTATGATGGGATGATGAAGTTGACGAGTTTATGGGTAAATCAATGGAAAACTCTCCACCTAATGTTTATTTTGTCATTACCTCTATCTACTCTTCTGAAACTGTGTCAATGGGGACTTGAACTTACCAGTAATTCCTGATGTGTATGTCTTGGTGTTTCTGTTCTTGTGCAATTGCATAGCGGGATACTCCCAGTCCTCTTTCTGTATTGCCTTGAGAACATGAGACTGTAATGCCCTGCGAAAGGTACGACACGTCTACGATCCCGAACTGGTATAAGCTGATCAGTTGCAGTAAAACTCTCTCGAGGTAGATAGAGCTTGGCAGAGGACAATAATAACACGGCCTGGTGGTCTAATTGGTAAGAGGCCCACTAGATAAGACTATACGTCCAGTACATCTGGCGCTACGGGATGAGGTGGGTGATCTGGGTTCGAGTCCCAGCCAGGCCAACATCTTTTTGCCCCCGTGCCTATTCCTCCATTATATTTTATACCTCAGTCTCACACTGTTGGCCTCAACCTCACACCCTTCGTGTTCCCAGGCTTTACCTGCTGCACCATCGGGTGTTTTTTCTTCAGCGGATCTAACTCGAGCTGCCATTTTGGCAATACGATCGCTCCGCTGCACATACGGTGATTTCACATACATCTTTGCGAGTCAAAGTTTTGTTTTTCGGGAATGTGAATAGGTATCTAAGGACATGAGAAAGATTAAAGAATACTATAGCTAGTACTAAGTTACAAGTCTCACAACTTTGCTTTTTCCCCAACCTTCATTAGATTTTTACAGCCTTCCGGTGACCAGTCTCTCTTCATTCGCGCAAGCAGCAATGCCGCTATCGGGCCACCCACCGCCATCGGCCCAGCCTCTCCGAGCGCCCCTTTCATTCCCCAATTTTGCATCACTAAAAGTGGGCTTCCGTTTGATTCTTTTGCGCCGACCGTCCTCTGAGCCCATGCTTCCAACAGCTTCTTCCCCGGCCCCTCTTTGTCAAAGACCGTACCGGGAAAAATTACCTTTATTAACCCAGAAAGTATCAAACCACATAGCACTGGGTGCACTCTGCACAGGGTATCAGCTTGCTCCACCGCATTCTGTACGGTGTTTGCTGCGTTTCTTGCAGCGGGGCTTTGCACGATGAATGCAGCGTAGGCCTCGGTAGTCTGTTTCGAAAGCTCATTGTACTTTGTCTTTGCATCCAGGGCAGTGGGATGGGCCTTGACATTTTCCAATGCTTCGGATGTTTGCTTGTTGAGATTCTGAAATTGGATAGCCAGATCCTTCATGAGAGGGTCATTGAGACAGTTACAGAAAGACCTGTGGGCTTCACGCTCGAGAGTATCGAGTGCCGTGGTTGCTTGTGTTATCACAGCTTTGGTAGGTGGGAATTCAAGGAACGTGGATGTTACATCGGCGCCCTTGGCGACGAGTTCCTCCTGGAACTTATAAAAGCTCCCAGTAGCGGCAACGGCTTGTTTCTTGAGGCTGGTAAGGGTCTCGGGTGAGGGCCAAACGTCACCGATAGCTTTTTGTGCCCAATTCCCTAAGCAGGTCAGATACATATGTTAGCTGGATAGTCGTAACTGTGAACCTTCTGAACGCTTGCTAGTAGTACACATAGGGTAAAGTTAGAAATTACACACCCCAACTTGAATCAGCTCCATTACCCTCGCTTGGTGCTTGATCTTTGGACATATTTAACAATGCTGCCCTAAATCCCACCAAGATCGGGTAAGCTTGTATTGTAGAGTAAGCTACTGTATTGACGATAATCAAGGCAAGTAAAAAAAATTCAAAGCGTGAGAGATGTTGACCATAGTTGACGTCGGAAATGCACAGAAGCCCCCAAGTACTTGTAATTGTCCTCAGCCCCCTTTAATGTTACCAGAAAGTACCTAGTTGGGTAGTAAGTCCATCAGGTGACTTTGTCTCAGTTGCTTGGTTAGTAAGACAAAGTCACCTGACTGACTGTTCTGCACTGACCCATTATGTTCAATCCCAACCTCGGCATGTTCAAATCTGTGTCAAAGTTACATACACTGGAATATTATGTCAAGCTCCTCTGTACGTAGCACTATGTCTCCGAAATTACTCTGCGAACCCCCATTACAAATATTACATTATGATATTAGTCGCTACCATAACAGAAAATGATGTGTTGATGAGTACATGGGTTGCGTAGTTTGGAGGTTCAGGGTAACATGAAGTTGTGATTTAGGGAATTCAAGTTAGGGCTTGGAGTTATCAGAGTGATGTTAGCGCGCCTCTTCTCCCCAACTCTTAAAATGACGAGAGCACCAAGCGCGGTGAAGATGGAAGATCTGATAAGCATTTAGGCTTGGTTCTGTAACGTAGATACGTATTTTTTTAATTCTATTTTTTATAAACTACATACTAAGGGCACGAGATTAGAGCTTAAAGGTGAATTCGGCATCTTCCCTCACACACATAACCAGACTACAACGTTGACATAGTAGCATCCCTCCCTTTCCTAATCCCTAGTTATAAATTCTTACTGTCTGGAGCCAGAAATAAGTAGGTACTATTGCTAAGCCGTATATCAAAACCTACCTAGTAAATTCACGGAAAGACACAGTGCTAGCTGTTGTCCCCACTTTTTCCAGGCAGAGCTTTTGTGATCTTCCCAGATCCGCCATTATTCTGTTGTTTTTTTGTTCTTTGGCGAGAACATGGGTAGTTATAGCACTGCGGCTGTCAGGGCCTACATAGGCGGATATAGTGAAGAGCCTCTAGCTACAAAGTAGAATCATTTGGTCACAGGTAATATGTAGGTGCTAATACTAGGAAAATATATCTTCCCTCCCTGACTGCTAAGCCTCCGCTGGAGGCTAATGGTGCTACTATGTTTGCCAAAGTGGGAGGAATGCTAGAAGGAATGGAGGTAGTTTCGTGCCGAATGAGGGGCTCTTTAATTTATTTGCTCTTTAATTTTATTTAAGAGGAGGCCCTAAGCACTGAACCCGAGCTTGGTAGTTAAGAAAACCACAGGGCTATAGCTAAGAGAGATAGATATGACTGCCATACAAAAAATCAATCGGTCTGGGTAAGACAACAGCTTGCATGCGTAATCCCTGCAAAGCTCGTCGCTGCTAAAATAAAAACAAGGTAAGAAATAAAAGAATATATGAATATATGGATATGATTAGTACTTGTATTCCGTGTCTCAGATTCTCAAGCTCGAAATCCGTAAAACGGGGTGCGCCACGTTGCCCTCAAACCCTCCCCAGAAACTATTGACAGTGCTCAGCAGATTACTAACATAGATACATAATATTCTTTTTTCCATTCAGGTTATCAATCAACACCCTCCACCAATTGAACGTGCTCGCCCCGGTCTTCGGATCCATGGCTATATCTTCGTGGTCCACGACGTGGCCCATGATTTTCAAAGGAGCTAGCTTGACACAGCATTTCCGATTGTCCAGATCGCCATCACAAGGAGGTAGGCATAATAAACCAGAATCAGGTAACTTAAAATCATCAAACGGGTCATTGCCGTATACTTCTACGAGCAGAAATAGAGTATATTTTCCCTCGGGAACCGACCATGGAGTAAGAGATAAGTTCGGTGTTACCCTAGCCTGGACCCCTATCGTTCCTCGGCCATCGAAAACAGGGATTGATACTTTGTAGACGTTAGACGCACCCGGGGACCACAGCTCCAAGTGACAATCGGTCCAGACTGCGGCATCTCTTTTGCCCAGCTCCAGGTAACTATCACTGTTGTGTACCCCTTGGCAGCTGTTCCGCCCATTTTTCTGACGCTTCTGAAGTGTATTGACATGCCCGAGCTCTATTTCAGAGTTTGTCGACGATTTTACCCTATTCTTTGAAAAATTACATATAAAATCCCACTCCGGGTACCACTGTGTCGTCGAAGCCACTGGCCAATCGACTAATAGGTGCTTAGCCAGTTTAGAATCGATACGTATTGTCTCGGTCGCCACAAGGGAAGCCACCAACACCTGCCAGGCCTCTGCAGGGGTTTGATGGGCTTGGTAAACCGGTAATTTGAAATTTCGGTTATCGACAATGAGTAGGCTGTAGAGACCGGCAACTTTGTCAACAGCGTTGGATGCGGCACGGGTACTCATCCAGTGGAGCAAGAAGCCGACATTGGCGGTCCTGCGACTCGCCGCCAAATGTACTAATTCGGTGTATTTCCTTATGGAGGGTTCTACGAATGTCGTGAAAAAGCCTCGATCAGCCTAGGCAAAGTGTATGAAGTCGATCAGCTCTGGTCACCAGTTTGTATAATCAACATCCTATCAGCAGGTAGCCTGGTTGGCAGACGTATGGACTCACCTTCTTGATATCAAAACCGGGGATCATTTTCTCCCACCTAGCTTCTTGCACCGTCCATGCCCGATTAAACCAGTGCCTTTCATCCGCGGAATGGAGATCGAGTATGCTCCCAGGGAGTGGCGCTGTCAGACACATAGGATTCTGGTGATGAGAGTTAAAACTTAAGCTTAAAGCCTTACCACAAAGAGAACAATCCAGTGAATCCCTCTCAAACTCCCTCATGAGACCATTGAGGTAGTAGACTACGACTTCTGCTTTCCGATATATGATCCCAATAGTGGGAACATCCAGCTCCCACTCTAATTGCCTCTTGTCCTCAGCCTCTGCGATTCTATTTTCCCAATCCTGTCGCCACTTCTCTAGCTCTAATTTCCTCTCTTCGTGGCTTCCCTGGGATCGCTCCTCTATGGCACTCCATACCTGTTCCTCTGGGAGGGGGTTTCTCTCTGGATACTCGTGCACAGACTGGAGTACTGGATTCGTAAGTCTCGCCGGCAAAGCCTGCCTCAAGCACACTACATCAAGCCAACAATATTGCGCACCCAACTCCAAAAGTCGCTTGCGTATTTGTGCCAAAGTCACGTCCCTTGGTAACGGAATTGGCCATTCGTAGCAATTCACTTCCGACCACGTTAATTCCATGTCCGAGGTCCAACTGTGGGATACCGCCCAGAAGTTTTTCGAAACCTTGATGTTGCCGTCATATGGAGTTATGTAGTCGTAGAGGAACTTGAACGACATTACGCGGTTACTGCAGACATCCCAGATCCGACGGGGCCAGGCGTTTAGGGCATATTTGATTAGCTTGCAGCCAGATATAGGATTGGTGGTTATAGAGGGAAGCAATAACGTGTGCGTAGAGGTGTATGTATCGATCCGCATTAGTGCTTCTCCAGGAACGTCGAGACTTGTCGTGAGTGAATTCTGGAACTCTGCAGGCGCATTTTGGTACATTATTCTAGTGGTCTCGAGACTAGTCCTGTCAATGGAGGGGCGCACCTGGGAGATTAGCCATGCATAAGCAGTGCCGAAAACGTGTCGTCCCTCTTTTGTCACGAAAAAGTCCAACCACATCTCCCCAAATTTCTTGTTGAGCAAAAGATACATATTTTGCACTCCAAGCCTTGCAAACTCCTCCAGTAAACCATCCCGGCCCAGCTCAATACATGGACGGTTAATTTCCCACTCTTCCAGTATGGGAATCATACCATTTAAAGGTTCGCCGATTGTTTTCCATTCTAGAGTTCGGTTCCAGTTAAGGTCCCAAGGGCCAGTAGTCCGATGCCTAGATCTGTCCCGCGGGTCGCATACAATGAACGCTTGTCGGACGCAGAGCCTCTGGTTGCCCTTAATTGCTTGCATTTTTCCCTGTTGGGGGATTTAAATCTGAAGGAGTCGCCCTAAGATGCTAGGTTGTGGAAGGCTACCTAGGGTGAATATTTCATGGTGCGGGGTTTATTTGTGTTAACAACTGCCACAATAATTATTATCATTATTTGCTTTTTCTTCCCTGCATATTGCTGTATCCACATGCAGCCGGGGCGTAAGCGCTGTTAATGCATGTGCGAGATAGGAACGAATGTTACCCTGAAATTGAGCTGTTTCTAGAAAAGCCCCCAAGTAGCTATCCTTCGAGCATTGTAACGCATAGCCCCCCGAAAAGGCCGGGGCTACTGCTAATGGGTATCATTGAGTGAGTTGCTTCAATTACAGTGATAGTTATGTACACCACTGGAATCCCAGAACACCTATATATAAGTAGTTTCTATGTGGAATAAGGCTTTCCCTGACGCTGTAGAGTTGCGCATATTTTCCTAATATGTTTGAGAGTTGGGATTGCCCTAAACTCTAGGGACGTGGTATCGACCGCTGCAATCCACAAATATAGTATTGTCGGTACTCGCTGTATCCTTTGGAGTATATTAGCCTGTAATGCCTTGCAAAAGGTGTAATTCTTTTCTTCGAGGGGAGTGTGCGCTGATACTCGACATTGTACGAGCTATTAGTCATATATTCGTTTATAGCTGTGGGGTTGTGGGACTATGGAGCAGTAAGCGACAGTTACGAGAGACGAGGCTTATGTTGAGATCGATGAGTACGGCAGAATCCTCTAGTCTCATGCCCAAACTCCCTTCAAGGAGATAAAGCTTGACATAGGGTCACAGCACAAGGCCTGGTGGTCTAATTGGTAAGAGACCCACTAGATAAGACTATACGTCCAGTAAATCTGGCGCTACGGGATGAGGTGAGTGATCTGGGTTCGAGTCCCAGCCAGGCCATTATCCTTTTGTTCCCAGTTCCTACCAACACATAATATCCCCGCCGACGCCCTGTAGATTTTACTTTATTCTCGCACTGTTTTACATCCGCTCTCGTTCCCAGGCTCTAGTAGCGACATCGAGTATTTTTAGTTCATAAGAGCCGTCATATTGGCAATTCGCCTATGTGGTGATTCCACATGTATCTTCGCAAGTGAAAGATTTGCTTTTCGAGTTGGTACTGAAGTATCTCTTGTGGTAGGTAAAGATCAGAGAATAATAGTACCAAGTAATCTTGGCAGCCAGAAAAAGGCACGCAAGATATTTTAATGCTTCGAGAATCGTTATATCCATCTCATTATAAACTGATACCCAGTCTCTCCCTATTGTTGATACATGTTCATCAATAATTCCCCCACATGATCAGTGTTGATTGTAGTAGCTAGCGAAAAAACAAACATACTTTGAGCCCCACGAACATGTATTGTATTAGTCTAAGAATCCAAACCGCACTAAACACACCCGCTTCCTTTACAGCCAAAGGGAGCAATATCGGCTCAAATGGATCTGACTTTAGCATAGCTAACCAACCAACCATCTAATCTCTCAGCGTTGCGAATCTACTAGACACAATAATACCGCCGAAATAAAAACAATTACCCTGAACATCCGAGGGCCATATCACTTACTTTTCTACTCTACTACCTCTCGAATTGCATAATTCTCACCCTCCGGGCAGAAAGGGGTAGCACCGGTGAACACATGCCATGTGTGCCAGGGGGGGGGGAGGAGGAGGAGGAGGAGGAGGAGGTTAGAAGAGTTGGAGCAGATAATTTAGTATCTAATTTTTGACCCGAAGAATGAGGTTCTCTGATGCTATCGATATTCTTGCCCAAAGAGAGCAAAAAAAGTAATCATAGCTCAGCTGGGAATTGAGCCCGGATCACCCACCATAACATATAACAGGTGTCATGCCAGAAGTGACTTCAGGAACTAGACTATAAATGCACAGTCCCGCTATGACGAATAAGCCAAGTAGGTATGGTCGCGCAGCCTCCAAATATATTGTCATCTGAGTACAAGCCCCAACTGTGATCCATACTCCCACCAGGCCTGGGCTCGAAACCACTGATTGTAGATCAATCATGAAACGGCAATCTCGCATCATAGAACGGGGGCTGCATGGAGCATATCGGCCTACGGGTATGAGAACAGAGTACTACTATCCTATTGTCTGAGCTTTGAAGTAGTTAACCAGACTATCTGAAGTCAAGCTCGCGGTAGCCGCAGAAAGAAGTAATTGCATAGTGATCACTGAAAGAAGGAAACCAACTACAGTGCTCGTATCTTCCTCCTCGGGATCTTGGGATACATGCATGTATGGAGGGTGAGGAAGTGGGCTGGTGAGCAAATGAATTAATGAGTAATAGAGAGCTATGCCTAATACTCGTGATTCACAATCTAGATGAAGGTCCGAGGCACATTGATTTCTCTCCCTCCCCTCTAATGGCTCCTTACTCCACAAATCTTGCAGTGTACTCAGACTCCTCTTCCTATTTCTCCCCACCTGCCGGGCCAGCCTGTCACTCTCCTCTGCTCCACTTCCCAGATCACCCGCTTAAACTCCTGCTGCAACCGATAATCCTCAACCAAACCCTTTAACCTATCGTTCATCCGCCGCTGATTCCCGCCCTCCGCGTACACCGCATAACACTCGCTGCGGGCCCTCCAACACATCACCTGCTTCAGGATCACCTCCCGAGTCTCGATTGGTATAATTCCAACCTCGGTCTTCAGGCTCTCTTTGGTGATGGCGGTCAGTAGGCACGCGCCATCGATCCTGTGGGCCCGAAAGGCTTCGCCCACGGCATGGATGCCGGTGATTCGAACCAATTCGTGCGCCGCTTGCTCCACATCCCATTCCCAGGGGTCATCGGGCCGTTGCACTGTGGGTTTAGGTTGGACGGGCATAATTGGGATGGAAGTGGGGATGCCTAAGTAGACTTTGGTGGCATTAGTAATCTAATTTGCAAAGGTACCGGTGATGCTTCGCACACGTACATGAAAGGATGTCATTCAATTCTACTTTGACATTAGTAAATATAACTCGCAAAGGTACCAGTAATACTTCAACAGGTGGATTGTACACTCACCGACATAAGTTTATTCGAATGGAGTATCGGTATCCGATGAAGGAAGATACACACAGAGAGAGAGGACACTGTATTGATCTGATCTGCAGGAGAGAAGTGATCTGAACTGATGTGTAGAAGAAGTAGGAAGTATAGGATATATATATATATGAAAGAAGCCTTCAGATAAAGGTTCATATGAACCCACATGAGATAATATACTAGGTGAATAGGCTCAAGACGGCCCAGCCCGGTGTGGGCTGAAAGAACATGTACTTGCGTCACACATATTTCAACAAGGTTATTGTGGAGTATTTGGAATAACACGAGGGCTTGTGAAGAAGCTTAACATGAGCACTGAAACAGATATAGAGAGGACACACTCGGAATAAAAGTCAGTCGTGAGGAAATCTGCAAGTGTATTAAAACGATGATGATGATGATGAAGGTGATGGAAGAAATCTAGCCGCTGCCACCCTTCTCCCTTAAGTCTAGTCTACTTTTTAGTGCGTCAACACACAGCTGGATCTCGGAACATGGAATTAAGCTGGTCTGGATGATAACGTTGTAGGTAGATTAATACTATTCTAGATGCAGGGCCTGTTACCTATATGAATTTTTATTACAGAAAATAGGTATTGGTAATCATACTTTATTGAAGTCATGCGCTTTCTTTTCTTTTCCCTACTGCTGCATGCAAATACAAAGGAGCAGCGATACTGACTGGGGCGTGATTTTATTTATTTATAAAAGCTCAGTACTCGTGCATATACCATAGGGGAGACTGGGAGATGTGAAGGAGAGGTTGGTTGGGTTTTGAATGCATTATCATGTGCGAACGCAACGATTGGAGGTTTGCCAAAAATATGGATTTTACTTCTAAAATCGTGAGTAGCTAATCAGGATCGGGGTTACCCTGAACTCTCTCTCTCTCCGTGCATGTACAGCTCCTCCAGCCTTTATCTCATCAAAGCTTTGCTTCCCCCCCCTTAAATGCCCCACTGCCCCTGTGAATTAATTACCATTACTATTAGCTGGTTAGATACATATACAGCACTCACCCCCCCCCCTCCCCCCCGGGATTCT